>FZPY01000013.1_pt1 | contig 305754 bp, 282 predicted proteins | sample 1534801 | NCBI WGS metagenome assembly FZPY01 (sample SAMEA104161950, study PRJEB21768) | metagenome | isolation source: underground water | reverse complement strand
AGATCCTGCTTGCGCATTCGATTGGCATTCTCGATTTGATTGGCTGCTGCCATTTCAACGAGTTCAGTGATGTGTTTTAACTTTATTTCAGATAGATGCATGGTAACGCGCGAAGGATGTATGAGATAGTGGTGGGGGCAAAGACGGAGGCAGGCAGTGTGTTTGCACACCCGCATGACCTGAGTAACTGTTTGCAGTTAGGCTCTGATTGTGCAATGCGGGTGTGACAATAAACGCTTTAGATGTGGCTGTCAATAAAAGCAGTTAATTGCGATTTAGACAGGGCGCCAACTTTAGTCGCTTCGATGTTGCCGTTTTTGAAAAGCATCAGAGTAGGGATGCCACGTACACCGAATTTTTGGGGTGTTTGCTGGTTTTCGTCTACATTCAGTTTTGCAACGGTCAGGCGACCTTCATACTCTTTAGCTATCTCATCAAGAATAGGTGCGATCATGCGGCAAGGGCCGCACCACTCTGCCCAGTAATCAACCAGTACGGGTAAGGCAGCCTGGGTGACTTCAGCATCAAACGTGGCATCGGTAACGTAATGAATATGTTCGCTCATGATTGAATCTCGCTATGATTTAGGGGTGAATTAGGAGGTAAGGCTGTGTGGGTGTGCCATCAATTCTCAGAATTAGTGTGTATCGTATCTAAAAAATGCACCGCTGTGAAGTGTGTGAATCAGATATCTTGAAAATTGGCGTGCCTGAGGCGTGGTGATTTGTAGCCACTGAATTAATTTGGTCTGCCCGGTAATCAATTTATCAGGCGTTCTGATTTCAATCAGTCCGTCAGGCGTGGCTTTATATATAGCGCAGGTTAAGACCCGTTCTGAGAATATATATCGCAATCTGAACATGATTAAAACGCCGGCGTTGCAAATAACCGTTAAAAATTGTGTAATTGATCCTGTTCATGCTCTGTTAAAATAGCTGCACTATTGATTATTTGGAGTATTGCGATGACATTTGTTGTGACGGAAAGTTGTATTAAATGCAAATTCACCGATTGCGTGGATGTCTGCCCTGTCGATTGTTTTCATGAAGGCCCTAACTTCCTGGTCATCGATCCGGACGAGTGTATCGATTGCACGCTGTGCGTGGCGGAATGTCCGGCAGAGGCGATTTTTGCTGAGGACGATTTGCCTGAGGATCAAATTCATTTCACCGCCCTGAACGCTGAGTTGTCAAAGCTGTGGTCCGTTATTACTGAAAAGAAGGATCCGCCTGCCGACGCAGAGGAATGGCAGGCCGTTAAGGACAAGCTGCATTTGCTTGAACGATAGTTCATTCAGGCTGCATGGGGGCTTTTAATTTCGCCTGAATTTTACGGTGCGTCAACGCCGGGTTCACTCTGAGACCTGAGTATTGCAGGGTTTACCATCCGGCGCATGTCTGAATCTTTAATTTAAAGCGCGTTACGATGCCCGATTAAAAAGCTGTGGTATTATTTCGTTAAGTTTTTGCCTGTAAATTTTGCATTTTTTTAAAAAGGAAATCACATGGAACATACCTTACCCGCACTGCCTTACGCGATGGATGCATTGCAGCCACACATGTCCAAAGAAACATTCGAGTATCACTATGCCAAGCATCATCAGGCTTATGTGACCAATCTGAATAACCTGATTAAAGGCACTGAATACGAGTCACTTGATCTGGAGGCAATCATCAAGAAGGCGCCAGCAGGCGGCATTTATAACAATGCAGCTCAGGTCTGGAATCACTCGTTCTTCTGGACTTGCATGAAACCTGCCGGCGGCGGCGCGCCCGTTGGTGCATTAGCTGATGCAATCAATGCCAAGTGGGGTAGTCTTGATGAGTTCAAGAAAGCCTTTCAGACATCTGCTGTCGGTAATTTCGGTTCAGGCTGGACTTGGCTTGTGAAGAAGGCGGATGGCTCGGTTGACATCGTCAATATGGGTGCTGCCGGTACGCCGCTGACGACAGGCGATACCGCGTTGCTATGCGTGGATGTATGGGAGCATGCTTATTACATTGACTATCGCAATATGCGTCCCAAGTTCGTTGAAACTTATCTGAACAATCTGGTTGACTGGGACTTTGTCGCCAAGAATTTTGCATAAGTAGCCGGCTGTTAAAAAAGGCCCCGAAAAAAACTTCGGGGCCTTTTTTATGGAGCCGTGCCAGTTGAGTTATTGCCCGAAAAAGTCTTTTACTTTGTTCATCCAGGATTTTGCTCTCGGGTTGTGATGCCCGCTGTTCAGATCATTGATGCCCTCAAATTCACGCAGCAATTCCCGTTGACGTTCGGTCAGATTCACCGGCGTTTCAACGATCACATGGCAATGCAAGTCGCCATAGGTTGAGCTGCGCACGCCCTTGATACCCTTGCCGCGCAGGCGAAAGATTTTGCCGCTCTGACTCTCGGCCGGTATTTTGATGCTCGCCTTGCCGTCGAGTGTTGGAATTTCAATTTCGCCACCCAATGCTGCGGTACTGAAACTGATTGGCATTTCACAGTGCAGATCGTTATGATCGCGCTGGAATACCGCATGGGGTTTGACGTGAACCACGACATACAGATCGCCGGAAGGTCCTCCGTTGACGCCATGCTCGCCTTCACCTGACAAACGAATACGATCATCGTTATCAACACCGGGCGGAATTTTCACCGACAAGGTTTTGTGCTGCTTGATGCGTCCGCTGCCGCTGCAGGGTTTGCACGGCGAAGTGATCATCTTGCCGCTGCCATGGCAACGCGGGCAGGGTTGCTGAACAGAGAAGAAGCCCTGTTGCATACGCACCTGTCCATGTCCGCCACAGGTGGTGCAGGTGGCCGGACTCGTGCCGGGTTTGGCACCCGAGCCGTGGCAGGTATCGCATTCCTCCATGGTCGGCACGCGTATCTGCGTCTCGGTGCCGCGTGCGGCCTGTTCCAGCGTGATTTCAAGGTTGTAGCGCAAATCGGCGCCGCGTTGCACATTGCTGCGCCCGCCACCGCCTCGCCCACCGCCGAAGATGTCGCCAAAAATATCTGAAAAATCAAATCCTTGTGCGCCTGCGCCGCCGAATGGGCTTCCGCCGCCCATGCCGCCGGCCTCAAATGCAGCGTGCCCATACTGGTCGTAAGCGGCGCGTTTCTGCGCGTCAGACAAAGTTTCGTAGGCTTCTTTAGCTTCCTTGAAATGTTCTTCCGCCTTGGGGTTGTCCGGATTCCGGTCAGGGTGATGCTTCATCGCCAGTTTGCGATAAGCCTTTTTAATCTCATCATCCGCAGCATCGCGATTGATGCCCAGGACTTCGTAATAGTCTTTTTTGCTCATGGCTTAAAAGGATTGAGGAGCGAGGATTGAGTAGCCGATTAGCGTCCTCTTTCCATGCTCCTCTATCTTTGCTCCTAACTGATTAGTGTACAAGTGCAGTGTGACTTCAAGCCGAGGCCGGTTTCAGGCAGCGCTCAGCTTTTTATTCTGTCTGCTTACTTCTTGTCTTTCACTTCGGTGAATTCTGCATCGACAACGTCGCCCTCATCTTTCTTGGCTTCGTGAGATGCGCCTGCACCTGCGCCCGCTTCAGCCGACTTGGCCTGTTCTGCAGCGTACATTTTTTCGCTCAGCTTTTGCACCGCAGTAGACAGCGCTTCCGTTTTGGCTTCGATAGCATCCTTGTCATCGCTCTTGACGACTGCTTCGGCTTCTTTCAACGCAGCTTCGATGGCGGATTTCTCTTCATCGGTCAGTTGCTCACCGTATTCTTTCATCGACTTGCTGGATGAATGAATCAGTGCGTCAAGCTGGTTGCGGGCAGTCACCAGTTCCAGTGCCTTCTTGTCATCTTCAGCATGCGCTTCTGCATCACGAACCATGCTCTCGATTTCAGCTTCAGAAAGTCCTGAACTCGCCTTGATGGTGATGTTCGCTTCTTTGTTGGTCGCCTTATCTTTTGCCATTACATGCAGGATACCGTTTGCATCGATGTTGAAAGTCACTTCAATCTGAGGCACGCCGCGAGGAGCGGGCGGAATGTCTGACAGGTTGAACTGTCCCAGGCTCTTGTTGCCGGAGGCAATTTCACGTTCGCCTTGCAGTACATGGATCGTTACGGCAGACTGGTTTTCATCAGCTGTCGAGAACACCTGGGATGCCTTGGTCGGAATCGTGGTGTTTTTCTTGATCAGCTTGGTCATCACGCCGCCCATGGTTTCAATACCCAAAGACAACGGTGTGACGTCCAGCAGCAATACGTCTTTAACTTCGCCTTGCAATACGCCGCCCTGAATACAGGCGCCGACGGCAACGGCTTCATCCGGATTCACGTCTTTGCGTGGCTCGCGACCGAAGAATTCTTCGACCTTTTTCTGAACCATCGGCATACGGGTTTGACCGCCAACCAGAATGACGTCTGCGATGTCGGAAATCGAAATACCTGCATCCTTCATTGCGATCTTGCAAGGTTCGATCGTGCGGGCAACCAGATCTTCAACGATGCTCTCCAGCTTGGCGCGGGTGATCTTCACGGCCAGATGCTTAGGGCCTGTTGCGTCTGCGGTGATGTAAGGCAGATTGACTTCAGTTTGCTGGGCGGATGACAGTTCGATTTTGGCTTTTTCTGCCGCATCTTTCAAGCGCTGCAGTGCAAGCATGTCTTTCTTCAGGTCGATGCCAGATTCCTTTTTGAATTCTTCAACCAGGAATTCGATCACGCGCATGTCGAAATCTTCGCCGCCGAGGAAGGTGTCGCCGTTGGTGGACATCACTTCAAACTGGTGTTCGCCATCGATCTCAGCGATATCGATGATGGAGATATCGAAGGTTCCGCCGCCTAAGTCATACACTGCGATCTTGCGATCGCCTTCTTGCTTGTCCATACCGAAAGCCAGGGCTGCTGCGGTCGGTTCATTGATGATGCGCTTGACATCCAGACCTGCGATGCGGCCTGCATCCTTGGTAGCCTGACGCTGCGCATCGTTAAAGTAAGCCGGGACGGTGATAACTGCTTCGGTGACGGACTCGCCCAGATAGTCTTCGGCGGTTTTCTTCATCTTCATCAGGATTTGCGCGGAGATTTCAGGTGCTGAGAATTCTTTGTCGCGTACTTTGATCCATGCATCGCCATTCTTGGCTTTAACGATGGTGAACGGCACCATGTCGATATCTTTTTGGACCATCTTCTCATCGAAGCGGCGACCGATCAGGCGCTTTACACCGTACAGTGTATTTTTAGGGTTGGTGACAGCCTGGCGCTTTGCAGCTGCGCCGACCAGTACTTCGCCGTCTTCCATATAAGCGATGATGGAAGGCGTGGTACGCGTGCCTTCTGCATTTTCAATCACCTTGGTCTTGCCGTTTTCCATGACAGCAACGCATGAGTTGGTTGTGCCCAGATCAATACCGATAATTTTTCCCATAATACGTAATACCTTTCAAATGTTGTGATTGCGATACCGTCCTACTTGGGGATGCGGGTCGAAATTTCAAGTGTTACAAATCAAAAAAGTTGTGAAGCGGATGCGGTTACTGTCCCTGGGAAACAAGCACCAGGGCCGGGCGCAGGATGCGGTCATTCAGGCTATACCCTTTTTGCATCACGCTGACGACGGTGTTGGCAGGCAACTCACTCGGCACCATGCTGATAGCCTGATGCTTGTGCGGATCGAGCTTTTCACCGACAGGGTTGATTTCGCTGATGTTGAATTTTTCAAACACGCTGGACAGTTGCTTGAGTGTTAATTCCATGCCGCTTTTAAAGCTTTCAACGGTCGCAGTTTCAACGGCTAAACCGGCTTCCAGGCTGTCCTTGACGGCCAGAACTTCATTGGAGAAGCGCTCAACGGCAAATTTCTGGGCTTTTGATACATCCTCGGTTGCGCGGCGGCGGATGTTTTCACTCTCGGCTTTGGCGTACATCCATGCATCATAGTGCTCCTGTGCTTTTCGCTCTGCGATTTGCAGCAGCGCTTCCAGGTTGGGCATTACTTCCTCAGGCGGTGTTTCAGCAGTGGTTTGATTGTTCTCGTCAATCTGGGTGGACGGGTTTTGTTCCATATTATTGCTCTCCAAAAAAGTGTGCTTTTGCTAGATTGGGTTGAATTTTCAGTTTTCAAGGGGGGAGCGTAATTTGTAACTGAAAGTTAAATCATTCAGTTGAAGGGGGTAAAGCGGATGTTACCTTTGCTGGGGTAAGCTGCCTGTAAGATTGATGCTAGCCAATAAATTAAAGGAAGTGATACAATTCACTCAGTTAATATTGCAAGTTATATTCGACTTGAATCTCGTTGAGGGGTGAAAATGAACAACCTTGAAGAAAATCTGGAATATTTTATCAAGCAGCGATGTTCAGTCCAGTGGCAAGTTTTTTTAAATGCGTTTGCGACAGAATTCGGGCAGCAAATTCCGGTAGCTGAGTTGCGTGTTCTGATGGCGCGCCTGGGTACTTCTATGGCGCAGGCGATTGTCGCGCCCGTGGGCGATACAATTTCGCAATTGCAAGAGTCGATTAATTCAATCTGGTTTGATATGGATTGGGGCTGGGTGCGACTGGTTGAGAAAGAGGATGGCCTGTATATCGAACACCATATTTCCCCATTAAAAAACGCATTTGGTGAAGAAGCGCTATCCTGGACACCTGCCATCCTTGAAGGAATGTATGCGCATTGGTTTTCCTTGATGGGTGCGGGGGCCGAGTTGCAGTTGAGTCAGGTTCAGTCCGCGAAGCCGGATACTCAGTTGCTGGTTTTCCGTTTCGGACTGCCGGCATGATTGAGATGCGAAATTAGCGGGGGTAGCGATGAAAAAATCAGCGAATGCCGATATTCAGAATTTATTTCGTAAATTCGGCGGCGATACCGGAAATTATCAGGAAATTCAGCGCGATTATGTCATTGAGAAAGCGCAAAAAACCTGGCCTATCGTGACGGCCATCGAAAATGAGCGCATCAATGCACCCGTATTGAAGGCTTCTGCTAATAAGCCAGCTACGCGTGCTGCAGTGGCGGGTTCAAGTGCCGCGCAATCCGGTTTGCACTTGGCGGGTCTTCGTGAGCCCGTATCAGAACATGATGCGAGCGGTGTAAAATCTGTATCAAGTATGTTTGACAAGCAGGCCCCTGTGTCATCTGCGCGACCTTCGGACGCAGGACAGTCATCACTTTTCGGTTCGTTACGCAGTGCCGCTAAACCGGCCGCGTCATCTGTGTTTGGTTTTTTAAGTGGATCTGCTAAGACTACCCCCTCTGTTGAGCACGCGCCGTTTGCATCTTTGCACCTTGCGACTAACCCTGTCTCGTCGCCAACTGTCAGTCCGGCAGGCGTTCAGGTTGCGCTGATTAAGACTCCGCCTCCTGATGCATCCAGTGCAGGGGAAAAGCAGATTGCGTCCATTTTTTCGCGTCTGCAGAAATCGCAAAGCGTCTCCGCTGCTCAGGACACCAGCCTGCGCAGCCTGTTTGGTTTCCTGAAAAAACAATGACAGTAATCGCCGTCATTTCACCTAAAGGCGGTGTCGGTAAAACGACTGTTGCTGTCAATATGGCGTGCGCGCTGGCTGCTGGCGATCACGTTGTCAGGCTGGTTGATCTGGATCCGCAAAATGCGTTGCGCCTGCATCTCGGTGCGGATCCTGCTGATCCGGGCGGGCTTGTGCATCAGACGTTGCAGCAAAACAGCTGGTACTATGCCGAATACGACAGCGCTTACGGGGTAAGCTTTGTGCCTTATGGCAAAGTCACTGAATTCGAGCGGATTACCTTCGAGGCGCATTTAACGCAAACGCCGGACTGGTTGCGGGATAATCTGGCTGAATTGGGTCATGAGCCGGGTTCGTACACGATTATCGATACGCCTCCTGGCCCGTCTGTTTATGTGCAACAGGTATTGTCCATTGCAAATCTGGTGCTGGTTGTGATGATACCGGATGCAGGATCGTATGCGACGCTGACGGCGATCGAAGGCCTGCTTGATTATTATTGTGCCAATCGGACTGATTTTTACGGTTCATACTATGTGTTAAACCAGTTCGATGCAGAGCATCCGCTCAATCGTGATATCAAAACGGTCATGCAGACGGTGCTCGGAGATAGACTTGCACCCTATCCCATACATCGTGACGAATCCCTCAGTGAGGCGCTGGCATTTCAACAGCCTGCGGGACAATATGCGCCGCATTGTCAGGCTGTTGACGATATTGTTCAGTTGACACAATGGATGCAAATAAAAATTAATCAGGCCAACAGGTGACCAAAAGCCAAATCACATACAGACCTGTTAACTCAGCTGAACTCGAAGAGGGCGACAGGCGTGGCAAAGATAGGGCGCCGGCGCGCTATAAGTTCGGTAAGCTGAACGAATTTACCATCGCATTGCTTGAGTGGCATGGATGGGAACATCGCTATTGGCGTGCGGCTGCCATGCTTGCGGCGCTGTTGTTTTTTATTGTCAGCATGAGCGTATCGATGAGTCTGCTCTACCAGACTCTCTATGCCTCCATTGTGTTCGGGTTAGCCATGTTTTTGCGCCGCTACACGGGTACGCTGTTCACGCTGGTCATGATTGTCTTCTCGGTGAACGCATCCACCCGCTATCTGTACTGGCGCTATACCGAAACGTTATCGATGGGGAGTTGGCTCGATACGATTTTCAGTATTACATTGGTGATGGCTGAAGTCTATGCGTGGCTGGTGCTGCTGTTAGGGTATGCGCAGACCATCTGGCCGCTTCGGCGACTGCCGGAACCGCTGCCGGAAGATACGTCGCTTTGGCCTAGCGTCGATATTTATATTCCGACTTATAACGAGCCGCTCAAGGTCGTCCGACCAACGGTACTGGCCGCATTAGCGTTAGACTGGCCAAAAGATAAAATCAACGTGTATATTCTGGATGATGGTCGTCGGGAAGAATTCGCCGAATTCGCCAGGACTGTTGGCGTCACACATGTTACGCGTGCAGATAATAATCACGCCAAGGCGGGAAATATAAACGCGGCGCTCAAAAATACCACCGGCGAATTCGTCGCAATTTTTGACTGTGATCATATTCCGGCGCGCTCATTTTTACAGATGACGATGGGATGGTTTTTGCGTGATCCCAAGATGGGCATGATGCAAACGCCTCACCATTTTTTATCTCCCGATCCGTTTGAGCGAAATCTGGGTACGTTCCGTCGCGTGCCGAACGAAGGTGAATTGTTTTACGGTCTGATTCAGGATGGTAACGACCTGTGGAATGCCACCTTTTTTTGCGGTTCCTGTGCCGTTACCCGTCGTACGATTTTGCTTGAAGTTGGCGGTGTTGCCGTAGAAACGGTAACGGAAGATGCGCATACCGCACTGAAAATGCACAGGCTGGGATATACAACGGGCTACATTTCCATCCCTCAGGCGGCAGGGCTGGCGACCGAGAGTTTATCCATTCACGTGGGGCAGCGCATACGCTGGGCACGGGGTATGGCGCAAATATTCCGGGTTGATAATCCGTTGTTTGGCAAAGGATTGAGTTTGATGCAGCGTTTGTGCTACTCAAATGCCATGTTGCATTTCTTTTATGGCCTGCCGCGCATGATCTTTTTGCTCGCGCCGCTGTCTTATCTGTTTTTTCAGGCTCATATCATTAATGCCTCGGCACTCTCGATTGCCGCCTATGCATTGCCTCACCTGTTTCACGCAAACGTGACCAACTCGCGTATGCAAGGGGCGCATCGACACTCATTCTGGGCTGAACTGTATGAAGCGACGCTGGCTTGGTATATATTCCGGCCTACTCTGGTTGCGCTGATCAACCCGAAACTGGGCAAGTTCAACGTTACCGCTAAAGGTGGTCTGGTTGAAAAGGAGTATTTTGACTGGAAAATCAGTGAACCTTATCTGATCATGCTGGGGCTCAATATTGCCGGATTGGCGATCGGTTTTGTGCGGCTGTTCTGGTGGAATACGTTCGAGATAGGAACGGTTGTTCTTAATCTGATTTGGACGGTCTACAATCTGGTTATTCTGGGCGCAACCATCGCCGTCGCCACTGAAACCAAACAGGTGCGATCCAGCCACCGCGTGAACTGCAATCAAAAAGCGGTGCTGAAACTAGCTACGGGTCAGAGAATCGCTTGTCGTGCCAATGATTATTCTGAAGGGGGCTTGGGGATTGTGATGCCAGCGTCAGGGATGGTGCCATTAAATAGTGAGGCGCGAGTTTCGTTATTTATGGGTGATCAGGAGTTTGTGTTTCCGTCGAAGGTCGTTTTTGTACGCGATGAAATTGTAGGGATTGAATTCGAACAACTCGATTTGCAGCAGCAAATGGATCTGGTGCAGTGTACGCTGGCGCGCGCCGATGCGTGGCTGGACTGGGATGAAAGTCGTGTGATCGACAGGCCACTGGCGGGTTTAAAAGAGATTTGTTACCACAGTATGCAAGGTTATGGACATCTGTGGCATGATCTGAGCGAAGGGATTCGCAATAGTTATCATGACAAGCTCAATGATAAACCGTCCGGGAGTGGCCTTTTTTATCATCATGACGCGGGGGTTAAACCGGTCTGGTTGCAAAAAATGGAATCCTTTAAACAGATGGTTCGAAATTTGCTGGTAAGGCCGGAGCGTTCGTAGCGGAGGTTGGATCGGACGCTGTATCAGTGCTGAATGTTGATTAAAGAATTGTGGGAAAATTATGGAAAAGTCACGCAACTATAAATACTATATGCCGATAAGCAATGGTCTTCACCTGAAAAAATTGTTGACGCTTGTTGCGATTGTCGCCGGGTTAATTGCACCGGGTGCGGTATATGCGAAGAAACATAATCGTCCTTCACAGGAACCCGCCACCGAGGTGCAGGTAGCCAGTGATGCCATCATCGCAGATAAGGAAAATTCTGATGATTTCAGTCGCTATTCTTATACGCTTGAGGAGTTAGGCGCCCTTGCCCCGATTGAGCTGCATAGTGTCAACGGCCAGCGCAGTTTGAAGCTATCCCTGCGAAGTGACGAAGTGATCACGTCCGCAAAACTGAAACTGAACTATGCCTGGTCACCCTCATTAATTCCTGAATTATCTCATCTGAAGGTACTGCTGAACGATGAATTAATGGCGTCATTGCCTCTGCCCCATGAAGGAAACAATGGCCATCAAAGCGAGGTGCAGCTCGATTCAAGCATGTTCATCGATTTTAACAAGCTGACACTGGAATTGATCGCCCACTATACGCGGGAATGTGAAGATCCGATGCACTCGACATTGTGGGCTAACGTCAGCAATCTCAGTAAGCTTGATCTCACCGTCCGCCACCTGAAACTGCCCAATGATTTGGCGTTATTGCCTGCGCCGTTTTTTGACCGGCTGGATGGCAGTAAACTGATTTTGCCTTTCGTATTCGCGGCCCAGCCGAATAATGATGTTTTGCATGCTGCCGGCGTGGTCTCATCCTGGTTCGGTAGTCTGGCAAAATACCGCGGCGCACAGTTTCCGGTGCTGCTGAACACCTTGCCAAAGGGCAATGGTGTGCTGCTGATTGCCGGCAGCAACGCGCCTGCTGGGCTCAATCTGCCATCAATTAATGGCCCCAGTATTGCGATGATTTCGAATCCGCTCAATGCCAATGCCAAGTTGCTGGTTGTCATGGGACGTGATGCTAAAGAGCTGGATATCGCGGCGCAAGTCCTGACGTTAGGTACCGCCAGTCTGACCGGGGCTTATATCAGCGTTAAACAGATGCAGGATATTCCTGAACGCAAGCCTTACGATGCGCCCGGGTGGATTCCGACTGACCGTGCGGTGCACTTCGGTGAGCTGGTGAAGCAGCAGGATATGCAGGTGGAGGGCGTTTCACCTGACATGATCAAGGTGAATTTTAATATTCCGCCTGATCTATTTCCTTGGCGCAGTGATGGTGTGCCTGTGAATCTGCATTACCGTTACACCCCCCGCCCGATGCCGGACAGATCGACATTGAATGTCAACATTAACAATATGTTTGTCAGAGCGTTGCCTCTGGAAAGTGTGCCTGACCGGTTAGTGAAAAAACTGAAGCTGCCTTTAGTGCAAGATGGTCTGGCAGTATCCAATGAGGTCGTCTTGATTCCCCACGAATCAATTTTTGGGCAGAATCAGTTGCAATTACACTATTTCTTTGACTATACCAAGCAAGGTGCGTGTAAGGACGTTTTTCTGAACAATGAGCGCGGTGTGATTGATGCAGACTCTACGATTAATTTTTCATCGTTTCCGCATTACACGGCTCTGCCAAATCTGGACTTTTTTGTAAACGAAGGGTTCCCGTATACACGTATGGCAGACCTGTCTGAAACGGCTGTGGTCATGCCGGATAATGCCGTGCCAGCTGAAGTCGAGACGTATCTGATGATAATGGGGCGCTTGGGAAAAGTAACCGGCTATCCTGCCATCCGGCACGAGGTGATTTCGGCAGCGACCGTTGAGGATCATGCTAACAAGGATCTGATCCTGATTGGTACAGGTGCAAATCAGCCGCTTCTGGAGCGTTGGGCGAGCAAGATGCATCCCTTGCTGGACAAAGGTACCCACACACTCAGGTTGCCAGGCCCCTTTGAAAGGCTGCTGTCCCGCTGGCAAAACCGCGATCTGGACGATGCCTTTCAGCGTGCAGGTGACTTGATTACCAAGGGCGACGGAGGTTTAGGTGCAATGGTCGCATTTGAATCCCCTCTGAAAAACGGCCGCAGTGTGGTGGCGTTGACAGGGGATAACGCAGAGCAGGTTGTAAACATCGCTATGTCCATGGCTGATCCGAAAGTGATGTCTCATTTTACCGGGGATCTGGTGATGCAAAGCGGCAAGCGTATCGAGGGATTTCAAACGGGACCGACCTATTATGTCGGAAGACTGCCGTGGTGGACGTCGATACACTGGTTCTTATCAAGTCAGCCGCTTTTTTTGATCATCTTTATCGGACTTGCCGCCTTGTTGATTGCTGTTACAGCATTCCGCTATTTGCGCAAACTTTCCGAAAAACGTTTAGGTAAATAGCGCATGTTGTCTTTAGCCGGTCGGGCAATAATCAGTAGTCTGATTTTACTGTTCATTGCCTTGCCCGCTAATGCACAATCCTGCCGGGACTGGCCGCTATGGCGCGCTTTCAGTGACCGGTTCGTGCAGGCTGACGGGCGGGTTCTGGCCGACGAAAGTGAGCAGCGCTACAGTACGTCCGAAGGTCAAGCCTATGCGCTTTTTTTTATGCTGGCGGCCAATGATCGTAATGCATTCGACAGGATATTACTTTGGACGCGCGATAATCTGGCTGAAGGAGATCTGACTGCACGGCTGCCCGCCTGGCAATGGGGTAAAAAACCGGATGGTGCATGGGGTATCATTGATCAGAACTCAGCTTCGGATGCCGATAGCTGGCTGGCGTACACGCTGATTGAAGCCGGCCGGCTCTGGCATGAACCGCGATATACTGCGCAAGGGACTGTGCTGCTGGCTAATATTCGTATTCATCTGGTCCGGGAGTTTCCGCAGACGGGTGCCATGTTATTACCCGGCATCAGTGGATTTGATTTGGAGCGGGGAGGGGTGCGACTCAATCCAAGCTATTTTCCGGTGCAATTGTTGCGTGCATTTTCTGTCACTGATCCATCCGGCCCGTGGAAAACGCTCCTTGAAAACAATCTGAAAATGCTCCAGACGATGAGCAAGAAAGGCTATGTGCCAGACTGGGTCGCGTATTATCCGGATCAGGGCTATCTGACCGATCCTGTAACGGGTGCGATCGGTACATATGATGCGATCCGCGTATATATGTGGTGGGGGATGTTAGCAAAGCAAGACCCTATGTTTGCCCGGTTAAAAAAAATGATTGATGGTATGAATCAACTGATACCTGAACAGGGTGTAGTACCGCCGCAAAAAGTTGATACGCAGACAGGGGTCGGCTCAGGCAATAGTCCACCGAGTTTTTCTGCTGCGCTATTGCCCTATTTTTCGAGCATGAAAAATAGTATGGCGCTCAAATTACAGCAAAAACGTCTGGTCGCGCTTCAGGATCCTGCGACCGCGATTTTAATCGGGCATGAACAGCATTATTACGATCAGGTACTGACCCTGTTTGGTCAGGGGTGGATGGAAAAACGTTTCAGTTTTTCTCCACAGGGACAACTTGTCGTACAGTGGAAAAATTTATGTTCAGCAACAAAATAATCTGGCTGGGCTTTTTCGCGATATTGCCCATGTCGTCATGGGCGCAGACAAACGCGACACAAGTGCTGTCAGAACGTGCTCATTATTGGGAAAATTTGGGCCGTAGCGATATGGCTGCTCAAACATGGCGTGAACTGTTGTCTTTTGAGCCGGATAACGCAGAAGCACAGGCCGCTTTGGCAGGGGTTCTGGCTTCGACAACACGCTCTGCCACACAAACGTTGACCGACAGGGCGCGTTACTGGAAAAAATTAGGCCGTCACGATATGGCGGCGGATGTCTGGCGGGCATTGCTGACTATCGATCCTGAAAATCTGGAAGCGCTGGCTGAGTTGTCGCGTGATCGTGCTGCTTCTGCTGCAGTCGCTGCTGAAAAAGTTCCTGTCGTGAGCGCTAAACCCAACGCGGAGGTTACCCCTGTAACACTTCTGGAACCTGTTGCTGTCGCAGAGCCTGTTGCTATCGAAGCACCAGTCGCTGAAACTGCGCCTGCTGACATACCTGCAGCGGCAATTGTGCCCGTCGTGAACGCTAAACCTGAAGCCGCCGTTGAGCCAATATCGAATGCGGAAGCAATCGCTGAAACTGTGCCGGCTGCAAATCCACTTGTCGAGGCCGCTGCTCATGCAGAACCTGTCGCAGAGCCTGTCGCTATCGAAGCACCCGCAGCTGGAACTGCGCCTGCTGTCATACCTGCTGCTGCAATTGTTCCTGTCGTGAGCGCTAAACCCAACGCGGAGGTTATCCCTGTAACACTTCTGGAACCTGTTGCTGTCGCAGAGCCTGTCGCTATCGAAGCACCAGTCTCTGAAACTGCGCCTGCTGAAATACCTGCTGCTGCAATTGTTCCCGTCGTGAGCGCTAAACCCAACGCGGAGGTTACCCCTGTAACACTTCTGGAACCTGTTGCTGTCGCAGAGCCTGTCGCTATCGAAGCACCAGTCGCTGAAACTGCGCCTGCTGACATATCTGCTGCTGCAATTGTGCCCGTCGTGAGCGCTAAACCTGATGCAGATGTTATACGGTTTCTAAACGGTGAGACTGTTGTCGAAGCCGCTGCTCATGCAGAACCTGTCGCTATCGAAGCACCCGCAGCTGAAACTGCGCCTGCTGACATACCTGCTGCTGCAATTGTGCCCGTCGTGAGCGCTAAACCTGAAGCCGCCGTTGAGCCAATATCGAATACGGAACCAGTCGCTGAAACCGTGTCGTCTGCGAAACCCGTTGTCGAGGCCGCTGCTCATGCAGAACCTGTCGCAGAGCCTGTCGCTATCGAAGCACCCGCAGCTGAAACTGCGCCTGCTGGCATATCTGCTGCTGCAATTGTTCCCGTCGTGAGCGTTAAACCTGAAGCTGATGTTGTGCTCGATGCGGCGCCGATTGTCGACGTAGCTCCCGGTGCAGAAGCTGTTGTTTCGGCGCCGATAGTAACGACATCGCCTTTACATAGCCCGGTAAAACAGGTGGAAGACTGGGCTGATCTTTATCCGGAGGGAGAGCATATAAAGGAAGATTTGCATGAAGATAGTGACACGCCCGCTGTGCAACCGCTGAATAATGAGCAGCCTGCAAAGCCGGCACAGGTTGCTCAGGCGGAATCACCAATGAATGAAATTTCAATGAAAGCGCCGGAGATACAGTCTGAAAAGACGGCTGTTGCACTCAGCGATAAGTCTGACGTCCTCAAAGTTCTTGTTGCACCGGAGCCAAGCATAAAACCTGCGTCAGTATCGTTGATCGCCCCGCAAAAAAGAGATGATGACTTGTTAGCTAGTATGAATGCCGAAGCAAGCGGGAAAATAGCAGTTAAAATTTTACCGGAAATGAATGTGATAGCGCAGCCCTCCGATGCAATCCCCGAAAAAGGTGGATTGCTGACATTGAGTGATGCCCCGACCGATAAGGAGTTGCAGGATCGTGCCGCCTATTGGGATCACCGTGGCCGCAGTGATCTTGCAGCGAAAGTTCGCAGTCAAATAAAACCGGTAATCGAATCACCCGTCGTCAGGAGTGCGCCAGTGGCATCGCCTGTTTCAGCAGCGCCTGCAGTATCTGTTATCCAGAATGTTTCAGCTGCGTCTGCAGTATCTGCTATTCCGAAGGATCAAACAGTTGAAAAACCAGCCAGTCCTGAAGAGCGTGCGCAATACTGGGGCGCTCGCGGTCGCAGTGATCTGGCGGCTCAGGTACTCGGTCAAACTGCAACAGCAGATAGCCGGATTTCTCAGGCACAGGTAAGTCAACCGGTAATAAGCAACCGGCAAATTTCAGATCGCACGTTGCCGCGGCCAATGGCAAATACGGTGGTGCTATCTTCAGCCGGTCACACTAATAATGGATTGCCAGCCCCCACGGGTGCAAAACTCTCCCGTCAGGAACTGGATGAAAGTGCCCAATACTGGGAGGAGCGGGGCCGAAGTGATCTTGCTGCGCAGCTTAGACAAAAATTAGATGCCGCACCACCTGTATCCGTCTCGGGCAAAAGAAATTCGCTCTCGCGTGTTGATGAGCGTATTCCCGACAATCAAATTGCCACCAGAATTGCGCTGGAGGACAGTCTATTGAAGCATCCGAACAGTCTGAAAACACGTCTGGATCTGGTGCAAATATATCGAAGTGCAGGGGAGTTGACGAATGCCCGACTGCAGATCGAAAGTTTACTCGCCGCGAGTCCTGATTTGCCTGACGCCTTATTTGCCAGTGCCCAGTTGTATGCGGATCAGCGACTCTGGCTTGATGCCATGCGTACGCTGGAACGTATCTCGCCTGCTTCACGTACAGCCGATATGGGCAAGCTGCAAAAAACTTCCTGGGCGCATTTACAGCTTGATCGCGCAGATATACTGGTCAGGCAGGGTAAGAGTGCTGAAGCTGAACTGTTATTGCGCCAAGTCGCCATAGAACTGGCTGTCAATTACAATCAATCAGTGCCAGCTGAACCGCCGCCGCTCTGGAAATCCGATAGGCCAAAAGCGGCCAGACATTAGCGACTGGTATCGGCTAAAATACGATAGCAATGGATCGGCTCGCGTAACAATGACTGTGTGCAGTGCTGCCCGTCTGGCATATTTTAGGAATACATAAATCGAGGTTGACATGAAAAATATAATGAATCAGTTCGCTGTGACAGGCATCGTTTTGCTTTCAGTCAGTTCGCCGGCTTATGCCGAGCCCCAGCTCTATGAAACCGGTCCTTCTGAAGAATCGTCTTACGTTCGGTTTGTCAATGTAACGGAGGGCGATGTTGCCATTGCTGCTGCAAAGGGCAAGGAGAAAATGCTGAGTGCTCAGGCAGACGGACGTGTATCGCGTTTTTTCAAAATTAAGACTGGTGCGAAGCTGTCCGCGACGATAAAAAACACAAGCGGCAGTGCCGCGGTAGAGGTCGTCGGCAAACCCTGGGAGTTCATTACGGTTGCCGTGATACAACAGGATGCAAAACACCTGAAAATCATGCAGATCAAAGAGACCCCGACGGAATTTAGCGGTTCGCGTGCATCGCTGGCGCTGTTAAATCTGGATGAAAAGTGCTCCAGTGCGGTTCTGCCTGCGCACGATAAAGATGCTGCGATAACCTATGAAGTGAAGCCGTTTTCACTGCAGCGACATCTGATCAATAGTGACAAACAGCCTGCTGTTATTAAATGTAAAGACGACGCTGTCGCCGTTGATTTGTCACATCTGGAGCCGGGAGAGCGCTACAGTGCTTTCATGTTTTCGCTGAAAAATGTACGGCAGACATTCATTGTGCGTGATGACAAGAAATAGTATCCAATTTTCTTGTGGTGAAATTCGGATCGAAAATTGTCCGTCCGGTCAGCGTGTAAGCGGTGAAAGCAACCGGAGATATTCTCTCCTCGAAGCACGCCATCAACCGTTTGAATAAAATACATTATTTCGGAGTCAGTTAGCTATGGTATTTGCGTCCCTGGAGTTTTTGACGCTTTTTTTGCCGATATTCTTCGCGCTATACTTCCTTACACCCCAACGATTTCGCAATCACACGATGTTGTTTGGCAGCTGGCTGTTCTACGCCTGGTGGACGCCGAAATATCTGCTGCTGATCATCTTCCTGACCATTGTGACCTGGTGGGCGGCGATACTGATCGATCGGGCCGATTCGGAAAAATTCAAGACCCGTATTATGGCGGGAGCGATTATTGTCAATCTGGCCAGTCTTGCCTGGTACAAATATGCCAATGTGGTGGTGCGTTCAATCAATGACCTGTTCGGCGGCAGCGAACATCCGCTGATTGCATGGCAGACGGTGATCCTTCCCATCGCATTATCCTTTACCGTGCTGCACGCGACGTCCTATCTGGTCGATGTGCGCCGCGGGGTGGTCAAGGCGCAATACAAACTGAGTTTTTTCAGTGCGTATATTGCGATGTTTCCGCATCTGATTGCGGGCCCCATCGTTCGCTACAAGGTGATCGAGAAAGAGCTCCGGGAGCGTTTTTTCTCGGCAGAAGAATTTGCATCCGGCGTGCGAAAATTCATGGTCGGTTTTTCAATGAAAGTGCTGATAGCGGATCCGCTCTCACCCATCGCCGCCATTGTGTTTAAACAATCCAGCCCCACACTGATCGATGCCTGGACGGGGTGCGGTGCTTATACGATTCAACTCTATTTTGATTTCGCCGGATACAGTCTGATGGCGATCGGCCTTGGCCTGATGCTGGGGTTTAAATTTGAGCCGAATTTCAACAACCCGTATCTTGCCATATCCATACAGGATTTCTGGCGTCGCTGGCATCTGACCCTGTCTTCGTGGCTGCGGGACTATCTGTATATCTCCTATCTGGGTGGCAACCGCGCAGGGGAGCGGCGTACCTACATCAATTTGATGCTGACCATGGCGATAGGCGGACTGTGGCATGGCGGGGAGAGCTGGAACTTCCTGATCTGGGGGATCATTCACGGTGCCGCACTCTGTACTGCACGCAGCTTTAATGCGCGCGGATACTCGATGCCTGACTTTTTTTCGCGCCTGTTGACGCTTTTTGTGGTGATGCTGGCTTGGACCGTATTTCGAGCGGCGGATTTTTCAGCAGCGCTGCATATGTGGGGCGGACAATTCGGTTTATATGGCGTAGCGATGGGCGATGCCGTGTCGCTCGCGTTGCGTCCGTCCGTTTACGCGTCATTCATCATTGGTATCCTGTGCATTATTTATCCGGCAACCCGGTATGCGAATACCGGCTGGGGCATATTCGGCCATTACATCTGGCGTGCCGCCTGGCCTGCACTTGCTTTCGCCTATGCGCTGATTGTGCTGACAGGACAGCAATCACCACCGTTCCTGTACTTCCAGTTCTGATGGTATATAGACCATGCTGATAAATCGAAAATATCTGATCATCCTGCCCGCCGTCGCATTTGCCTGCCTGCTTATTGCAGGACTGGTGGTGTCAGTTGTTTCTCTGAAGCACGCAACGCCAGCTGAGTGGGCGGACCTCAAAAACATGGACAATATTTTGAGCGGGGAGTCCACCCGGCGTTTCACTAAATTACTCAACAAGCATTTTGTACTGGGGCCGGCTTTCAATCAGATTGAACGCGGAATACTGTGGAACCTGACCGGAGATCTGGGGCCCAGTGTGCGTCCCGGCTGCGATGACTGGCTGTTTCTGACTGATGAACTGGAACCTCATCCTGACAGGCTCAAATCGGCTGAATTCAGGGCGGCGCTTGCCGAAAAACTGGGCCGCCGTCTCAAAGAGCGGGGTATCAAGCTGCTGGTGGTCGTTGTGCCGGACAAGAGCAGGATCGAAAAGGCGCATTTGTGTCATCTTAACCGTTCCGGTTTATTTGACGGGCGGGTCGCCAGCTGGCTGGCTGGCTTGAATGCGCAGGGGCTTGCCACGCTTGATCTGACGCCGACCTTGTCTGCGTTGCCGGGTGAGCGTTATTACCATACTGATACGCACTGGAATGAAGCGGGGGCGAATGCGGCGGCCCGCGCCGTGGCAGCAGACCTTAACGAGCATCAATGGGCGACACTTGCACAGGATGGCGCCGTTGCGCTGAATTCTGCTCCCACTGAACGACCGGGCGATCTGGTACATCTGGCAGGCCTGGACGGTTTGCCCGGATTTTTACGTCCCAAGGTGGAAATGGCGCATGTCACCGTTGTGCCACCGGTCGCGACTGATGACTTGTTCGGCGATGCAGGCGTGGCGACGATTGCGCTGATCGGCACTTCGTATTCACGCAACAGCAATTTTGCCCCGTTTCTGGAACACTACTTAGGTGAAGCCGTGGCGAATCAGGCCAGGGACGGCGGGGACTTTTCCGGCGCGGCAACGGCTTATTTTGGTGGTGTGACGTTCCGCTCCTTCACCCCCGGTGTGGTGATATGGGAGATTCCGGAGCGTGTCATTGAAATGCCGGTCAAAGAAGCTGAGCGTAAATGGATGGATACCCTGCTCAAGGCGAAGTTGTAGTCGTGGCGGTGTACATGGCCACGGTCAGGTGATTACCAGAGCATGCCGATCAGGGCCACGCCGACAGTCAGTATGCCCAGTGTCAAGTTGAGCCCGACCAGCTTGCGGATTTTCCCCAGCAGCGCACCGGCTTCTTTCCAGTTCTGACTGGCAACCTCTTTCCTGAATGCTTTGTAGCACGCGAAGAATACATGCGCGTAGATGGCGATCATCAGCAGACCCAAAGCGAGCATGATGTGCACGTGATGGCCCACGTGTGTCATGCCGCCATACAGGTTGATCATGTAAAGCCCGCTGATCAGCAACAGGCTGACCGCTATCCAGACCCAGCTGAAGAAACGCCGGAACACCGCATTCCACAGGCGCAGCCGCAGCGGCGGCTCAAGTATTTCCACTGCGGCCGGACGCAGCACCACATAAGCAAAAAACATGCCGCCGACCCAGACCAGAACGGATAACAGGTGAACATATTTAAACAACATCAGCATAACAATAACCTCTATTTGATAAAGAAACGGTGCATTATAATTTTATGAGCTGCATGACAACATCGAACAGCCCGGTTTATTGATCGCCCACTCCGGACGTATGGCAGTCAGGTCAGGCGAAATATCCTCGTCATACGGGTGGCGTGCTGCATCCATCAGGCGGTCAATCAACTTAAGGTCATTTTTCATGGCGGCATCAATGGCCATCTGTGCCAGATAGTTGCGCAGAATGAATCGGGGATTAACAAGATTCATGCGTGTACGTCGGGCTTGATCGGTATCCTGCTGCTGCGATAGCCTGCCAACATAACATATCAGCCAGTCATTGAACAACTCGCGGTGATTGTGATAAAGCGATTCCTGATAAAAAGCGCTGCGCAGGATGTCCAGGTCCGGTGTGAGCTGTCTTATATCAGCCAGGGCACGAAAGAATTCCGTCATGTCCACTTCCGCGCGCTGCATCAGCTCAAATATGCGCTCAATCAGCGCTGAATCTTCATCACGCCACTGTAGCAGACCAAATTTTGCGGCAAGCATTGCGCTTAACTCCGTTTGAAGTACGACATCGAAACGCGCGAGCCCGTCGTCAAGTACCGAACGGGTGGGGGCGACTGTTGCCAGCGCATCGGCTAACCGCTCCAGATTCCAGCGTGCCACAGGAGGCTGCTGAGACAGGCTGTATCTGCGCCACTCTGCATCCGTAGTGTTGGGTGTCCAGCCCGGATCGAAATTGTCGATCCAGCCATAAGGACCGTAATCTATGGTCAGGCCGATGATGGACATGTTGTCGGTATTCATTACGCCATGCACGAAACCGACGCGCAGCCAGTGGACGACGAGGCGTGCGGTGCGCTCGCAGATGAGGCTGAACCAGTCGGCGAAGGCATCAGGCCCGCTGATCTCTTTAAAGTCACGCGCGATGGTAAATTTAATCAACTGCTGCAATAGTTCATGCTCGCCGCGGGCCGCCAGTATTTCGAAATGCCCGAAACGGGTAAAGGACGGCGCAACCCGGCATACGATTGCGCCAGGTTCAGGATTCGGGTGGCCGTCATAAAACATATCGCGGACGACTGTTTCGCCGCTTGCAACCAGACTCAATGCGCGTGTGCTTGGAATTCCCAGATGGTGCATCGCTTCACTGCACAGAAATTCACGAATTGAGGAACGCAGCACCGCACGGCCATCCGCGTTGCGTGAATACGGCGTCATGCCAGCACCCTTGAGTTGCAACTCCCATCGTTCGCCGTCACGGTTGATGACTTCGCCCAGCGAGATGGCGCGACCATCGCCCAGTTGGCCCGCCCAGTTGCCGAACTGGTGTCCGCCATAACAGCTTGCATAGGAGACCATGCCCGGCAGCAGGCAATTGCCTGCAAAAGCTGCTAAAAATGAGGTTGAATGCGCATCGTCATCGGTCAGATTAAGACTTTTTAGCACCTCGCCCGAACAGGCCAGCAGGCTGGGATTTTTAACCGGCGTCGGATCGACGGCCGCCCAGCATACGCCCGGTGTTTGCCTGCATTTTTGTAAACCCGATGTGTCACCGGGTAATTCGGTGACGAAGCGGTTATTGAAATTGAGTTGTATCACGATGTTCATCCGTCATTAAACGAACGGTCATAATACCCGACAAATATAGTCTGAATACATGCAGCGTGAATTTTTTCGCGTAATTTATGCGTATTGAATCGATGTGTTTGCGTCAAACGGGGCGATGCTCGTGAGTGACGAGCAAATAAAAAACGGTGCCCCACAGAACCCGCCAGCCGATATGTGTATCTTGCTCGCATTTTGAACGGTTCACACCCGCCACAGGCCATTTTGATAGATGACTTCATCGTCCAGCGTGACGGTGTCGGTGAACGCAAACACATCCACATGGTATCGGGCAGCGGTCTTCTTGATTTGCGGTTTATTGTAACTGCCGTGCTTCGCACCCAGCGACAGATGTACGCCGCACATGCGCTCATAAGTGCCGATGTCGCTGACCAGCCTGTTCTGGGTAAATGCACGGTTCAGTCCCAGTCCCAGTTCACGCACCCAGACAACGCCTTCTTCAGCACGAATCTGGGCTAAAACGAGATCGAACTCCGGCGTGGAGTTAACCGTGCCGGTCACGCATCCTTTATCCACGATCAGCGTGATCGGTTCGGCGGGTTTGTTGACGGAAAAACGGGTGTCGCCGAAAATGGAAATGCGCACACGGCCATTCAGTGCTTCCAGATCTTTCGATTCCGTAAAGACCTCACCGATCGGAAACTGTCCGCCTGCATTTTGCATCTGGCTGTAGTCACCGACGTTGAGTTTGGCAGGTTCAAATCCGTCTGAGAAAATCAGCTGTTCCCCGAAACTGTTGATGACGCCCACTTTTGCAGCATCAAAGCGCGCTTTCAGCGCGTGACCTGTGCCGCGAATATAGGACGGATCGTAGGCCAGCGATTCAATATAAATCAGCGCTTCCTCTCCCGGCATGCGGGACAGATGCGGGTGCTCAATCACTTTGAGCCCGCGTTTGAAGAGTTCCACGCGGATACGGAAGGCATCGAGCCTGAAGCTGGTGGACTGGATCAGTACAACCAGATCCCCAGGCGCTAGGCGTTCAAATTCGGCGCGCACGGCGTCAGGCGACACGCTGTCAAAATCGATGTATGTCGCATCGGGCAGGCAGCGCAGGTAAGCTTCCTTTAACGCGATAGCCAGTTCGCACTGACTATCCCAGACCACAATTGCTGATTGCTCAGGATGGTGCTCGATCGCAAGCGTCAGAATGTCGCGGATATTTTTTTCGGCCAGATCAATGGCGAAACCGGTCAGGGGCGTTTCCGCTGCGGATTCAGCTGCCGCTGACACGGAACCATCCGGTGATGCTGCGTCTGGTGGTATGTGAGATGAGGACTTCATGCGGAAAGGATTCGCTCAAAAAGATGATCATTGTGCCAAATTTCGGGGCAACTGTGGCAATGATGTTGACGCCCTCCGTGTCATATACAAGCAGTTCGCCGCCATCGCAGCGCTGCCAGGCTTCATTCAGATATAACACCGTTGTCAGTATGCGGTTTTTTTTGCCGTTCAGCACGTCGGAATGCTTGGCATAGGCTGCACCCGCAGCATAGATGGCATAGTGAGATTCATAATCGAATAATCCCAGGTACAGCGCTTCATTGAGTCCGGTGCGCAGCGTATCCATCCAGGCCAGATAAGCCTGATCGACAGCGTGATTCTCGTCCAGCCAGCTGATGGCATCACCGCGTATCGACTGGATTTGCTGTTTGTCTGCGCCTCTGCCGATATGTGCGGTGTGAAAACGGCTGTCTTTCTGGCAGCGGCCAAGCAGCTGCCGTGTCAGCGTTTGCGGCAGCGGATTATCCAGCACGAGGTACCCGGTGTGTCGCAGTGTGTCGGCAATGTCTTTGATGTTCATCATCGTTTTGGCGGACTGCTGCCGAGTTTACCTGCCCTGTGTTCGAGGCCTAGCGTTGCCAGCGTTCGCTCGCGCACCAGATGCAGGAGTTCCTCGTTTTCATCGAGCGACTCGCCATAAGACGGAATAATCTTCTTCAACTTCTCCTGCCAGTGATCCGTTGCCACCCGGTCACTAAAACAGCGCTCGATTACTTCAATCATTGCCTGCACAGAAGTCGATGCACCGGGTGACGCCCCCAGCAGGGAAGCGAGCGTCCCGTCACTGCTGGTCACGATTTCGGTGCCGAACTCCAGCCGGCCACCCTTGGTGTCGCAGCCTTTGATGATTTGTACGCGCTGGCCTGCTGACGCCAATTCCCAGTCTGCCTCTTTTGCGTCGGCATAAAACTCCTGCAAACTGGCGACACGCTCACGGTGAGATTTAAACGCCTCGGTAATCAGATAACGGGTCAGTTCCATATTGTCGCGCGCAACGGCGAGCATGGGTTTGAGATTGTTGGACTTGAGCGATGAAAACAGATCCAGCACTGAACCTTCCTTTAAAAACTTGGTGGTAATGCTGGCGAACGGGCCGAACAGCAAAGCCGGCTGACCGTCGATAATCCGCGTATCCAGATGCGGTACTGACATGGGGGGGGCACCCATCGGGGCTTTGCCATACACTTTGCTGGTATGACGCTTAACCACGTCCGGATTCTTGCAGATCAGCCACTGGCCGCTGACAGGGAATCCACCGTAGCCCTGACTTTCCGGGATGCCGGATTTTTGTAGCAACGGCAGCGCGCCGCCCCCTGCACCCAAAAATACGAAACCGGCATCGATTGTCCTGCTCTGGTCGCTGTGATTGTCCCTGACACGCACATGCCAGCGACCATCCGGAAACTGCTTCATGCCGGTGATGGTGTGGCCCAGTTTCAAATCGAAAGTGGAGTGTTTGGTCATCGCTTTAACCAGTTTTCGTGTCAGCATGCCGAAATCAACGTCGGTACCGTGCTTGACCTGAGTTGCGGCCACCGGCTGTGTCGGATCCCGGTGTTCCATCACCAGCGGCATCCAGGAACGCAATACCTCGTGATCTTCGCTGTATTCCATCTCTTCAAACAGGTGATGGGTACGCAACGCTTCGTAGCGCTTGCGCAAATAAGCGACGTTATCTTCCCCCCATACAAAGCTCTGGTGAAAAATCGGATTGATGAATTTTTCTGGTGAAGGCAGCGCCCCTTGTTCGACCAGATAAGACCAGAACTGCAGTGAGACTTCATAGGCGGCATTGATTGCCAGCGCACGCTTAATTTCCACGCTGCCGTCAGCCTGCTGCGGTGTGTAATTGAGTTCACAGTAACCGGCATGTCCTGTTCCGGCGTTATTAAGACCATGCGAACTCTCGTTCGCAACACGGCTCAGTCTCTCGACCATGGTGATTTTCAGCGAAGGATCCAGCAGAGCAAGTAACTTGCCTAGCGTCGCACTCATGACGCCTGCGCCGACCAGCAGAACATCTACTTTTTTAATACTCATTGTTTTCGTTCCATATGCGGTTATAGCAGTGCGGTCGTATTTTACGCAATTATACTGGTGCGACGATTCCTTTCTTGTTGAGTGTCTCGATGATCTCAGGAATGACGCCGGTATCATCTATGGTCGAGGGGACGCTGTATTCGCGTCCATTGACGATATTGCACAAGGTCTTGCGCAGCGTCTTGCCGGAGCGGGTCTTAGGCAGGCGCGCGAGCACCACCGTATCCTTGTAGCAGGTAATCGCACCGATGGTTTCCCGAATCCGGCTGAGTAACTCGGTATGTAACTGAGCTTCAGAGACGGAGGCGTTCATTTTAAGCACCACCAGTCCCATCGGCGTCTGACCCTTGATTTCGTCGTCCCTGGCGATGACCGCGCATTCGGCGACATCGGGGTGGCTGGCGATCACTTCCTCGATCTCGCCGGTCGAAAGCCGGTGACCTGCCACATTGATGACATCGTCTACCCGTCCCATCACGAACACGTAACCGTCCTGATCGACATAGCCACCGTCGCCGCTGGTGTAATAGCCCGGCAGAAAACGCAGATAGCTGTCACGAAATTTATTGTCATCCCCCCATACGCGGTTCAGGCAGGCAGGCGGCAGCGGCAGTTTCAGTGCGATGTACCCTTGCGTGCCGGCAGGCTGCACCTCGCCGTGCTCATCTAAAATCTGTATGTTAAAACCGGGCACAGGCTTGGTGGAAGAGCCAAGCTTGACCGGCATCGGCTCGACGCCTTGCAAGTTGGCGGTGATCGCCCAGCCAGTCTCAGTTTGCCACCAGTGATCGATAACCGGTTTGCCGCTGTGTTCGCTAAGCCAGATTTCAGTCGGCGCATCCAGTCGCTCGCCTGCTGAGTAGATGGTTTGCAACTGACCCAGGTCATAGTTCTGCATGAACAGGGCGTCGGGATCTTCTTTTTTCACCGCGCGAAACGCGGTCGGTGCGGTGAACAGCGCTTTGACGCCATACTCTGCACAGACACGCCACAACGCGCCGGCGTCCGGCGTCATGATCGGCTTTCCCTCGTAAACGACTGTGGTGCAGCCTTGCAGCAGCGGGGCGTAAACGATGTAGGAGTGACCTACCACCCAGCCGACATCAGATGATGCCCAGAAGACATCGCCCGGATTGACGTTATAGATCGCACTCATGCTGTATTTGAGCGCCACCGCATGACCGCCGTTTTCGCGCACCACGCCTTTGGGTTTGCCTGTTGTGCCTGATGTGTAAAGGATATACAAGGGGTCAGAGCCCTTGACCGGGGTGCAGCCAGCGGGACTGGCCTTGGCCAGCAGCGAGCCCCAGTCGTAGTCGCGCCCTGCTGTCATCGCGGCGGCACATTGCGGACGCTGATAGATGACACAACTATCGGGTTTATGGGTCGCCAGGGAGATCGCACGGTCGAGCAGCGGCTTGTATTCAACCATCCGTTTAATTTCAATACCGCAGGAAGCGGACAGGATCACTTTGGGGGTCGCATCATCGATGCGAACCGCCAGTTCCGGCGGCGCAAAACCGCCGAACACCACCGAGTGGATGGCACCCAGACGCGCCACCGCCAGCATCGCAATGACCGCTTCAGGAATCATTGGCATATAGATGATCACGCGGTCACCCTTGACCACGCCCAAGCCTGCCAGCATGCCTGCTGTGCGCGCGACTATATCGGTGAGTTCGGCATAGCTGTAGGTCAACTTGGTCTGCGTGACGGGAGAGTCGAAAATGAGTGCAAGCTGATCGCCTCGTCCGCTGTTGACGTGATGATCCAGCGCCATATAGGCCGTGTTCATCTCGCCATCAGCAAACCAGTAGCCCTGACCGTCGGCCTCCGTCCTCAGAATCTGTTCGGGGAATTTAAACCATTCCAGCGCCTCGGCCTGCTTGCGCCAGAACCCCTCCGGATCCTGCATCGAATGGTCATACTCTGCCTGGTAACTCATGTTTAATTCCTCATATTATGAAACCCATCGCAGACCCGTGTCAGGACAGGGAATCCGGAACGATGCGACCGCTTGTTCCTCCCCTGACAGAAGGATGCACTTCTGAAACGAATATCAAAAACTGTCGCCGGGGATACGTACCCAGCCTTCCATCAATACGCGCGCGCTGCGGCTCATGGTGACTTTTTCAACTTCCCAGTCGCCGCCGTTCTCGCTTGCGGCAGCGCCGACTTTCAATGTGCCGGATGGATGTCCGAAGGTCACCGCGCGGCGCTCCCCTCCACCCGCTGCCAGATTCACCAAGGTACCCGGGATCGCTGCTGCCGTGCCGATCGCAACTGCTGCCGTGCCCATCATGGCGTGATGCAGTTTGCCCATGGACAGGGCGCGGACGTTCAGATCGATCGCATCGGCACGGATCTCTTTGCCACTGGATGACGTGTAGGTTTTTGCCGGGGCGACGATGGCCACTTTAGGGGTGTGCTGACGGGCGGCAGCGTCGCTTATGTCACTGATCAATCCCATTTTTACGGCACCGTAAGCGCGGATGGTTTCGAACATGGCCAGTGCCGTCGGGTCGCCGTTGATGGCGTCCTGCAATTCGCAACCGGTGTAGCTGAGATCCGCCGCGTTCAGGAAGATGGTCGGGATACCGGCGGTGATCATGGTGACCTTGAAGCTGCCCACACCCGGCACGTCCAGATCGTCGATCAGATTGCCGGTCGGGAACATTGCGTCCGCAGCGTCAACGGGGGCGATGAAGTCTATCTGTACTTCAGCCGCCGGGAAGGTGACACCATCCAGTTCGAAATCGCCGGTTTCCTGCACCTGACCGTGGGTGATCGGCACATGGGCGATGATGGTTTTCTGGATGTTCTTCTGCCAGATGCGCACCACGCAGATACCGTTTTGCGGGATGCGGGCCGCATCGACCAGACCGCTGGCAATGGCGAAGGAGCCGACTGCTGCGGTCAGGTTGCCGCAGTTTCCGCTCCAGTCCACGAAAGGTTTGTCGATAAAAACCTGTCCGAACAGGTAGTCGACATCGTGATCCGGCTGCGCGCTTTTGGCCAGAATGACGGTCTTGCTGGTGCTGGAAGTCGCCCCCCCCATCCCGTCGGTTTGCTTGCCGTAAGGGTCCGGGCTGCCGATCACGCGCAACAGCAGCGCGTCACGGGCCGCGCCCGGCACCTGCGCTGCGTCCGGCAGGTCGGTCAGATTGAAAAACACACCTTTCGATGTTCCACCACGCATATAGGTGGCGGGGATTTTGATTTGCGGAACCTTGGCCATTATGCGGCTCCTTTGAGAAAGTCCTGCGCAAAGCATTGCAGCACACCGCCCGCGTTGTAGACACGGACTTCAGCCGCGGTATCCAGACGGCAGGTGACAGGAATGCGCACCGTTTCTCCGTTTGCACGGGTCATCACCACAGTCAGGTCGGCGCGGTGGGCAATCTCGCCTTCCACATCATAGGTCTCTGTACCGTCGATGGCCCAGGTCTTGCGGGTATCGCCCGCCTTGAATTCCAGCGGCAGCACGCCCATGCCGACCAGATTGGTGCGGTGGATACGCTCGAAACCTTCGGCAATGATAGCTTCCACACCGGCCAGACGCACGCCTTTGGCCGCCCAGTCGCGCGATGAGCCTTGTCCATAGTCGGCGCCGGCCACGATGATCAGGTTCTGACGTCGCGCCATGTAGGTTTCGATCGCTTCCCACATACGCATGATACGGCCGTCCGGCTCGACGCGGGCGAGGGAACCTCGCTTTACTTCACCATTGACCACGGCCATTTCGTTGACCAGTTGCGGGTTGGCAAAGGTGGCGCGTTGCGCGGTCAGGTGATCGCCCCGGTGAGTCGCATAGGAGTTGAAGTCCACTTCCGGCAGACCCATTTTCGCCAGGTATTCACCGGCAGCCGAGTTGGCCAGGATCGCGTTGGACGGCGACAGGTGGTCGGTGGTGATGTTGTCCGGCAGTACGGCCAGCGGACGCATCCCTTTCAACGTGCGAACGCCTGCCAGCGCGCCTTCCCAATAGGGTGGACGACGGATGTAGGTGGACATCGGCCGCCAGTCGTATAACGGGCTTTTCGCCGTTTCAATTTCGCCCAGATCGAACATCGGGATGTAGATCTGACGGAACTGTTCCGGCTTCACGCAAGCTGCAACGACTGCGTCGATCGCCTCGTCCGACGGCCAGATGTCTTTGAGCATGACCGGGTTGCCCGACTGGTCGGTGCCCAGTGCATCCTGCTCGATGTCGAGGCGGATCGTACCCGCAATCGCGTAAGCGACCACCAGCGGCGGGGACGCCAGGAAGGCCTGCTTCGCATACGGGTGGATACGACCGTCGAAGTTGCGGTTGCCGGACAGGACGGCGGTGGCGTACAGGTCGCGGTCTATGATCTCCTGCTGGATTTTAGGGTCGAGTGCGCCGGACATGCCGTTACAGGTGGTGCAGGCGAAACCGACAATACCGAAGCCCAGCTTCTCCAGTTCCGATAGCAGCCCCGCTTCTTTCAGGTACAGCTCGGCCACTTTGGAGCCAGGCGCAAAAGAAGTCTTGACCCAGGGCTTGCGCACCAGACCCAGTTCGTTGGCTTTTTTCGCCAGCAGTGCGGCTGCCACCACATTACGCGGGTTGGATGTGTTGGTGCAGGACGTGATGGCCGCGATGATGACGGCCCCATCGGGCATCAGACCTTCTGCTTCTTCGGCACTGGCGGCTGCCAGCTTTGCTTTGTCAGCAATGCCGCGTTCTTGCAGGGCGGACGTAGGCAGACGACGGTGCGGATTGGAAGGCCCTGCCATGTTGCGCACCACGCTGGACAGATCGAACGCCAGCACACGCTCGTATTCGGCGGCAGTCATCTGATCCGCCCACAGCCCGGTGGTCCTGGCGTAGTTTTCCACGAGGGCAACCTGCAAAGGTTCACGCCCGGTCAGTTTCAAATAGGTGATAGTCTGCGCGTCGATGTAGAACATCGCCGCAGTCGCACCGAATTCCGGACACATGTTGGAGATGGTCGCGCGGTCGCCGATGGTGAGGCTATCCGTACCGGCGCCGAAAAATTCGACCCAGGCACCCACCACCTTTTCACGGCGCAGGAACTCGGTCAGGGCCAGCACGATGTCAGTGGCCGTGATGCACGGCTGACGGCGGCCTGTCAGTTTGACGCCAATGATGTCCGGCAGGCGCATCATGGAGGGGAGGCCCAGCATGACGGTTTCGGCTTCCAGACCGCCGACACCGATTGCGATTACGCCCAGTGAGTCGATGTGCGGGGTGTGGGAGTCAGTCCCGACGCAGGTATCAGGGAAGGCGATGCCGGCCCTTGCCTGGATCACAGGTGACATTTTTTCCAGATTGATCTGGTGCATGATGCCGTTACCGGCAGGGATCACGTCGACGTTTTTGAACGCAGTCTTAGTCCACTCGATGAAATGGAAGCGGTCTTCGTTACGACGGTCTTCGATCTCACGGTTTTTCTTGAATGCCTCCGGGTCAAATCCGGCCGCTTCCACAGCCAGAGAGTGATCGACGATCAGCTGGGTCGGCACCACCGGGTTGACCAGTGAAGGGTCACCGCCCTGGTCGGCGATCGCATCACGCAGACCGGCTAAGTCTACCAATGCGGTCTGGCCTAAGATGTCGTGGCAAACCACACGGGCGGGATACCACGGAAAATCCAGATCGCGCTTGCGTTCGATCAGCTGTTTCAGTGCATCGGTCAGCGCTTCCGGTTCGCAGCGGCGCACCAGCTGTTCTGCCAGTACTTTTGACGTGTAGGGCAGTTTTGCATAAGCGCCGGGGGCGATTGCATCGACTGCCGCCCGGGTGTCGAAGTAGTCCAGCTGGGTCCCGGCTAAAGGCTTACGGTATTGGGTATTCATAGTGTCCTTCTGTGAGAACGTGTGCGAGTCGGGTGCCGGAAAAGGCGACCATGGACAAGTCGCCCTTTGCTTAGACGCGCTTTGCCATCGGTACCCAGGCCATATTCTCAGGGCCGATGTAATTTGCGCTCGGGCGGATAATCTTGCCGTCTGCACGTTGTTCGATGACATGCGCGCCCCAGCCGGTGACACGCGAGATGACGAACAGCGGCGTGAACATCGCAGTCGGTACCCCCATCAGGTGATACGACACGGCGGAGAACCAGTCCAGATTCGGGAACATTTTTTTCAGGTCCCACATCACGGTTTCCAGCCGCGCTGCGATGTCAAACAGACGCATATCGCCAGCTTCCTCAGACAGCTGTTTTGCCACGCGCTTGATCACTTCGTTGCGCGGGTCTGCAATGGTATAGACAGGGTGACCGAAACCAATCACGATCTCTTTTTTTGCTACGCGCTCGCGGATGTCGGCTTCCGCTTCATCGGCGTTTTTATAACGACTCTGAATATGGAAAGCGGCTTCGTTGGCGCCGCCGTGTTTGGGTCCGCGCAGCGCGCCGATCGCGCCGGTGATGCAGGAGTACAGATCGGAACTGGTGCCGGCGATTACGCGTGCGGCGAAGGTGGAGGCATTGAATTCATGCTCAGCGTACAGAATCAGCGAGGTGTGCATCGCGCGCACCCAGGATGCCCGGGCAGGTTTTCCGTGCAACAGGTGCAAGATATGTGCGCCTGTGCTGTCATCATCGGTTTCGACATCAATGCGTTTGCCTGAGGTACTGAAGTGATGCCAGTACATCAGCATCGAGCCGAAGCAGGCCAGCTGGCGGTCGATCAGTTCGCGCGTGACGGCTTCGCTGTGCGCTTCCGGTTCCTGTTCGCAGGTGCCAAGCGTCGAGCAGCCGGTGCGCATCACATCCATTGGATGGGCGTTGGCGGGTATGGCTTCCAGAACCTGTTTAACTGCATCAGGCAGACTGCGCAGCGATTTGAGTTTTTTCTTGTAGCTTTGCAACTGCGCCTGATCGGGTAGCGTGCCGTGAATCAGCAGATGGGCGATTTCCTCGAATTCGGCGGTTTCGGCGAAATCCAGTATGTCATAGCCGCGATAATGCAGATCATTGCCGGTGCGTCCGACTGTGCAGATTGCGGTATTCCCGGCCACTGTGCCTGACAGCGCAACCGATTTCTTGGGTTTAGGTAGTACGTATTCTTCTGCCATGCTTTGCTCCCTGAAATAGATTATTCAGCGCCTTTGTCGGCGAAAAGTTCATCCAGTTTTTGTTCAAAGTCGTGATACCCCAGATAGTCGTAAAGCTCCATGCGCGGTTGCATGATGGGCACGATCTGCGCCTGGGTGCCGTCGGCCAGGATGTGCTGATAGACATCAAGCGCAGCACGGCTCATCGCACGGAATGCCGATAAGGGATACAGCACCAGTTTGATGCCGACGCTGCCAAGCTGTTCGGTAGTGAAGAGCGGGGTTGCGCCAAACTCTGTGATGTTGGCCAGCACCGGCACTGAAACTGCGCGGGTAAATTCGGCGTATTGTTCCAGGGTGATGATCGCTTCCGGGAAGATCATGTCGGCGCCCGCTTCCACGCAGGCCTGTGCGCGCTCGATGGCAGAAGACATGCCTTCTACGGCCAGCGCATCGGTGCGTGCCATGATGACAAAGCTCGGGTCAACGCGCGCATCGACGGCTGCCTTGATGCGATCAACCATTTCTGATTGCGAGACGATCGCCTTGTTGGGGCGGTGCCCGCAGCGTTTTTGCATGACCTGATCTTCGATGTGAAAACCGGCCGCACCCGCTTGCGCGATTTCGCGCGTGGCACGGGCGATGTTGAAAGAGCCGCCCCAGCCGGTGTCGATATCGACCAGCAGCGGCAGCGAGCTGACCGCGGTGATGCGGCGTGCGTCTTCGCATACGTCGTGCAGGGTGGTGATACCTAAATCCGGAATGCCAAGCGAGGAAGCCGCAACGCCACCGCCGGACAGGTAAAGCGCCTTGTGCCCGCTCTTCTCAGCCAGGATGGCGCAATAAGCCGTGACCGCGCCGACGACTTGCAAGGGATGATACCGGGTGACGGCATCGCGTAATTTTTGTCCCGGGGTGGTTTGTTTCATATCGACTCCTCTTTTGCGATGATTTCACTGATGCTGCGCCATGCACCCTGAATGTGGCGACGCATCAGCATCTCGGCCAGTTCGCCGTCCCGGTTCGAGAGCGCTTCGACAATCTGGCGGTGTTGTTGCAGTGCCGGGCGTGTGCGTTTTGCGTTACGGCTGGTGCGGTGACGGCACATCCGTTGCAACTGGTATTGTTCGCTGCCCAGCATATCCATCAGCATCTGATTACGGCTGGCGCGGACGATCTGATAGTGGAAGTCGAGGTCGCCTTCGCTTTGTGCATAGACCAGGCCGCCTTCGCGCTCGATTTGCTGTTCATCTCTATCGAGCAGTTCATGCAACTGATTGATTTCCTGTGTCGTGATGATGTCCGCTGCAATGCGGCAAGCCATGCCTTCCAGTGCTTCACGCACTGCATACAGATCCGACATGGTTTTGTCGTCGAGAACAATGACGCGAGCACCTGCGTTGGGTATGCGTTTGACAAGGCGCATGCCTTCCAGATGACGCAAAGCCTCCCGCAAGGGGCCGCGTCCCATGCCGAACCGTTCAGCCAGCTCAGCTTCATTGAGTTTCTGGCCTTGCGCCAGCTCTCCCGTCACAATGCTGTGAACCAGCCGGTGCGAGGCAATGTCAGCCAGTGTGCCTGATTTAAGGGGAGTAGTTAACATAGCGGTTGGTAAATTGTCGACAATGTCAGGCGATAATATCATTTAATTTAAATTAAAGTGTATTTAATTTAAATTGTGTCGACAATTGTGCGCGTGGCCGCTTGATCAGGAGGACCGGTTGCCGGGCGGATTTTTTAGCTGAAAATACTGGCACAATTGCCCGGATGCATCAATCACATCCAGAACAGGCTGGCGGGCGCTTTTGAAATCCAGTGCGCGGCAGCCATATCGGAAGCGGCTCTCGTGGGTAATGTAGTAGTATCTGCATTGATGGCAGCTTGGATGTGTGTTGGCAGTATTCATGGCATGCTGATTATGCCAGAATCGGCTTTGGCATAGGCAGGCAGGGTTTTTAGATTGATTTACCTTGCTAAGGACGGCAATGAGCCTGTCCAAAAAAGGAGATATCATGAAAGAAATGGAACAACTGGAATTGGATGCGTACCGGGCTGAAATTACGGCGGATATGAGTGCGCTTGTTGAAAAATACCGGTCAATTTTTGGCTGGGATATTCCAGAGATTGACCAGGCTGCCGCAGATAAGCTCATTTTGTCGGCGATGCATGTGGCGCTCGACAATATTTCTGCGGTTTAGTACAGCCTTTAAATTGATTACATCGGGATAAACTGCAGTCTGGGTGAACTTGCTATATAACTAACTGAATATTAATCGATATGCTGCTCAATTGCGTTGCTTACCAGAACGGCGTCAAGCTCGCCGATTTGCCTGTCGAAGAAATCAGCGATTATCTTGAGCGAACGGATTGTTTTGTCTGGGTATCACTCAAAGATACGACCGATGCCGAGCTTGAAAAAATGCAGGAGGAATTCGGCTTGCACGATCTGGCGATCGAGGATGCGCGCCATGGACATCAACGACCCAAAGTCGAAGAGTATGGCGATATTTTATTCGCCGTGCTGCACATCATTGAAACAGATCAGACCGAACTGAGCGTGGGCGAAATATGCATCTTCGTCGGGCGAAACTTTGTTTTATCCATCCGTAACCGCAGCAAACTGGGCTTTTTAGGTGTGCGGGAGCGCTGCCAGCGGGAACCTGATTTGCTGCGTCTGGGGTCGGGGTTTGTGCTGTATGCCTTGATGGATGCGGTTGTCGACCGTTATTTTCCGGTGATCGATCATCTGGAGTTACAGCTGGACGGCATCGAAGATCATCTGTTTGACAAGGGAATCGCCCTTGCCAATATTGAACGGTTGTATGAGCTCAAACGCCGCGTGGTCGTGCTCAAACATGCGGTCACGCCGCTGATGGAGACAACGGGTAAACTGTACGGCGGGCGCGTGCCGCCCAGCTGTGTCAATACACAGGAATATTTTCGCGATGTGTATGACCATCTGCTGCGCATCAATGCCCGAATAGAAACACTCCGGGATACCATCGCCACCGCCATCATGGTGAGTCAGTCCACCGTGTCTATCGAGCAAAACGAAGTCAATAAACGCCTGGCGGCCTGGGCCGGTATTTTTGCGGTCGCCACGGCCTTTGCCGGTATCTGGGGGATGAATTTTCAGCATATGCCGGAACTCAAACTGGAATACGGTTATCCGCTGGCGCTGCTGGTGATTTTAATCACGTGCGGATTTTTGTATTTCAGGTTTAAACGTTCCGGCTGGCTGTGAGCATGCCCTGATATGAGAGCGATGAGATGAAAGTGAATTTATTTTTTCAGTCGGGTTACGCACGTATTTTTCTTGCCTTTGTGCTGGTGGCGGTGGCCGGGTTCCTGCGCATCTGGCCGTTGCATACGCTGGGTTCGGCATTGGCCTGGCTGACTTTTTATCCCACCGTGATGATCGTTGCGATTTACGGCGGATTTTTTGCCGGTTTGCTGGCCACGCTGCTGTCCTGTCTGCTGGTTACCTTCGGCTGGTCGCTCTTGGTTGATCAGCCCTTCATCAAACATCCTGCCGACTGGCTGGGCATGTCCGTGTTTGTGCTGACCAGCGTCATGGTCAGTGGCGTCGCTGAAGCGATGCGCCGGGCCTCGGCCCAGGCACTCAAAGCACTGGCCGAGGCTAAGGCCGCCAATCAGGCAAAAAACCGGTTTTTCTCGACCATGAGTCATGAACTGCGTACACCGCTCAATGCCATCCTGGGTTTTTCTGGATTGATGCGTAATGATCCGGATTTGACGAATGAGCAGCGTCAAAACCTGGATATCATCAATCGGGGCGGCGAACATCTGCTCAGCCTGATCAACGATGTGCTGGATATGGCTAAAATCGAGGCCGGCAAAATCGTGCTTGAAATACAGCCTTTCGATCTTGGAACATTGCTGCGTGATATTGCGGATATGCTGGGTAAACGCGCCGAGGACAAGGGGCTGCAGCTGGTGCTCGATCAGTCGTCGGCTTTTCCCAGATTTATCCGCGGGGATAAGGAAAAACTGCGTCAGGTGCTCGTCAACCTGATCGGCAATGCGATCAAGTTTACCAATCACGGCAGTGTGACGCTGCGTCTGGGTGTGGTTGAGGAACCCCTGCGTCTGATCATCGAGATTGAAGACAGCGGGATCGGCATCAGTGAGGCGGATCAGCTGCGTATTTTTGAACCCTTTACTCAGCTGGGTGCACAAAGTCAGAAGGGCACCGGGCTTGGACTGGCTATTGTTCTGGAATATCTGAAACTGATGGGGGGCGAAATTTCAGTGAAAAGCACGTTCGGTATCGGTTCGCTGTTTCGGATTGTGCTGCCGGTGCAACGTGCAGAGGAGTCCGAGGTGAACGCTTCCGAGTCCAGCAAGGGGGCGATCGTCGGACTGGCGCCAGGTCAGCCGCAATACCGTATGTTGATAGTGGAGGATCAGCTGGAAAATCAGCTATTGCTGGAGCGACTGATGACAAATGCAGGGTTTACGGTCAAGGTGGCAAAAAATGGCGCGGAGGGTATTGAACTGTTCCAGAGTTATCAGCCGCACTTTATCTGGATGGATAAGCGCATGCCGCAGATGGACGGGATTGAAACCACCCGGCGCATACGGGATCTGCCGGGCGGGAAGGATGTCCGGATCGCAGCCGTCACCGCATCGGCGTTCGCAAAACAGCGCGACGAGTTGCTGGCGGCGGGGATGGATGATTTTGTTCGCAAACCTTACCGCCCGGAGGAACTGTTCGATTGTCTGGTCAGGCAACTGGGTGTGAATTTTTTGCATCAGGAAAACCCGCAAGCGGGGACTGAATTACCCATATCACTGGCAAGCCTTTCTGCTGTCGCGGTATCCTTGCGCCATGAGCTGTCCCAGGCGCTGGTGCTCGGCAATACAACGCTGCTCGAGCAACTGATCGCACGCATAGCCCAACAGGATGAGGAGCTGGCCAAAACACTGGGACGGCAGGTGTCAGATTTTAATTATCTGTACATTTTGAATGCGCTTGACGCGGTTAACGCCAATAACGGAGAAGTAAAACCATGAAAGGCAATATTCTCATCGTGGATGACGAGCCCGCCTCGTTGAAGCTGCTGCAAACGATACTGACAGCCGACGGTCATGCGGTGCGTCCCTTTAATAACGCGGAGCTTGCGCTGCGTTCCATACAGGCCGAAATACCGGAACTGATCGTGATGGACATACGCATGCCCGGACTGAACGGTTTTGAGGCCTGTGCACGCATCAAGTCAGACCCGAGACTGGCGGATATTCCGGTTATTTTCATTAGTGCGGCGTCAGATACTGATGATAAGGTCAGGGCATTTGATGAGGGCGGGGTGGATTACATCACCAAACCCTTTCAGAAGGAAGAAGTCCTCGCGCGTATCAGAACGCATATCAAGCTGAGCCACACCATACAGCGCAAACTCAAAATTGCCGAGGCGCTGCGCAAAAGCGAGGAGAGCCTCAAAATCGCGCAGAGTATCGCCCACCTCGGGCACTGGGAGTGGGATGTCAAGTCGGGCGAGTTTGTCTGCTCGGAGGAAATGTGCCGGATTCTGGGGCTGGAACCCGGTCCTCAGTTGGTCGATAAGACGGTGTTCTTGCAGGCGGTGCATCCTGATGACCGGGTGCGTGTGACCCGTCATCTGAATGAGGTGCTCGAGGGCAGCAGCTTCGATATCGAATACCGGATCATTGCCAACAACGGCAACGTGCGCGTGGTGTACAGCAAGGGCGAGCTGTTTACATGGGAGAAAGATCGTCAGTCGAAAATGATCGGCACGATACAGGATGTGGCCATCTTCGATCAGACAAAAATGCTCGGTGTGGTTCAGGATATTACCGAGCGGCGGGAACTACAGGATAGGCTGGAGGAACAGGCCAACACCGATGCGCTGACAGGCTGTAAATCCAGACGACACTTTCTCGAGCATGCGGCGCAGGAATTATTGCGCTCCCGCCGCTACGGCGGTGAACTGTCTTTGCTGATGCTCGACCTTGATCACTTTAAAAAGATCAACGATACCTATGGCCACAGTGCCGGCGATCAGGCACTGATTCAATTTGTCCGGGTCTGTCTGGGCGTGCTGCGGGATGTGGATGCGATCGGCCGGATCGGTGGCGAGGAATTTGCCATCCTGTTGCCTGAAACCGGAAGCCGTGAGGCGCTTGAAATAGCGGAGCGGTTGTGTAGCGCGGTGGCGGCGGCAGACGTAACCGGCGATGGGGCTGTCATCCGCTTTACCACTTCCATCGGCGTAGCAGGACTGGATGCGGCAGATACCAATATTGACACGTTGCTGCGACGCGCAGATGACGCGCTATACAAGGCGAAGCATGCCGGGCGCAACAGAGCCAGCATCTGAATGCAGGCGGTTCGTTGCCGGTTGATCACCACGAAAAGGAAATAACATGCCACTTAGCGGATTGAAACTCTCCGAACTGATCGGCTCGCTCAGTCATGCGCTGGATATGACCGAAGGGCAGCCCGAGGGGCACTGCGTGCGCTGCTGCTGGATCGGCATGCATATCGGACGCCGCATCGGTTTGCCGGAACAGGCTCTGTGGGAACTTTACTACACACTGCTGCTGAAGGATCTGGGCTGCAGCAGTAATGCGGCGCGCATCTGTCAGCTGTATCTGACCGACGATTTATCGTTCAAACGAGATTACAAATGGGTCGATGGCAGTCTGAATCAGGCGCTCAGTTTTGTGGTCGGGCATACCGGTTTGCAAGTTGGATTAGCAGACCGTTTCAAGCAGCTGCTCTCGGTGGTCAGCCATAGCGATGATCTGGCTCAGGAACTGACCCAGACCCGTTGCCAGCGGGGCGCGAATATTGCCCGGCAGTTGCGCTTTGGCGAACAGGTCGCGGCAGGCATCCATGCGCTTGACGAGCATTGGGACGGGGGCGGACGTCCGGACAAACTGTCGGGTGAGGCGATTTCGATTTATGCGCGCATTGCCCTGCTTTCTCAGGTGGTGGATGTGTTTCATGCAGTTGGCGGGTCTGACGGGGCCATGCAGGAAGTCAGCAATCGCGCTGGTTCCTGGTTTGATCCGGCACTGGTTGCCGCGCTGTCCGAGGCGGCGGAGGATCCGCAGTTCTGGCAGATGCTAAAATCGGATCAATTGCATCAGGCGGTGCTGGATCTGGAGCCGGGGCGTTTTGAAGTGCCGCTGGATGAGGACTATCTGGATGAAATTGCAAATGCGTTCGGTCAGATCGTCGATGCCAAGAGTCCGTATACGCAGGGCCACAGTATGCGAGTTGCGCTGTATGCGGATCTGGTTGCACAGGAGCTGGGTATGTCGCCTGCGCGTCGTCGCTGGCTCAAGCGCGGCGCGGTGCTGCATGATGTAGGCAAACTGGGGGTGAGCAACAGCATACTCGATAAACCCGGCAAGCTCGACGAGGATGAGTGGGAGGCGGTCAAGCGCCATGCCGCCTATACCGGTTCAATACTGGGCAGAATCAATATTTTCGAGGAACTGGCGAAGGTCTCCAGTGCGCACCATGAGCGACTCGATGGCGCAGGGTATCCGCTGGGCCTGAAGGGGGATGAAATCGCGCTGGAAACCCGTATTATCACCGTTGCGGATATTTTCGATGCGATTACGGCAGAGCGCCCCTACCGGGGGGCGATCCCGATTCCTAAGACACTGGAAATCATGTCAGAACAGGTGGATATTGCGATCGACCGTTGCTGTTTTGACGCACTCAAACGCGTGGCAGTGCGCCTTTCATAGCGCCGCTATGGGGCGATCTTGCCCCGCAGCGCTTTGAGTTCCCCGCGCCGAGTTTTACCCTCCAGACGTTTTTTCCTGGAACTTCGGGTGGGTCGGGTCGGAGTACGCGGCTTTGCCGGTATTCCCGCGCTGACAATCAGCGCCTGAAGCCGGGACAGTGCATCGGCGCGGTTTTTTTCCTGTGAGCGAAAACGCTGTGCTTTGAGGATGATCACATCGTCATTTGATATGCGCCTGTCGGCCAGTTGCCGCAGCTTCTCCTTGTACTCTTCAGGCAAGGATGACGCGTTAATATCAAATCTCAGGTGAATCGCAGTCGAGACTTTGTTGACGTTTTGCCCGCCCGCACCCTGAGCCCTGATCGCATTGAGCTCAATTTCGGATTCAGGCAGGTTAATGATTCGGGTAATTTGCATGGTTATTTTTTAAGAACCTGCTTCAGATACACGCCGGTCACACTTTTCTTGTTTCTGGCGATGTCGGCGGGCGATCCTTCCGCGACGATCTGACCGCCGCCGTCTCCGCCTTCAGGCCCAAGATCGATCACCCAGTCAGCCGTCTTGATGACATCCAGATTGTGTTCGATCACGACCAGCGTATTGCCCTGATCGCGCAGCTTGTGGATCACGCGCAGCAGCAGTGCGATGTCGTGGAAATGCAGACCCGTGGTCGGTTCGTCCAGAATGTATAGCGTGCGGCCGGTATCGCGCTTGGACAGTTCCAGCGAGAGTTTGACGCGCTGCGCTTCGCCGCCTGACAGGGTGGTTGCCGACTGGCCCAGCGTGATGTAGCCTAAACCCACGTCGAGCAGGGTTTGCAGCTTGCGCGCAATGACGGGGACCGCGTTGAAGAATTCATGCGCAGCTTCAACCGTCATCTGCAAAATCTGCTGAATATTTTTGCCCTTGTACTGAATCTCCAGCGTCTCGCGGTTGTAGCGCTGGCCGTGGCAGACATCGCAGGGCACGTATATATCCGGCATGAAATGCATTTCGACCTTGATTACGCCATCGCCCTGACAGGACTCGCAGCGTCCGCCTTTGACATTGAACGAAAACCTGCCCGGCCCGTAGCCGCGTTCGCGGGACGAAGGGACGCCTGCAAACAGGTCGCGGATCGGCGTGAACAGGCCGGTATAGGTCGCAGGATTGGAGCGCGGTGTGCGTCCGATGGGCGACTGATCGACGTTGATCACCTTGTCGAAAAACTCCAGTCCTGAAATCGACGCAAACGGGGCGGGCTCAGTGTTGCTGCGGTACAGATGCTGCGCGACAGCCGGATACAGCGTGTCATTGATCAGCGTGGATTTTCCTGAACCCGATACGCCCGCTACGCATACCAGCAGGCCGACCGGCAAATTCAGCGTGACGTTTTTCAGGTTATTGCCCGAGGCGCCCGAGATGCACAGCATGCGCTCAGGATCGGGTGTCATGCGCTTTGAGGGCATCGGGATCTGTCGCCGGCCCGTCAGATAGTCGCCGGTGAGCGAATTGATGTCATCGCAGATTTGTTGCGGCGTACCCTGAGAGACGATGACGCCGCCGTGTTCGCCAGCCCCGGGTCCCATGTCCACCACATAATCGGCGTGACGGATCGCGTCTTCATCGTGCTCGACTACGATCACGCTGTTGCCCATGTCGCGCAGCCGGTGCAAGGTAGCCAACAGCCTGTCGTTGTCGCGCTGATGCAGTCCGATCGAGGGCTCATCCAGCACATACATCACCCCGGTCAAGCCTGAGCCGATTTGCGATGCCAGCCGGATGCGCTGCGCTTCGCCACCCGACAGGGTTTCTGCCGAACGCTCAAGGGTCAGATAATTGAGCCCGACGTTGTTCAGAAAGGTCAGCCGGGATGCAATTTCATGCACGATTTTCTCTGCAATGGCCTGCTTCTGACCGTGTAATTGCAAGGTCTGGAAAAAGTGCAGTGACTGACTAAGCGGCAGCGCACTGATTTCATACAGGTTTTTGTCCGCGAAACGCACATGGCGCGCCTCGAGGCGCAATCGCGTGCCGTTGCAGGAGGTACAGGTACAGCTGTTCATGTATTTTGACAGCTCTTCACGCACGGTCGGCGAATCGCTCTCCTTGTAGCGCCGCTCGAAATTATTGACCACTCCTTCGAAGGCATGCTCGCGCAGCATCGGTTTGCCTCGCTCGTTGGTGTACTGGAAGGCGATTTCCTCGCGTCCGCTGCCATACAGTACGGCCTGCTGAATGTGATCAGGCAGGCTCTCAAATGATTGCTCCAGATCAAAGTTGTAATGGTGTGCCAGACCTGCGAGCAGCTGGTAATAGAACTGGTTGCGCCTGTCCCAGCCTTTGATGGCACCTGAACTCAAAGACAGCTGCGGCTGGGCGACGATGCGTTTGGGGTCAAAAAAACTGATCACGCCTAGTCCGTCGCATTTGGGGCAGGCGCCCATCGGGTTGTTGAACGAGAACAGGCGCGGTTCGAGCTCGGGCAGCGAGTAGTTGCAAATCTGGCAGGCAAATTTGGCCGAGAACAGGTGCTCGACGCCGCTATCCATTTCCACGGCCACCGCGCGTCCGTCTGCATGGAGCAGCGCCGTTTCAAACGATTCGGCCAGACGCTGTTTGGCGTCAATATTGACTTTGAGACGATCGACTACGATTTCAACGGTATGTTTTTTATTCTTTTGCAAGGCGGGCAGCGTATCGATTTCGTGCACGGTGCCGTTGATGCGCAATTTGGTAAAACCCTGAGCACGCAATTCGTTGAACATGTCGAGCTGTTCACCCTTGCGATCCACCACCAGCGGCGATAGGATCATCACCTTGGTGCCTTCGGGCATCTGCAGTACGTGATCAACCATCTGGCCTACGCTTTGCGCCTGCAACACCAGATCGTGTTCAGGACAATACGGGTCGCCCGCACGGGCGAATAACAGACGCAGATAGTCGTGGATTTCGGTCACGGTGCCGACGGTTGAGCGCGGATTATGCGAGGTCGCCTTTTGTTCGATCGCAATGGCGGGCGATAATCCCTCAATTAAATCCACGTCCGGCTTTTCCATTAACTGCAAAAACTGCCTGGCATACGCTGACAATGATTCTACATAACGGCGCTGTCCTTCTGCATACAAGGTGTCGAAAGCCAGTGAAGATTTGCCCGAGCCAGACAGACCCGTGATCACCACCAGCTTGTGGCGCGGCAGATCCAGATCGATGTTTTTGAGGTTGTGGGTGCGTGCCCCGCGTATCTTGATGCGTTCCATGATGATCAAAAGTGGTGAAATTATTTGCCCAATATACGCGATTTTATGCGCTTTTCCTAACAGCACTAGACCACTTATATCGTGTGGGTTAGTATTCATCTGGCTGGATTGACGGGCGCAACCACAATCGTGATGACTATGCAGACAAGTAACCCTGAATCTGACGTACCGGCCCCTCACACGCCGTCGTACGACTATCCCTTCAAGCGAAATATTCTCGGTCTGTTCGCGGCCATGCTGGTCGTTTTGCTGAGCATTTTTACGCTCAGTGCGAACTGGTGGGAGCAGCACAACTTTGCTGATTCTCTGATCAAACTTCAGCAGTCGGTCGGGATTAACTATCAAACGGCTGTCTACCGGGAAGCGGATATGTTGTCTTCCACGCTGACCGCCATTGTGCACAACGAGCGGATCAAACGCGCTTTTATATCTCAGGATCGTGACGTACTGCTTCGGGAAGTGCAGCCCTTATTTGCCATCCTCAAACATGATCACGATATCACGCATTTTTATTTTATCAGACCGGATCGCATCAATTTGCTGCGCGTCCATCAACCCGGCCGCTATGGCGATTTGATTAACCGCCGGACGCTGCTGACCGCGCAGGAGCAACATAAGCTGGCGTATGGTATTGAGGTAGGTCCGATAGGGACACTGACCTTGCGGGTCGTCGTCCCCTGGTATGACGGCGATCAGCTGCTGGGCTACGTCGAACTGGGTAAGGAAATTGAAAATGTGGTCAGGGATATCAAACCTGCCTTGCACGCGGATATCACGGTGCTGCTGGACAAGTCACTGCTCAAACGCGCTGACTGGGAGGCGGGTATGCGCATGATGGGGCGCACCCCTGACTGGGCGCAGTTTCCGCGCGATGTGCTCATCATGTCTACGCTGGCGCATCTGCCTGATGTGGCAGCCGCCTATGTTCCCGCCTGGCGCGATGTCGAAACCGGCGGGCAACGGCTTGTGAGCGAAAACGGACGGCGTCTGGGTATCACGATCACGCCGATATCGGATGCGGCATCGCATCGCGTCGGTGCGCTGCTGGTTATTCAGGATGTGACTGACACGTCACAACTGATGCGCAGAAATTTGTGGCTGGTGATCGCTGCCTGCCTGTTTTTAGGTGTAGTGTTGTTCGGGATCTTTCGCGCAATTTTAGTGCGTGTGGAAAAACGCCTGCTGGAAGCGGAGTCGGCCAGACAAAACGCATTGCAGTACCAGCACACCATGCATCATTTGACTGCCGTGGTGAACGGCATGGGGGATGGCCTGCTGGTGGTTGATGGCAACGGCGCGATCACCCATGCCAACCGATCCTTCACTGACATGTTTGCTACGGACGAATCGATTATCGGGCGCAACTGTCGGGACTTGTTCGGAGAGGATCTGGCTGCACTCGTTGAGCAAACGCTGCAAGGCGTCAATACGCTTCCTGTCAGCAGTCAGATATCCCTGCCTGACAAACACACGGCCAATGTCATGGCGGCGCTGCTCGACCCTAAGGCAGAAGGGATGCATGCTGAACAGGGCGCGGTCTTTTCTTTTCGCGATATCACACGGGAGCTGGAAATATCCCGGATGAAAACGGATTTTATCGCCAATGTCTCTCACGAGTTGCGCACGCCGCTGACCTCGGTGCTTGGCTTTGCCAAGCTCATACGCAAGCAATTCAGCCAGACAATTATGCCTGCGCTAGGCGAGATGAGCGGCAAGACCGCCAAGGCCGCAAGCCGTATTGAGGATAATCTGGGCATCATTATTTTAGAAGGTGAGCGGCTGAGTAATCTGATCAACGACGTGCTTGATCTGACCAAGATTGAAGCGGGCAAGGTCGAATGGCGTGCCGAACCTGTCTCCGTTGCCGACCTGATCGGGCGAGCCGCGAGCGCATCGTCTTCGTTATTTGAACAAAAAGCGCTGCGTCTGGTGACGGAAATACCGGACAATTTGCCGAATTTGCTTGCCGATCCCGATCGCCTGTTGCAGGTTGTGATCAATCTGTTGTCCAATGCCGTCAAATTTACCGAACAAGGCGAAGTGGTTTGCGGCGCAAAACTGGTCGAACAAGGGGTTGCGATTTATGTGCGGGATACGGGCATTGGTATTTCTCCTGCGGATCAGCAGCAGCTTTTTGAGCGCTTCAGGCAGGTCGGCGATACGCTGACCGACAAGCCCAAAGGCACCGGACTGGGGCTTGCCATTTGCCGGCAGATCGCCAAACACTACGGCGGCTCAATCACGGTTCAGAGCACGCAGGGGGCGGGCAGTGTATTCACGGTGACCTTGCCGCTGCCTGAGGGTGTCCCCGTTCCCGCGCAGGAGGGGGTCGTACGACTGCAAGATTACCTGTTGTCTTTTGAGCAGGATTCAACAGAAGGTCGCACGGTACTGGTCGTTGACGATGAGGCGAATATTCGCACGCTGCTGCGTCAGGAACTTGAAGAAGCCGGCTACCATGTGCGTGAAGCGGTGGATGGTTATGATGCGATTAGTCAGTCCAAAACGGCGCAGCCCGATCTGATTGTGCTTGATGTCATGATGCCCGGTATCAGCGGTTTTGATGTGGTGTCGGTGTTGCGCGGTGCGCCTGAGACCAGCGCCATACCGATTATTATTCTGTCCATCGTCGAAGATCGTCAGCGCGGCCGCGAGCTCGGTGTCGATCGCTACTTGACCAAGCCTGTGCGCATGGAAGAACTCACGGCGAGCATCGACAGCCTGCTCAAGCAACGGGAGACGCATAAGAAGCTCATCGTGGTTGATAATGATGAATCATCAGTTTCCACCTTGCGTGACGTGTTGCTCGCCCGCGGCTATGTCGTTGACCCGGCTGCGTCCCGGATTACCAGCGTTCAGCAGGCGAAATCGGACGGGCCGCACACCGTGATTATGACCGGGCAACGCAGCCTCTCGGGTAATGTCGTGTCATCGCTGCAGATGGTGCGCAATCAGGAACGCGTGTTGCTCCTGATTACCGACGGTGAAAAAAAATGACCCTGTTCAATCAGCGCAGTCTGCGACAAATGTTGCGACACGACATCGTGCTGGGCAGCCTGAACCGGCAGGCTGCTTCGCTGGGTATATCCTTCCATATTGTTGATGAACAAGGCACGCTGCTGGCGGGTGAGGCCGGTGACGGATCTCGCGTGCCGGTTGTGTTTGCAGGCAATACGGTGGCCTGGCTGGTCGCATCTGATCATGCTCAGGTGCTGGCAGCCAGTCTGGAAGGGCTGATCGCACTTGAAATGGAAAAAAAGGCAGTGGCTGCTGATTCGCTGGAAATGTACCGGGAAATCAACCTGCTGTTTCACCTGCATGAGGTGGTCGGTACCAGTTTGAACCTGCTTGAGGTCTGCGACAGCCTTGCTGCGGAGGTCAGGCGGCTGGTGCGTTGCGAGGCCTGCATGATTTTTATGAATGAGGATGAGCAGTTGCGTGTGGTGACGGGGAGTACGCTGCGTCACCGCGACACGCTCAACGCGGGTGAAGGTATTGCAGGCCATGCGTTTGCTGCGGGCGAGGCGGATATTTATAATCATGTTGAGCGTGCTGTCGCGTTTGCCGGTGAAACAGATTATCCGGCCATGATGTGCGCGCCGCTGCAAACAAATGATGCCAGACTCGGTGTGATGATTGCGGCGGGGAATGAGCCGTTTTCGGCCAATGATCTGAAACTGCTGACGACGCTGGCATCGCATGGCGCCATTGTGCTTCGCAACGCACAGCTCTACACCGAGTTGCAGGCGCAGTTTCAGGCAACCATATCGGTGCTGGCTGAAACTATAGAAAAACGCGATCCCTACACCGCAGGGCATACGCAACGCGTCACCGATTATGCGGTGAAGACTGCCGAATTGCTGGGTTTACCTGAAAAAGAGATCAGCGATCTGCGCCTGTCCGCGATGTTGCATGATGTCGGAAAAATAGGCGTTCGAGATCATATTTTGCTCAAACAATCGCCGCTTGATCAGGATGAATTTGAACAGATGATGCGTCACACTGAGCACGGTGCCGATATACTCAATCGCAGTTCGCTGTTGCGCAAGATTGTGGATGGCGTTCGCTTCCACCATGAGCGTTTCGACGGCAGTGGATATAACCACGGGTTGCAAGGCAATGATATTCCGTTGCATGCAAGGATAATCGCCGTGGCCGATGCGTTTGATGCCATGACAACAGACCGGCCGTATCGCCGTGGTATGGATTTTTCAGTTGCGCTCAGTGAAATCAGCAAGGGCGCGGGCAGTCAGTTCGATCCTGATATTGTGGCCGCTTTTATTACTACACTCACCGCTTGTATCCGGAATCATCCGGATGCAAGCCTGCTGACAGAAAGTATGGAATGAACAACTGTATTGTAATTGTCGATGATGAAACCCATATACGCGTCCTGCTGGAAGAAACGCTGGAGGAACTCGAAGATGAAGGCGTTGAAATTTATCTGGCCGGCAATGGTGAACAGGCACTGGAGGTCATCAGGCGACATTACCCTCGCCTGGTTTTTCTCGATGTCATGATGCCCATACTCAACGGCTATGATGTCTGCGAGCAGGTGCGTGCCGATCCTGCGCTGCAGGGAATCGAAATTATCATGCTCACCGCTAAGGGGCAGGATTTGGATCGCCAGCGGGGCCTGTCAGCAGGCGCTAACGATTACATCACCAAGCCTTTTGACCCTGATGCAGTGCTGGCGCGTGCACGGACAGTTTTTGGTTTGTGAAGAAATATTGTTTGCTGTCAGCCGTGGCCGGTTTTTCTGACCGGAACGGCTGAAGATCATTGCTTTTACTGTTGAGCCACTTCAACAAAACGATAGGTCGCATGGCAGGCGATGCAATTGTTCATGGCCTCACCCAATTTGCTGACGATGCGGTTGCTGTCTTTTGACGCTTCTGCATCAGCGGCGATCTCGTCGAATTTTTTGCGTGTACCGAAACCCAGCGCTTTCATCTCAACCGGAATTTTTCTGAACAAGGATCCGGGGGTATCGGCTTCCGCTGCCATGCCGGATGCACGGGCAGACTTGATGACAGTATCGAAATCCTTCTCGGATGCGGCCGCCAGTATGGCTTGCGAGTTTTGCAGCCAGTTGCGCATTTCAAGCAATAACGCGTTGCGCTCATCTTTGGTCAGCATCACAGCCTGACGGCCGTCGTCGGATGGCTGCACTTCACCTACGGTAAATTTGTAGCCCAGCAGCGCGACGATGATGGACAGGACAACAACCAGACTCCAGCTTAATTTGCAGTTTTTCATGATTTTTACGCTCCGCTTAAAGTTAAATAATTTTTAGTTGGCCGAATCGCCATAGAAATGCGCGACAAAGGTGGGACGAAAGGTCTGGTGGCAGGCAAGGCAGCCGGACTGAAGTTTCTGGAAAGCTGCAATCACCTTTTGTCCATTCTTCTCACGTGCAGCTTCTGCCATCTCATGTGCGGCTTCATGCGTCTGGCCGTCAAATGATTTGAATTGGCTCATCTTGCTTCCCAGGAAACCCATGATGCGCATTTTTTCATTTAGCGGTGCCTCCGGATGTTCTCCGATCAGGTGAGCGGTGTGTTCAACCAGCGTCCAGTCTTCGCGGGAGATGCCATCGGTTGCGATTTGCATGTTTCCCCCCAGCTCTTTCATGACCTGTTGCAAGGCAAGCGGTTCTGCGGCCTGTGCGTTAGTCGTTGCATAAAACAAACCGGCGATCGCCAGTGAGAGATATTTTTTCATTCTTGCTCCTAGGTTAGTGTTGAAATTAAATGTCATCGTTACGTTTTTTGATGCCGTGCAGATAGATCGGGAAAGTTTTGCTGGCTTCATCGAGCAAAGTGCGCTTGCCGCCAAAAATCGTAACCTGCATGAACAATCCCTGGATCATGCCGATGTAGAGCACGGCTGCATTCTTACTGTCCAGATCGTCAGACACCAGCGACTGCGCCTTGGCCACTTCGAGCAGGCCGGCAATTTTTCCTTCGTAACCTGAGATGATTTCCTGGATCAGGTCACGTAGTTTGCTGTTGCGCTTGTGCAGCATTTCGGAAAATAGCAAACGGGGAATGGAAGGATGTTTGCCGATGAAGGTGATGTGTGCAAAGAACATTCGTTCGATCGCATCGATCGGGCCATCGGCCTCTGAAGCTGCTTTTTCCAGAACCGTCATCAGGCGGCCGCGTATCCAGTAAATCACGGCCAGCCAGATTGCATCTTTGGTCGGGAAATGTTTAAAAATGGCACCCTGACTTACATTCATCGCATCGGCCATATCCTGTGTGGTGACGCTGTCGATGCCCCTGTCAGCGGCCAGATGAATCGCGACGCGCACAATTTCGCTCTGTCTGTCTTCCGTCGATAAACGGCGTTTGATCACTTCCTTATTCATAATATTTCTCCTGTAAAATTTCGGTTACGCATCGCGGCCTTCTCCCGTTTCTTCATAGGTGCGCCCATCGCGAATATGATAAATACGCTTAAAGGTCGGGATAATTTTTTCATCATGCGTGACAACGACAATGGCGGTTTGATATTGCTGTGCCATTTGATTCAGAATGCGCATCACAGCTAATGCACGTTCGCTGTCCAGAGGCGCGGTGGGTTCGTCGGCGAGAATAATGGGCGGATGATTGGCCAGCGCACGTGCAATCGACACACGCTGCTGCTCTCCGCCGGATAATTCTGGTATTCGTGCAAGCGCGCGATGTCTGACATCAAGCGCATCGAGCAATTCGCGCGCGCGACTTCGCGCCTGCTCATTTGGCACGCCGGCGAGCATGGGCAGCAGGGCAATATTGTCCGTCACATCCAGAAACGGAATTAAATAGGGCGCCTGAAAAACGAAACCGATGCGATCACGTCGCAAGGTGCGCAGGTCACCAATTTTCCATTTATCCTCAAAAATCGTCTCACCGCCAAGCTGCATTTTTCCTGAACTCGGTTCGATCACCGCGCCCAGGCATTTGAGCAACGTACTTTTTCCGGAGCCGCTCGGGCCGACCAGTCCCACCACTTCGCCAGGCCAGATGGTCATGTCCACGCCTTTTAACGCATTGACGGCGGTATCTCCCTCACCGTAACGTTTGGTCAGGTTTTCAATCTGAATGGCCGGCACTTTCATCGCGCTATCCTCCGATCGCCGTAGCAGGATCAATTTTCAAGGCCGCGCGGATGGCAAAAACACTGGCCAGCGAGCACATCAACATCACCAGAAAAAAACCAAGGATTGCGTCCCCGGGAATGAGCAACACGTATTTCGGAAACAGCGGTGCCCACAGCGTTGCCGCCGTTTTTCCGACCACAAAACCGATCAATCCAAGCCCCAGTGCCTGTTGCAGGATCATGCCGCTGATGGTTTGATTGCCTGCACCAACCAGCTTGAGTACCGCAATTTCCCGGATTTTATTAAGTGTCATGGTGTAGATGATAAAAGCCACAATCGCGGCACTGACGATGGATAGAATTACCAGAAACATGAATATCTGTTTGGCTGAGGTGGCAATCAATTTGGCAACTAGAATTTCCTCCATCTGCTCCTTGGTGTACACCTGCAAATGTTCCCAGCGCTGTATCTGACTGGACACCCTTTGTTCGTCGTGTCCGTCTTTGATGCGCACCAGTACCGCATTGACCATGTGACTGGAAATCTGACTGGCCAGCACCGCATCCAGTACCTCTGCTCGATTAAATGCAGGATTCGCGGATGCCCTTGTTCGGTCATTGAGCAGCGCATCGTTATCTTTCAGGAACTGCACCTCCTGGGCATCCTTGAGTGGGACGAATATCATCGGGTCGCCACTTGATGAAACCATGCGTCGTGTTATTCCCACGACCGTATAGGGGTGGCGGCGGATCTGGATACGCTCGCCCAGTACCAGGCCGGTCTTGATGTCGGCCAGGGCTTCGTAGTGTGTACGGCTAATCGGGCGGCCGGCTACCAGATAAGCCGGCTCACCGGGTTTGCCTTGCTCAATGCCGACCAGCATGATGCGTACATCCTTGTTGCCTTGCCTGATTTGCATGGTCAGGTACGTCACATTGCCGGCTGCCAGAACCCCCTCCTGAGCTGGCAGATCGCGTGCAATATCATCGTGAATACTGGACGGTTCCGCATAAGGCCCCAGTGTGTCCCGCTGCACGACCCAAAGATCGGCGCCGGCGTTGTTTATCATGGCGCGGGCATCATCCACCATGCCGCGGTAAACGCCCGCCATTGTCAGTGTGACGCCGATCAATAAACCGAGTCCCGCTCCGGTGAATACGAATTTCCCCCAGCTATGCAATATGTCGCGGCTTGCGAGATTGATCACGTTCAATTACTCACAATTTCCGGTACAACCTTCAGCTTCAAGTCCTCTTTGATCGCCTGCTGACTGTACACAATCACCTGATCGCTATCAGAGATGCCATTTAGTATTTGTGTGCGGCCATCCGGTGTTGATATGCCGGTTCTGACCGGTTTGAACCGGGCATGATTGTTTTGCAGTACCCAGACGCCGTCTTGTTGATTGATGTATTTAACCGCGGCAGTTGGTAGTGAGTGCGTATTTTCCAGAGAGGGTAATTTGATCGTGACTTCAGCCTGTTCTCCGAGGCTGGCATTCAACCCCGGTGCCGCCACATTGACGATGCGTTCCTCTGTGACTACATCGCTGATTAAATCAACTCGTTCAACCCTGCCTGATACGCTGGTTTTCGGATGTGAGCGCAGTACGATAGCTGCGATTTGACCTGCGATGATCCTGCCTGCCTGTTTCTGATCGATGCGAGTCCTGATCCAAAGATCGTCGGGTGCGATTACCTGAATCACCGCTTGTCCGGGAACAATGATCGCACCTTGTTCTGCTAGTTTTGACGTGATCATTCCGCTTATGGGACTGACCAGCCGGGTTTGCTCACGCAATTTGTTGATCCCTGACGCATCAGATTGCGCCCTTGATTGATCGTGTTGAGCAGCGGCTAACGCAGCCGTTGCTGCATCAAGGTTTGCTAACGCAGCCGTTTTTTCGTTCAGTTTGGTATCGAGCATCTCCTGACTGATGAAGCCTTGTGCATGCAATTCTCTGTATCGTTTATAGGAGTAAGTGGTCGTTTTATTTTGACTTTTAGCCTGTGCCAGCTGAGCTTCGGCGATCTTTATTGAACTTGTGGTGCGCTCTGCCGCCAATCGGCTGCTGTTGAGCTTTTCATTAAGGTCGACCGGATCCAGTTCGGCGACAACCTGACCTGCTTTCACCTTGTCGCCCTGATCGACCAGGATCCTGCTGATTCTGCCGGTCATCAGCGGAGAAACCGTGAAACTATGTCTGGCTTCAACAATGCCAACGCCAAATACCTCCGCACTCAGCGTACCGGTCTGAATTTTTTCGATTGTGACTTTGACGGGCGCCAGCGGCCCGTGAGTCAGAACAACCCATGCGAATCCGCTGATCAACAGGGCGGATAGCGCAATCATCTTTAAACCAAGTTTAGACATAAACACACCTTAAAGCGATACAAATAAGTAATTGATCACTATCCTAAGTGTTTTTATGCGGCACTGTCAAGCTTGATTGATAGTGCCGTTCGGTGGATTTCTGGTACCTGAATATCAATATATATGACATATTGCATATATATTGATATTCTAATACTATGTTTCGCATGAACCCGGTATTTTATGTTTTATCTGATGCTACACGCCGTCACTTGCTTGCGTTGCTGTGCATCGAAGGTGAATTGTGCGTATGTGAACTGGTTGCGGCGCTGGACGACATCCAGCCCAAAATATCACGCCATCTTGCCGTATTGCGGGAGGCGGGCTGGGTGAGCACGCGGCGTGAGGGGACCTGGATGTTCTACCGGTTGTCCGCTATTCCTGCATGGGCGCAACTGGTAGTCGAGGCGATGGTGCAAGGCGGCGTACCTGCTGAACAATTGGTGCTATCGCAACAAAGGCTGGCAAATTTTGCAGGACGCCCGGTTCGAACGCTTGAGGACATGGCATGAACACAGTGATTAAAAATCGGCCTCGTACTTTTCTGCTGATTGCCGCCGCACTCTGGTTTGCGCTGTATAAAACCCTGGAGCCACTCTCGTACATGCTGGTTAATTTTCTGCCAGTCGAACCGGCTACGCGTAGCTATGCTGCGCTGCAGTTTTTTTTGTATGACACGCCCAAGGTGCTGTTGCTGTTAACGGGTGTGGTCATGGTCATGGGTATGGTGAATTCCTATTTCACCGCAGAACGCACCCGCGCATTGCTGGCCGGTCGAAATGAGGGGGTTGGCAACGTGCTTGCTGCCCTGCTGGGAATCGTGACGCCGTTCTGCTCCTGTTCGGCCGTGCCACTGTTCATCGGCTTTGTGCAAGCAGGCGTGCCATTGGGTGTGACGTTTTCATTTTTGATTTCAGCGCCGATGGTGAATGAAATTGCGCTGACGCTGCTGTTTGCGCTGTTTGGCTGGAAGATTGCGGTACTTTATCTGGCTCTTGGACTGACCATTGCCATGCTTGCCGGATACACGATAGGCCGCCTGAAAATGGAGGCGCATCTGGAAGACTGGGTGCGCAACATGCCGCGCGTGGGTGCGACAGCGGATGCGGATGCACTCAGACTATCAGACCGAATCGAAGCTGGCTTTGCCTCGGTACGTGAAATTGTCGGCAAGGTCTGGCTGTATGTGCTGGCTGGCATCGCGATCGGTGCGGGGATACACGGTTATGTGCCGCAGGATTTTATGGCGGGATTGATGGGCCGTGACGCACCCTGGTGGTCAGTACCGGTCTCCGTATTGATCGGTGTGCCGATGTATACCAACGCTGCGGGTATTATCCCCATCGTCGAAGCGCTGCTCGCGAAAGGGGCGTCACTCGGCACGGTGCTGGCCTTTATGATGAGCGTGATCGCATTATCGTTGCCGGAAATGGTGATTTTGCGCAAAGTGCTCAAGCCAAAACTGATCGGCACTTTTATCGGGATCGTCGCGGCCGGTATTGTGCTGGTAGGCTATGTATTCAATGCGGTCGTGTGAGTCAGGCTGGACAGCTGCCGTCATGCCGCACTTGAGGCCGGGTTGATGTTTATTAAAATCCGTTTGTACTGCCCGGAATCTGGCGGTGCGTAGTAAAAATAGGGAGTAATGTAATGGAAATGAATCGTATTGTCAGCGTCTTTGCAGGTTTTATGGTGATGTTCAGTCTGGGGATGGCCCACTGGATGGGGCAAATTGATCTGTCGCATGCAAGCTGGCTGTGGCTGACCCTGTTCGTTGGCTTTAATGTCTTTCAAATGGGCTTTACCGGATTTTGCCCGCTGGTGAATGTATTGACGCGTCTGGGTATTGGTCGTGGCGAATGCTGCGCCCCTGCTAAAGACGGAAAATCATGCTGTTGATAACGGGGGAGGATAAATGAAAATAATCAAAGTGCTGGGAACAGGCTGTGCCAACTGTAAAACCACGATGAAACTCATCGAAAATGCAGCGCGCGAAGCGGACATTGAAATCCAGCTGGAGAAGATTGAGGACATTCAGGACATCATGGCTTACGGGGTGATGTCTACGCCCGGGGTGGTCGTTGATGGTAAAGTGGTTCATGCAGGCGGTGTGCCGAGCCCGGATAAAATTGCGGTCTGGCTGAACGCATAGAGTGAAAGCAACAGGCTGGTTGTCGACTTTGCGATGCTCGCACGCAGCAGGCTAAGCTCAAAGGATAGTCATGAGTGAACATCATCACCATAATTACGATCGCGCCTTTGTGATCGGCATTACCCTGAACGTGATTTTTGTACTGATCGAAGCATTTTACGGCTGGCAGGCTGATTCGCTCGCGCTGTTATCGGATGCCGGGCACAATCTGAGCGATGTGCTGGGGCTGCTGGTTGCATGGGGCGGTTTTTATCTGTCAAGAAAGAAACCCAGTCAGAAGCACACTTATGGCTTAGGACGGGCAACGATCATGGCAGCCTTGTTCAATGCACTGGTTTTGCTGATTGCAATCGGCGGTATCGTGTGGGAATCCGTTAACCGATTGAGTCATCCTGTTGCGATTCAGGGCGGTATAGTCATGCTGGTCGCGGCGATCGGCGTGCTCATCAACGGGATCACGGCGTGGTTGTTCATGTCAGGCAATAAAAACGATCTCAACCTGCGCGGCGCTTTTTTGCACATGGCGGCTGATGCGCTGGTCTCCCTCGGCGTTGTTATTGCCGGTGCGGTATTTATTCAGACGGGATGGACATGGCTGGATCCTGCGATCAGTCTGCTCATTGCCTTTGTGATCCTGTTGGGCACATGGGGATTGCTGCGCCAGTCTTTGCATCTTTCATTGGATGGGGTGCCTGCATCCATACAGTTAGCTAAAGTGAAAAGTTATCTGGCAGGACAACCCAACGTCTGCGAAGTGCATGATCTGCATGTATGGGCGATGAGTACGTCGGAGATTGCACTGACTGCCCATCTGGTTGTGTCGGATGGGCAGCCGGCAGATGATTTTCTGTATCGCGTGGCCGATGAGTTGCATGATCTATTTGCCATTGAACATGCAACGATTCAACTTGAGACAGGTAATCAAACCTGTGCGCTAGCCAGACACACCTGACCTGCCGCTATGTTGTATGGCTTAACATCCTCGCGGCATTGAAAATCACGCCAGTTTGAGGCTTAGCCGGCCAGTCCGACATAGACATTCTGCACGTCATCGTCGGCATCAATGGCTTCCAGAAAAGCTTCGACTTCTTCCCGTTCCGCCTCGTTCAGCGTAACCGGGTTTTTTGCTCGGTAGCCGAACTGAGCCGATTGAACGGTAAAGCCGAACTCCGGCAGTGCACGGCATACTGCATCAAGGTCGGTCAGCTCAGTCAGAAACAGCGTTGTCCCTTCTTCACCCGGCTCAAAATCCTGAGCACCGGCTTCGATTGCAGCCAGTTCAGCATCGGCATCGGGAGTGGCCGGTGTCGCCTCAATCATGCCCAGATGATCAAAATCCCAGGCGACGGATCCTGTTGCGCCCAGTTGCCCCTTGCGAAATAACACGCGGATATTGGGATAGGTGCGGTTGCTGTTGTCTGTCAGGCATTCGACGATCACAGGTACACGGTGCGGTGCAAAACCTTCATAGGTCAGACGTTCCAGGCTCACTCCACCATCGAGGAGTCCGGCGCCCTTTTTGATGGCGCGCTCCAGTGTTTCTTTAGGCATGGAGACTTTTTTGGCCTGTTCGACTACCAGTCGCAGGCGTGGATTCATGTCAGGATCCGCCCCGGCACGAGCGGCGACCATGATTTCCTTGGACAGTTTGCCGAAAATGCGTCCCTTGGCATTCGCTGCCACTTCTTTATGTCTGGCTTTCCATTGTGCGCCCATATCTGCTCTCTAAAATATATTAATTTGAGGTAAAACCGCGCTGTTTTGCAGGCGTGGTTTGCTTGTTTCTGCGAGTACTGATCGTTGCCGAGTATTATTGCTGTAACAGGCTGTTTGCACATTATCCCTGATAAAATGCGAGATTGGTATGTCAACACAGAACAACAATTGAATACACACTTATTCAGCACATTGCAATCCTCCGGCATGCGCGCTAAAAAATCAGATCGACCATTGCAGATGATCAGGAGTGCACGGATTGAGTAAACATTCCGCGGAACACTATGATGTCTCCGATGACAACCTGATGAATTTTGCATCTACGATCGAAATTCCCGCGTGTCCGCTCGTCATTGTCGAAATGACCCGTGCGCAAAATCAGGATTCACCGGATATTCGCGTCATCGCAAAGCTGGCCGAAAAAGATCCTGCCATGACAGCCGCGCTGCTCAAAACGGTCAACTCCCCATTTTTCGGATTGCGCACCAGAATGCTGTCCGTACAACAGGCGGTGACGTTTCTGGGGATGCGCAATGTGATCAACATCGTCACGGCGATTGCGCTGAAAAATGCCAGTGCGGATGTACACGGGGAGGGGGTGCGCTGTTTCTGGGATCGTGCGTCCGTGACGGCGGCCTTCGCTGCCGATCTGGCTAACCGGATTATCGGCCTGGCGCGTGACGAGGTTTATATTCACGTCTTGTTTCGCGATGCGGCGATCCCGTTGATGATCGCTCATCGGGTCAAATCAGGGCAACTGAGCAAGAGCACGTTATCGGATAAAAACCTGTATATGGCGCAGGTCGATGTCGAGCAGCGCAGCATAGATCATGCCATTTTGGGCAGTCACTTTACCAAAAAATGGCTGTTGCCGGATAACACGCAGCAATCTGTACGGCTGCATCTGAACATCGAGATGTTTCTGGGGGGCGAGGCGCGCAAAGACGTACCTAAATGGGTGTCGCTGCAGATTGCCATGGGCTATCTGGCCGAGCACATCATGCGCGAATACTTCGGCATTCCTCACGCCGAACTGTGGGAGAGTTCGCAAATCGATGCTTTCTTGCGTTATGTGGATATCGATCGTGCCGAATTTCAGAAGATCAGTATTGAAATGCAGGAAGAAAAGAAGGGGACGACGAGGGCGCTCGATCTGATTTCAAAGTCGTGACGCCTGATTTTTAAGCCTCAGCCAGCCAGGCACTGGCAAGCTGTGCCAGCTAATTTGTTGGCAGGCGCACTGACCTGCTAAGATGCACATCTTTCCAGATTTTAAAAGACACCTATGCAAACGATATCGGAATCTATGACCTCGACTGAAAAGCGTGCCAGCTTTGGTCTGGCCGCCATTTATGGTCTGCGCATGCTGGGCCTGTTCATTATTTTGCCGATATTCGCGCTTTATGCCGAAAAATTGCCCGGTGGAGAGAGCCACCTGCTGATGGGCATCGCACTCGGCGCATACGGCCTGACGCAGGCTATTCTGCAGATTCCGGCCGGATGGATGTCCGACCGCTACGGCCGCAAGCCGATCATTTATACGGGACTGGTCATTTTTGCGCTGGGCAGTTTTATTGCCGCTTCCGCAGACAATATCTACTGGGTTATTGCAGGGCGTGCGATTCAGGGGGCAGGGGCCATCAATGCGGCTGTGATGGCACTTACGGCGGATCTGACCCGTGAAGAGCATCGCACCAAGGCCATGGCGATGATCGGTATGACCATTGGCATTACTTTTTCCATCTCGCTGATTCTGTCACCGTTATTGAATGGCGTGCTGGGTGTGCCCGGCATTTTCGCTATGACAGGCGGCTTAGCGCTGCTGGCGATGGCGATCGTGCGTTTTGTGATTCCAAATCCTGCGATCACCCGGTTTCACAGCGATACCGAAGCGCGCGGCAGCAAGTTTGCGGAAGTGCTGAAAAATCCTGAATTGCGCCGCCTGGATTTTGGCATTTTTTCGCTGCATGCAATTTTGATGTCGGTTTTCATGCAGGTGCCGTTCGTGCTGCAGCGCAATGGTCTGGAGGTGTCCGATCACTGGAAGATTTATTTGCCGGTCATGCTGGTTGCCTTCGTGCTGATGGTGCCGCCGATTATTATTGCCGAGACAAAAGGCAAGATGAAGCAGGTCTTCATGGGTGCGGTCGCACTGGCGATGTGCGGGCAACTGCTGCTGATGTTTGCGCAGAACAGTTTATGGGGCGTGGCTGCGGCATTGCTGATTTTCTTCACCGCATTCAATGTGCTCGAAGCGAGCCTGCCATCAATGATATCCAAGATCGCGCCGCTGGCCGCTAAAGGAACTGCGATGGGCGTATACAGCAGCGTACAGTTTCTGGGCGCATTTTTTGGCGCCTCTGTCGGCGGTGCGCTGATGCAGTATGTCGGCGGCAATGCGGTCTTCGTCTTTGCCATTGTGCTGCTGCTGGTCTGGCTGGTTGTCGTATCCGGCATGAAGCCACTTGCCATCGTGCGTACCAAGATGTATCACCTGGTTGAAATGTCGGATGCAGAGGGTGCAAAACTGCAGCAGCAACTGGCGAAATTGCAGGGCGTGACGGAAGCGCTGGTCGTCGCCTCAGAAGGGATGGCCTGTCTCAAAGTGGATATGAAAGGGTTTGACGAGGTCACGGTTGAAAGACTGGTGACGCCTGCTGCCAATGACTAATGGGCTGATTCATGCAGTAACGCCGGGGAAATAGCGGTTCACCACTACTTGATTTCGATGCCGGCGTGGTTTGCGTAGCGTCCGGATCATCTGTGCGAAAACTGTACCGGAATGCGACTCAATTGAGTGTGCGTGGCGCGCCCGGTTATCACGTTTGTCCGGCTTATGATGCCATTGAAGCGATACCGGCTGGTTTTTCGTCTCACTGATCAATTGTAAATCAGGTCATCATGAATATCCTGATGGCGCTGGCGTCCTTGTATCATTGAAAGACGAGGTCGGTGTTGTGTAGAATTTCAAAATTAACCGGGAATATGTATGAGTCATTTTAAAATTATATTGATCAGTCTGTTGGCAGGTTTACTGATAGGCATGGCGCTCGGTGTCAACATCGGCCGTGAAAAACCGCTGCTGTCCAATCCGTTTGCAAAAGAATCGTTTGCCGAGCGCATCAAAAGGCTGGGTAATGAAACGCTGGAGCAAAGCGGTAAGGCGCTGGAAAAAACAGGAAAAATATTGCAGGGAAAGTAAATTTTAAACGGCAGGAGAGATGCCGCTGCATTTCAAGTCGTGTTTCATTCCGATCAGAAACGCCAGCGGGCAGGTTTCCCAAATAATGGGGCTGACTGAAGATAGTACTCAGCGCAAAGCTGCTGAAATTGAAAATCTGGCGTTCTATGATGCGCTCACGCTATTACCCAATCGTCGCCTGCTGCTTGATCGACTCCGGCATGCCTTAGTGTTCAAAAGGAACGGACCCGTCATATGGTTTTGGCTGTCAACGTCAGTGCCAAACAATTTCGTCAGGCTGATTTCGCTCTGCAGGTGCAGGCTGTCATTCATAAATATGGTATCAACCCTGCGTTACTCAAGTTCGAACTGACAGAGAGTATGTTGCAGGAAAATATCGATGCCACGATTGAGACGATGAACGCGATCAGGGAAATGGGTGTCCAGTTTTCACTGGATGATTTCGGTACCGGTTATTCCTCTTTGCAATACTTAAAACGCCTGCCGCTGGCGCAATTCAAAATCGATCAGTCATTTGTGCGTGATATCATCGTGGATATACACGACCGATCCATCGTGCGCACCATCATAGCAATGGCGCAAAGCATGAATATGGAGGTCATTGCCGAAGGCGTGGAAAGGCAAGCGCAAAGGGACTTGCTGGAAGCTAAGGGATGCACCCGTTATCAGGGCTGATTGTTCGGCAGGCCTGTGCCGATCGGACAATTCGAGGCGTAGTTAAAATGAACATGGCTTTGGGGTGCCTGCTGCATCAGTGAGATCGTGCTTTTGAGTAAAAAATGCACTTTATAGTTGAATCGGTTATCACGTTATGATTTGTTATCAATATTTTATACGATATTTTCGAGGAGTCTGATATTGTTCCTGTCGACGCGGTGCGTATAAAAATATCGTGGTCAGTTATAATTCAAAGCTGTCAAAGGTAAGCGGGGGTTTTACAGACTCATTATTCATATTCTGCGCATACGCAGTTTAGTGAATCAGTCCCTGTTTAGTCAGAATAGTTTGTCAATATTGAGTACCGATTGCCAGCAGCCGTTGGCAATCGGCAAATTAAGAAAAGGAGCATGGCATGTCGGTAAATAAAGTAATTTTGATTGGCCGTTTGGGCAAAGACCCGGAGACGCGCTACATGCCAAACGGTGAAGCGGTCACCAATGCGACGCTGGCGACGTCAGAAAACTGGAAAGACAAGAGCGGCGTCAAGCAGGAAAAAACCGAATGGCATAATCTGGTTTTCTATCGCCGTCTGGCCGAAGTAGCTGGCGAGTATCTGAAAAAGGGCTCGATGATTTATGTCGAAGGCAAGTTGCAAACCCGTAAATGGCAGGACAAGGAAGGCAAGGATCGCTACACGACCGATATCGTGGTCAATGAAATGACCATGCTGGGCGGAAAATCCACCGGTGGCGGCAGTTTTGAAGTGGTTGAAGATCAGTCGCAGCAATATGCTGCGCCTGCGCCATCACGCGCAGCAGCGCCTTCCGCGCCAAGGTCTGCGCCACCAGCCAAAAGTAACTTCGATAATTTTGATGACGATATCCCATTCTAGAATTTACCTAGTGTAAATATGTAAGCTAAAAAGGCCCGCGGTTGCGGGCCTTTTTACAGGCAACAGTTTTACACGATTGATCTTTAAATATATACGGTTTCATATAGGGCATATAATCCAGGCAGATTCAGCCTGAAACCTCTGATATGACGGATGTAAAATGCTCAATAAACTGATCCTTCAGCGCCCGCAATACCTGAGTATTTTTTTGGGTGCTCTGGTGGTATTCGCTTTGGCTGTGTTCAGCCTGTGGGGCGTGGGTGAAGATAAGTTCATCCACCTTCATCTGGTTTTCGATACCAGTAATGCGATTCTTTCACTGTTGCTGGCAGTGTTTTTACTCAGTGAACGGCATGCCATACTGCCGCATGCGCGCAGCTATCTGGTGATTGCCTTTGGTTTTTCCGCCGCGACGGAATGGCTGCATGCGCTGGTCGGGATTGAATGGGTAGGTTCTTTCGCATGGATTGAGTCATATTCTGGCACCCTTCGGCCGACCACCTGGCCGCCTTCGACTTATGTCTTGCCGCTTGCTATGGCGTGGGCATGTTTCCTGATACGGCGCAATGCCGAACTCTCTCCTGTGCTGTTTGCAGCGGGGATGGGCGTATTAACACTGGTGTTGTACGCCATGGCATTCGCATTGCCCAACTATATGGATACTGGTGTGCTGGGCATACACCGTCCGACTCAGATTCCGCTGTTGCTGATATGGGCTGCAGTGATCGTGGCCTACTGGCGCAAGCGTCAAGAACATCACCTGTACGAAGGCTTAGCCTTGATGGGGGTGCTGCTGTTTTTATCCGATTTTTTCATGCTGTTTTCCACCTCGCCTCATGAGCATTACACCATGATGGCGCATGCGGGAAAACTGATCGCCTACGCAATGTTGCATGTGGTTCAGATGCGCGTAGCTGCGGATGACTCTCAGGCGAGAAGTGACGCTGAACAGTCGCTGCTTCAGGAAAAAAATAATTTGCATGTAGCGCTCATTGAAATCAACAAGCTGGCTTTTTATGATGAATTGACCAGTCTGGCGAATCGCCGCCTGTTGAATGACCGGCTGGAACAAATGATCGCAGCTAGAAAGCGCAGTGGCCGGTATGCTGCACTGCTATTCCTTGATCTGGATAATTTCAAGCCGCTCAACGATGTGTATGGACATGCGGCAGGGGATTCTCTGTTGATTGCAGCCGCGCAACGCCTAGTCGCTTGTGTGCGTGAAACCGATACCGTCGCGCGTTTTGGCGGCGATGAGTTCGTCGTGGTGCTGGGTGACCTGTCTTTAGATCGTGAACAATCTGTCTCTCAGGCCAACGCGATTGCAGAAAAAATTCGCTTGAGCTTGGGTAAAACATACCGCCTTTCTATCAGCCACAAAGCGGGAGAGGATGACATCGTAGAGCACCATTGCAGCGCGTCAATTGGAATGACCATTTTCAATAGTTGGGAGTTGAGTGCGGATGAAATCCTTAAACGAGCCGATCTGGCCATGTATCAGGCCAAAGATGAAGGAAGAAATCTGATTCGTCTGTATGCTTGAATCCGGAGCATGGTCTTTTGTCAGAATGCAAAAAAGGGAGCGATGCACGCTCCCTTTTTTGCATTCTGCATGGCTACTTGATTAAATGCGTTCGAGTACCGCTGCAAAGAAACCATCGGTGGCATGCAGGTTCGGGCGCAGCTCCAGATAATCGCCCATCTCCATTGGTATTTTCTGCGCTTTTAATACTTCACCTGCAGGAAGCAGCGTGAAATCGGGGTGGCCTGCCAGAAAAGCCTGCACGATATGCTGATTTTCTTCCGGCAAAATGCTGCAAGTTGCATAGACAAGTCGGCCCCCTTTTTTAACCAGACGACTGGCGGATGCCAGAATGGCGCTTTGTTTCTGATTCAATTCAGAAATGCTCTGCGGCGACTGGCGGAATTTCAGGTCAGGGTTGCGACGCAGTGTACCCAGTCCGCTGCACGGTGCGTCCACCAGGACGCGGTCGATCTTGCCGGCCAGGCGTTTGACCTTCAGATCGTTCTCGTGTGCGATCAGCATAGGCTGAATGTTGGATGCCCCCGAGCGTTTCAGACGCGGTTTGAGATTCGCCAGCCGTTTTTCGGATACATCCATCGCATACAGACGTCCCTGCGAATTCATCATCGCGGAGAGCAGCAGCGTCTTGCCACCTGCGCCTGCGCAAAAATCCACCACCATATCGTTGCGTTTGGGCGCCAATAAAAACCCGAGTAACTGGCTGCCTTCATCCTGCACTTCGACTTTACCGCTGATAAACAACTCATCCTTGTTCAGCGGGATTTTTTCCTTCAGGCGAATGCCGATCGGGGAATAGGGCGCAGGCTGCGCATCGATGTTCTGTTCCTGCAATTTCAGCAGTACTTCTTCGCGTTTGGCCAGCAGCGTGTTGACGCGAATATCGAGCGGGGCACCCTGTTGCATGGCCTGACCCAGCACGAGGATTTCCTCGTCTGAATACGATGTGCGCATTTTTTCGATCAGCCATTCAGGCAGTTCCGCCTGAACAGACAGCGACTGTCCTTCATATTGAACGGCTTTAGCTTCCGCCAGCCATTCTGCTTCATCGCGTTTCAATACCGGCTGAATTTCACGCAGGTTGTAGCCGCCGAATTTGACCAGATAGGCTAATGCCATGCGGCGCGGGGTCGCTTTGCCGTCGCAGGCGGCTTCCAGCAATAACCGGTGGCGCAACACACCGAACGCTGTTTCGGCGACGAGCGCGCGCTCATTCGAGCCGATGCGTTCGTTTTTGAAAAAATAGCGCAGTGTGGTGTCGGCGGGGTGTTCCAGCGGCAAAATGGTGCGCAACGCGAGGATGACGAGGTCTAGACGGTATTCGGTAATCAGCATGGCAGTTTCGATTTCATTGTATAAGGGCGGAGTTTAACAGGGTTGAGAAACAGGATGCGGGATTTAGGATGAAGGATGGTGAAAAAGCGTGTGTTTTCGGGTCCTGATTTTGGATGATTTACTGCGTCTCTTCAGATACCCGGATATCGGAGATGACTAATTGCCCTGCAATCTCCCCATTTCTGTCAATTTGCACAACCTTGACCGGCAGGAGGCGATATTCCATACCCAGCCAGACTTCCAGTCCTTCTTCGCCGGGGGCATGGATTTTACGCAGCGGTAACGCGTGAACTTTGCCGATTGGCGTCTGAATATCTTCTTCTGAGCCGACTTCCAGCTGATAACTTTCCAGTTTTTTGCCATTGCTGACATGCATGCTCAGCGTGCTCTGATCCAGCGGCATTTGCGAGAATTGATACAAAAAACTCAGGATGTCCTGCGCCTGTTCAGGCAGCGTTGATTGATTGCCGCTGGAAAATGCGAGTTGCTTTTTCTCCCAGTCGAATGTGGCCGTTAATGCCTGTTGTCCCTTGGAGGTCACTTTGTTTTCGGTGAATTCATCGGGGCGCAGGCCTGATGCGCTGACTTTTCCACTGCTTTGCTGGCTCAGTTCAAAGGTTTTAAACAGGCTGGCAATCCCCGTCGTGTTCATTCCGACCTGCAGGATATAGCTTTTGTCGTCCTTGATCTCCAGATGCTGACGCGCTTCGCCGATCTTGAAACTGGTGCCCTTGTAGGCGTTGAAAGTCAGCTGCGCAAGTTTTGGCAGAGGATGTGCAGGGCGAATTTCTACGGGTAGCGGAGGCGGAATTTCTTTCACTGGCGGGGCTTCCTCGGAAGGAATGACGTTGCTCGCCGCGACTTCCTCAGGCGGTGGCGCGATCTCCTCGGCCGCTTGCGGGAGCGGTTCTGCCGGTATGACCGGGGTTTCGACGGGTTTCGGCTTGGGTTTGGGATGGGGCTTAGGGTGAGGTTTGGGCGCCGGGATGATGTGCGGCAACGGCTCAAGTCTGGCCGTCAGTGGCGGCAGTTCAGGTATGAGAACAGGACTCAGATGGATCAGATTCGGTCCGAGCAGCAGCACGGCATGTATCAGCAGTGACAGGGCAATAGCAAGAACGACCGGTTGCTTTATCTGCTCGTACGCAAATTTACGCAAAAAAATCACGGTGTTATTTTAAGCCCGCTGAGAATTTGCGTGTATTGATCGCCTTGCGCATCGGTAATGAGCATCTTGCAAGGCAGGTTGTTTTCAGCCGACAGCCAGATTTCAGTGCGACTCTCCCCCGGCTTGTTTTGAGTTTCAAGATAGATGCTGTCGAACTGTCCGGCCGGGGTGTCGATTTTTTCGCGAACCCCAACGGTATAGTGGTAATTATCCAGCTTGCTGCCATTGGTCATAAAAAAGTCCAGTGTGTCGATGTTCTTCAGGTTGATGTACATGAATTGATACATAGCGCTGAGTCTATCCTGTGTCCCTTCGGGCAAATCGAGCGGCGTGCGCAGCGTTTGACGTATCAGTGTGAGTTTTTTGGCTGGCCAGTCAAACCTTGCCTGGCTGCTTTTTGCCGGATTACCCTCGCGTTTATCTTCGAAATAATCGGGTCTGAGTCCCTGTTTGGTGATCATGCCTTGGCTTGAGAGAAAAACCTTTTCCGGCTTGAACATCGCCAGTAAACCCAGTGGCGTCGTGACGCTGTTCAGCGTGTAATGGTCCGCGACCCGGGTATAGGTTTCCTCGATTTTCCCGACTTTCATGCCGCTCATGAATACTTCGTAGCTGGCCTGTATGCTCGCAGGTTGCGCAGCGCTGGCGGTTGCGTTCAGTGTGAGCAATATTAAAACTTGGAAAAACCACTTCATATTTAATCCAGTGAGGGTGAAATTAACGGTTTGTCAGCCACGGGATGACAATGCGTTCTGACACGACCTTCTTCACTTAGTTCGATCTGGCCGGAACAAAGCCAGCGTATGGCTTGTGGAAATATACGATGTTCCTCGCACAGAATACGGGCGGACAGGCTGTGCTCGGTGTCATCAGGCAGAACCGCAATGGCTGCCTGAATGATGATGGGGCCATGATCGAGATCGGGTGTGACAAAATGCACCGTGCAGCCGTGAATTCTCACGCCATCATTCAGTGCGCGTGCGTGCGTATGCAGGCCTGTATAGGCGGGCAGCAGCGACGGATGAATGTTGATCAGACGGCCGTGGTAATGCATGACAAATTTTGCTGTGAGTATGCGCATGAAGCCGGCAAGGATGACAAAATCAGGTTTGAAACTGTCGATGACCGTTGCCAGGGCTGCATCAAACTGCTCGCGGTCGGGGTAGTCTTTGTGTGCAACGATGGCGGTGGGAATGCCGTGATTTTGCGCGACAGCCAGGCCGCCTGCATCCGCCTTGTTGCTGATGACCGCTGCGATGTTGCAGCCCATATTGGCGTTCAGCAGCGCCTGCATATTGCTGCCGCGGCCGGAGATGAGAATGACGATGTTTTTCATGGGGATAGGGCGGAAAAGTGGTGGTGGTGAATGGCGAGCGGATTGTCCGCTCGCCACTTGATGCGCTTACTTTACCTGTGTTTGATGTTCGTCAGCATTTCGTGCACGAATGACCCCGATGCGATGGACGGTTTCACCATCAGCCTGCAGCTGGCTGATAGCGGCATCTGCATCTGCTGCGGATACGATGACGACCATGCCGATGCCGCAATTGAAGGTGCGGTACATTTCCTGTTCGGCGACATTGCCCTGTTCACGCAGCCAGTGGAACAGTTTAGGCATCTGCCAGGATTGGCTGTCGATGTCGGCGACGACATTGTCGGGCAAGACGCGCGGCACATTTTCGGTGATACCACCGCCTGTGATATGCGCCATGCCTTTGATGGTCAGACTCTGCATCAGTGCCAGCAACGGCTTTACGTAAATACGGGTCGGCGCCATGATGACATCGCTCAAGGTGCGTTCACCGTCGAATTGGGCCGACAGATCAGGCTTGCTGCGCTCGATGATTTTACGCACCAGCGAATAACCGTTGGAATGCGCGCCATTGGAGGCCATGCCAAGCACGATGTCACCCGGCTCAATCCCGTTGCCGGTGATGATGCGGGATTTTTCTACGACGCCGACGGCAAAGCCTGCCAGATCATACTCGCCCACCGGATACATGCCCGGCATCTCAGCCGTTTCGCCGCCGATCAGTGCGCAGCCTGCCTGCTCGCAACCGTTTGCAATCCCTTTGATGACTTCGGTGGCGGCGGGAACGTCAAGTTTTCCGCAGGCGAAGTAATCCAGAAAAAATAAGGGTTCTGCACCTTGCACCAGAATATCGTTGACGCTCATGCCAACCAGATCAATCCCGACGGTGTTGTGTATGTTGAGTTCGAACGCCAGTTTGAGCTTGGTGCCCACGCCATCTGTCCCTGAGACGAGCACAGGTTCTTTGTATTTTTTGGAGATTTCAACTAAGCCCCCGAAGCCGCCTATCCCTGAGAGTACTTCGGGGCGCATGGTTCGTTTGGCATAAGGCTTGATATTTTCGACCAGCTGGTCACCCGCATCGATATCGACCCCGGCATCACGGTAGGAAAGTCCAGTGTTATTTGATTGGTTCAAGTTGATTTCTCGCTTTCTGCGTTTAAATGAAGCGCGCTGTTTTATATTTATTTTCAGTTATATCGGAAAATAACTGGGTTCAGGACGCCCGGAAACTGTTTGCCGGCGCCAACAGTTGCGTTAAAGGCAAATTATACTCAAATGGCTGGGGTATTTCAGCGACTTTTGACGGTGCAGGCTCAGTGAGCGGACAAACACGTCAGATAAACCGCCGCGTCGGGTTGTGTACGATTGCGCTGTGCCTGCCAGATCATTTCGCTCAGACATTCCATCATGCGATGCTGCGCATCGTGTTCGGATTCGAACTGGTGGGTCAGACGGACAAAATGCGCGCGTACCCCCGGCGGCTGATCGATGGAGATTTGCTCCTCAATAGTCAGGTGCATCATCAGATGCAGGAAGGGATTGGCTTCCCCCTGTTCGGGCGAGTAGTCGCGTTCCAGGTAGCGTTCCGGGTCTTCGAGCACCGTAAAATATTCGGGATGTTTTTCGATCAGCTGGGCAGCCAGGTCTTCCAGCGGCATCAGCAATTCTTTTGCGCGGCGCTTGCGCCAGGATTCGATCAGAAAATTACGTGCTTCGTCGCGTGAGGGATTGAAAAACATTCAGCTATCCTTGTCTTTGTATTCGCACAGGTCGTAAATTATGCATTCGCTGCATTTGGGCGTTCTGGCGCGGCAGATATAGCGACCGTGCAAAATCAGCCAGTGGTGGGCATCGAGCATAAACTCCTTAGGAATGACCTTGAGCAGTTTTTTCTCAACTTCCAGCACATTTTTGCCCGGAGCCAGACCGATCCGGTTAGAGAGTCGGAAGATATGCGTATCCACCGCGATGGTGGGCTGACCGAAGGCGGTATTGAGTACCACGTTCGCCGTCTTGCGCCCGACGCCCGGCAAAGCTTCCAGTGCTTCGCGCGTTGTTGGAACGTTACCTTGATGCTGCTCAACCAGGATACGACAGGTCTGAATGACGTGTTTGGCTTTGGTTTTGTACAGGCCGATGCGCTGGATATAGCCGGTCAGTTTTGCTTCTCCCAGATCGAGTATCGCCTGAGGCGTGTTGGCGACCGGATAGAGTTGTCGGGTAGCGGCATTGACGCTGATGTCGGTGGCTTGCGCCGAGAGCATAACTGCGATCAGCAACTCAAACGGCGAAGCGTATTCCAGTTCGGTTTTCGGATGCGGATTGGCTTTTTGCAGGCGTGCAAATATCTCGTGTCGTTTTGCCGCGTTCATGTATGGGCGGCGGGACTGCAACCCCCTTCGACAGGTACGATGCGGGCATTAAGACCGTTAACTTTTCGTTCGGCGCGCAGATTCAGCCAGTTTTTGGCGGCAATCAGCAATCCCAGCGTGATGAAGGCGCCCGGCGGCAGGATGGCGAGCAGGAACCCGTGATAATCCGGTATGACCGTGATGACCAGCGATTTAGCGGATTCGCCCAGCGCCATGTCGATGCCGGAAAACAGGGTGCCGTGTCCGATAATTTCACGTATTCCCCCCAGTACCGCGAGTACGGCAGTCAACCCCAGTCCCATTGCCAGGCCATCCAGCGCAGATTGCGTGGCCGGATTTTTGGCGGCAAAAGCTTCAATGCGGGCCAGTACGATGCAGTTGGTCACAATCAGTGGGATGAAGATGCCCAGCACCACGTACAGCGAATACATATAGGCATTCATCAGGTACTGAATGACCGTGACCAGCACTGCGATGATCAGAATGAATACCGGGATGCGCGCTTCATTCGGCACGATGGTTCTGATCGGTGCGATGACGGCACCTGATAATGCCATCACCAGTGCGGTTGCCAGTCCCAGACTGACACCGTTTACAACGGAAGTGCTGATGGCCAGCAATGGACACAGGCCCAGCAGCTGCACGACGCCGGTGTTCTGTTTCCATACTCCGTTGAAGACGATATCCCTGAATTCCTGATAGGTCATTTTGTATTCTCCTTGACTGCGGGTGCGAACAAGGCATCGTTATGCAGTGCAAAATATTGCAAGGCTTTGTGTGTTGCTTTCACCACGGCGCGCGGGGTGATGGTAGCACCTGCCATATAGTCGAACTGACCGCCGTCCTTTTTGACTTTCCAGTCATCGTCACGGCCCAGTGATTTACCATCAAATATTTTGATCCATTGGCCTTTGGCAATATCGATGTAGTCTCCCAGTCCCGGGGTTTCGTGGTGAGCGACAACGCGCACGCCGGCTAGTTCACCGTTGTTTCGTATGGCGATCAGCAGGGAAATCTTGCCGGAATAGCCATCGGGCGCGACGGCTTCCAATACCAGTATTGATGGTTCGTCTTTTAAGCGTGCTCGGTACACGATCGTTGTGTCCTCGTTGCCCAGCAAGATATCGGGCGCGATTTTTAACGTATCTTTGATGATATTGTTGTCGAATGCGTCTTGCGGTACGATCTGCGAGATCAGCTTGAGCTTGGCCGTTTCAATACTCTGCTGGATGCGGTCGAAAGTCAGGTTGTAAGTGAAAGCCAGTATTGCCGTGCCGATCAGCGCAAACACGGCGAGATTGAGCGCAGTGTGAAAGGAGGCACGAGCCATGGTACGTCTCATGACTGTTTCTCCTTTTTGCCGAACACGCTGGGTTGCGTCCAGGCATCGATCAGCGGTACGCAGATGTTCATCAGCAGCGTGGCGAAGGCCATGCCGTCCGGGAAGCCACCGAATGCACGTATCAGATAGGTTATCAGTCCGGCCCCTGCCGCAAAAATCAGCTTGCCTCGGGGGGTGGTCGGACTGGTCACCGGATCAGTCAAAATGAAGAATGCGCCGAGCATCGCAGCACCCGAGAACCAGTGGAACAGCGGTTCGACATAGTGGGCCGGATCGACCAGATGGAAGAGGCCGGAAGTGAGGAACAAGGTGGCGAGGAACGCTGCCGGAATGTGCCAGCTGATGATGCGTTTAGCGAGCAGATACCCCCCGCCCAGCAAAAATCCTGCCGCGACCCATTCGCTGCCCTGTCCTGCCAGGCGGCCATAGATCGGCATGTTGAGAATGTCTTTGACCTGTCCGTTCAGATGCAGTTGTGTCTTGAGCGTATCCAGCGGCGTGGCCATGGTGACCGCATCGAGCTTGATGCCATCGGGCAGTACGCCCTGAAAAATATAGCTCAGCTGCTCCATGAAACTGAATGAAACCTCACCTAAGCCGTGCGGGGTGAGCCAGTGCGTCATGTGGACCGGAAAGGAGATGATCAGCACCGCATAGCCTATCATCGCGGGATTGAACGGATTACTCCCCAGTCCGCCATACAGGTGTTTTGATATGCTGATCGCAAACGCTGTGCCGACTACGACCAGCCACCAGGGGGCAAGCGGGGGGATGGACAGGGCGAGCAGCCAGGCGGTAAGCAGTGCGGTGTTATCTGTCAGGAACGGAGCGACCGGGCGATTGCGCAATTTTAACATCACCGTTTCAGTGGCCAGAGCCGTGATGCTGGCCAGGGTCAGGGACACCAGTATCGCCGGGCCGAAAAACCAGACATAGAGCACAATGCCGGGTATCAGGGCTGCCAGCACGTTCAGCATGATCTGAGATACGCTGACAGGTTTGCTGATAAAAGGTGAAAAAAATCCGGGCATAATATTCCTAAGTTGGCTCAACGTCTTTGGCAAGCTCGCGAATGCGTGCACGACGCGCTTCAATATCGGCAATTTCAGCTTGCTGCTGCGGCGTCAGCTGTGCTGTATTCTGGGGCTTGGCGCTGGCTGCCTGCTCCTTCGCATGGTCAATTGCCGTCTGAATTTTCAGCTGCATGGTTGTTTCAGGATCCGCATCGGGTACCACCGGTGCAATCGCAGGCTGTTCGGGTCGCTGGGCTTTGGCGGCTTGCGCGGCTTTTTCCTTGGCAGCCAGTTTTTCGGCTTTCTCGCGCTTTTCGCGCTCGATGCGGCTTTCACGGAATTCGTGCCGCTCGCGGGCGGCATCGGCGGCCTTCTTGCTGGCTTCCTGTGCCCAGATTTCACTCTTTGCAAAACGGTAATACTGCACCAGCGGAATGTTGCTCGGACAGACATAGCTGCAGGCGCCGCACTCGATGCAGTCGAACAGGTTGTAATCTTCCGCCTTGTCCAGATTTTTGGCCCGGGCAAACCAGTACAGCTCCTGCGGTTGCAGTTCGGCAGGACAGACATCGGCGCAACGCGTGCAGCGGATGCAGGGCAGCGCGGGTTTTGCGGCGGGGAACAGCGCCTCCGATGAGGCGATGATGCAGTTGGTTGCCTTGATGATGCCGACCTGTGCCGAGGGCATCAGCACGCCCATCATCGGCCCGCCCATGATGTAGCCGGTGGTGCCGGGCAGTTGCTCCGACTGTGCGACCAGCTCATTCATCGGCGTGCCGATCAGGGCCTCGAAATTCTGCGGATGTCCGACATTGCCTGTGACCGTGACGATGCGCGAGATCAGCGCCTCACCGTAACGGATCGCGCGCCAGGCGCTGTAGGCGGTGCCGACGTTGAAACATTGCACGCCCATGTTGGTGGAACGCACGCCTGCCGCAACTTCGATGCCGGTGAGCACGCGGATCAGCTGCTTTGCGCCGCCGCCCGGATACACGGTCGGCACGGCGATCACGTCCATTTTCTGGTGGCCCCCGGCCGTTACGGCAGTACGCATGGCGCTGATGGCCTCGGGCTTGTTGTCTTCGATGCCGATCAGCACTTCTTCCGCGTAGAGCAGGGCGCGCATCATCTCCACGCCTTGCAGTATTTCGTCAGCGCGTTCGCGCATCAAAAGATCGTCGCAGGTAATATAAGGCTCGCATTCGGCGCCGTTGATGACGAGCGTTTTGATCTTGTGTTTGTGTGCGTACAGCTTCATGTCGCTTGGGAATACAGCGCCACCTAAGCCGACGACCCCCGCATTGCGCAAGCTGTGACGCAGGTCGGTATGAGCCTGTGATTCCCAGTCTTCACAGGATTGCAGTGTTATCCATTCATCGCGGCCATCGGGGATCAGCGTGATGCACAAATCCGGTATGCCGGAAGGATGAGCGACGATCTGCATGTCAATGGCGGCAATGGTGCCGGAAGTCGAGGCATGGACGGCACTGGACAGGTGGCCTTCGGGGCGGCCGATCAGCTGACCTTTGAGCACTTTATCGCCCACTGCGACGACGGGTTTAGCGCTGTTGCCGACATGCTGATGCAGCGGAATGACGAGTTTTGACGGCAGTGCGGCCAGTCTGATTGGCGTCTGAATTGATTGCGTCTTGTTGGTGGCCGGGTGTATGCCGCCGTGAAATTTGTGTAGTGTTCTCATAGGTTTGAGACCGTCAGCGCGTACACGGGATATTTCCACTTCCAGTTGGTCACGGTATCTGAAATCGCAACCATGTCGATGCAGTCTACCGGGCAGGGGGCGACGCATAATTCGCAGCCGGTGCATTCGGATTCAATGATCGTGTGCAGTTGCTTGGCAGCCCCTGAGATCGCATCTACAGGGCAAGCCTGAATGCACAGGGTGCAGCCGATGCAATTGAGCTCGTCGATGACGGCGACCGATTTGGGTTTTGGCACTGTTGCGCCGCCGAACGGCTTATATTCCACGCCGAGCAGATCGGCCAGTTTATGTATGCCTTCTTCGCCGCCGGGCGGGCACATGTTGATGTCGGCAGCGCCTTCAGCAATCGCGGTGGCATAGGGTTTGCAACCGGGGAAGCCGCACTGTCCGCATTGCGTTTGTGGCAGTACCGCGTCAATTTTGTCGACCAGCGGATTGCCTTCGATGCGGAATTTAATTGCAGCAAAACCCAGCACCGCGCCCAGCGCGATGGCGATAGCTGTCATAACCAGCAATGCGCTGAACATTATTTAATCAATCCGGAAAAACCCATGAAGGCCAGACTCATCAGCCCTGCGGTCACCATCGCGATGGCCGAGCCCTTGAATATCCCAGGTACATCGGCGCCTTCCATACGTTCTCGCAAGCCTGCAAACAGCACCATGACCAGCGTGAAGCCCAAAGCGCCGCCCATGCCGAAGACCAGAGACTCCATGAAATTGTGTTTTGCCTGTACGTTGAGCAAGGGTATGCCAAGCACCGCGCAGTTGGTTGTGATCAGCGGCAGGTAGATGCCCAGCGTTTGGTACAGATCGGGGCTGGTCTTCTGAATCACCATTTCTGTGAATTGCACAATCCCTGCGATTACCACGATGAAGGACAGCGTCGTGAGGTACGCCAGATCAGGGCCCAGCAGGTAGTGATTGATCAGATAGCTGGCGCCGGAGGCGAGCGTGAGCACAAAGGTGGTGGCCGCGCCCATACCTACGGCGGCTTCCAGTTTTTTGGAAACCCCCATAAACGGGCACAGCCCGAGAATCTTGACCATGACGATGTTGTTTACAAACACCGCCCCCAGCAAGATAAGCAGATATTCAGTCATTGTGTGCTTTCAGAATCAGGAGCGGATTATCCGATGATTCACCAACGGCTTCAACCGTTTTATTGGTATAACGATATAAAGGCAAGTTATTAAGCGGTCGATGTGATGCAATGATCGCCACTTAAATACCGCGTATCGCCGCACAGCTCTCGGCGATCAGCGCAGGACCCCGGTATATCAGTCCGCTGTAAATTTGTACCAGCGATGCACCCGCTTTGATTTTTTCAGCCGCATCCGCGCCGCTCAAGATGCCGCCCACGCCGATGATGGGGAGTGAGCCTTGTAGTTCGGCTGCAAGCTTGGTGATTACGCGGGTTGATTTATCCCGCACCGGCGCGCCGCTTAATCCGCCAGCTTCATGGCCGTTAGGCAGGTTTTCTACCCCCTCGCGCGACAAGGTGGTGTTGGTGGCAATGACCCCGTCGATCTGATGCTGCATGAGCAGGCGGGCGATTTGCTCGATTTGTTCGCCTTCCATGTCGGGGGCGATTTTCAAGGCAATCGGCACATATTTTCCATGCAGATCGGCCAGTTTCTGCTGCTCAGTCTTCAGTTGCGAGAGCAGATCATTCAGTGCCGTCTCGTCCTGAAGCTGACGCAGGTTCTTGGTGTTAGGGGACGAGATGTTGACGGTGATATAACTGGCATGCGCATATACTTTGCGTAAACAGATCAGATAATCGCTAGCGGCATTTTCAATGGGGGTGAGTGCATTTTTGCCGATGTTGATCCCCAGTATGCCTTTGAAATTGGCGCACTGAACATTGGCGATCAGCGTATCGACCCCGTCGTTGTTAAACCCCATGCGATTGATAATGCCTTGTGCCTGTGGCACGCGAAACAGGCGCGGCTTTGGGTTGCCGGATTGCGGCAGCGGGGTGATCGTGCCGATTTCAATAGAGCCGAAACCGAGTGCGCCAAGCCCGTTGATACAGTCCCCATTTTTGTCCAGACCCGCAGCAAGTCCCACCGGATTAGGAAAAGTGAGTCCCATCACGGTGCGCGGATCGGCGTGCGGGTGAATCAGGCGGGTCAGCCCCAATGCATAGGCTGCATTCAGGGAACTTAAGGTCAGATGGTGTGCTGTTTCCGGGTCGAGTCGGAACAGAGCGGGGCGGAGCAGAGCATACATGGCAAGGCCTTTTAAACTTTAAATCAGTCTGAGGAAACCAGCCTCCAGTGCGCCGTTGTGTCGCGCGCTGAAGGAATGTTCAATAGTGAGCTGATTATTATGTAATGGGTTGTTCGTACTATTTTTTGACGACAACGGGGATCGGGAATTTTTTCTTGCCCGAATACAGGGCGGTACGGGATTTGCCGCGCCAGTTTTCTGCGATGACATCGGATAGTTGCAAACAGGTCAGGCCGAACAAGGCAAAGCCCGCGTGAGCCAGCTGTATGTTGGGCAGATTGATGGTTAAACTGGCATGCCCCTGATAAATGATCACGGCAAGGTTACCGACGATGATGCCGGAGAATGCCGTGCATACGACGCGGCCCCAGTCGCCTGATTTGATCCCGCTGAAGATTGAACTTTCATGCCACAATAACTGCAATGCGATCAGCAGCAGCAGCGGAGAGCACCAAAGCAGCCAGTATAATTGCACGGGCCATGCTCCGCCGCCTGTCAGGCCGAGCAGTGCTGCGGCCAGCAGGATGCGCGCAATTGCTTCGCTGTTGTTGATGCTGAACGTGCCGCGAAAGGTTAGTGACTTGAGCAGGACGGGAAATGAGCCTAACAGTGAGCGTGTGATCAGGATGGCCGGCGCGAGCAAGGCGAAAACCGGCGTGTAGAGCAAGGCTTGCACGACCGCTGAATTGTCCTGCTGCACGGTCCAGCTGGCAACGAATAGGTTCAGATAGCTCAGCAGCCAGCACAATACGACGCTGGCGATGCTCACACCGGTAAAGTAATTGCGCTGTGCGCTGAACGGGCTGTTGCCGGTGAGACGTTTGACGGTGTGATTCACGAGCAGCACATAGAACAGCAGCATCATGCTGGTTCGCAGGGTTGCTGCCGCGGCGTCATCGTTCGCTGAGGAGAGAATGACAAGATCGCTCCATTGAGCGCCGCTTAGCAAAAGCCCCGCTATTGGCAGCAGCAGCAGTGCCGCAATAAAAATTCCCAGACGTGTTTTCATGATTTTCCTTTTTAGCTTTCAGTTAGCGACTGCCAAATTCCATTTTGCAAGCCTTCTGCCGGCTGATATTGTGTTTTATACGACATTTTTCGGCTGTTTTTGATCCAGTAACCCAGATAGACATATTTCAGGCTGAGTTTGCGGCACAGCTCGATTTGCCACAGCACGTTGTACACGCCAAAGCGTGCACGGGGTAAATCCGGTTCATAAAATGTATACACCGAGGACAGTCCATCCGCCAGCAGGTCAATCACGCTGACCATGCGCAGGATGCCTTCATCCCGGAATTCTACCAGCAGTGTATCAAGATGGCTTTGCAAAAGAAAAGTTTGATAGGTGTCATGGTCATCGTCATCCATGCCGCCGCCCATGTGGCGTGCACGCTGGTAGCGTTGATACAGCGCATAATATTCCGGTTTGTCCTGCAGCGTATGCAGTGTGGCGTCGAGTTGACGGTGCTGTGTCCATGCGCGGCGTTGTGATCGGTTCGCCTTGAATTGTCCTGCGATGACGCGCATTTGCACGCAAGCGCAGCACGTGTCGCAGCGAGGACGGTATATGTGGCTGCTGCTGCGCCTGAATCCATGTTTGATCAGTTGCGAATAAAGCGCAGTATCGATCAGATAACTGGGCGTGGCGACCTGGGAGCGCGCCTTTAAATCGGGCAGATAGCTGCACGGGTAGGGCGCAGTCAGATAAAAATGCAGTGCAGAAATAGAGGTGTCTTTGATCGAGTTCATCTGTGTTCATTCCATCTGGGCATGCCCGCTAAACAGTTAAGTTCAGGGTGGTGTTCCCAGCCCGTGACAGGTTCGCAGTTTACTAGCGCTTTTACGCTGGCCACAAATTCGTCGCGCGGAATAAGTCTGGCGCCCAGAGATGCCAGATGAGGCGTGTGCATCTGGCAGTCGATCATGCCGAATTTTTGTCCTGAGAGGTGCGCTAATGCCAGTTTGGACGCATTGCTGACCGAACTGAACATGGACTCACCGTAAAACATCCGACCGATGGCCATGCCATACAGCCCGCCGACAAGTTGGCCATCGAGCCAGGTTTCCACTGAGTGTGCATAGCCGATTCTGTGCAGTCCGCAATAAGCCTCGATCATTTGCTCATCAATCCAGGTTCCCTGTTGCCCGGTTCTGGGTGCGGCGCATGCACGCATGACTTGCTCGAATGCGGTATCGGTACGGATTTGAAATTTGTTGCTGCGCATGATTTTGGCAAGTGAATCGGATAGCTTGAATTCATCTGGCATCAGCACCATGCGCGGATCAGGACTCCACCAGAGTATCGGCTCACCCGGGCTGAACCAGGGAAATATCCCCTTGCGATACGCATCGAGCAAACGTTCTGGTGTCAGTACGCCTCCTGCTGCCAGCAGCCCGTTGGGCTCGATTAACGCGCGGCTAACGGGAGGGAAGGGTGCGTCGATGGTGAGCCATGGGATCATGGTTACAGGGCGGCGCGAGTCTCTGGTGCTTTATGCGGACACGATTTTTTGGTGCAATCGGCATAAATGTACAGGGAATGATCGCGTATCTGGAACCCGCGTTCTGCTGCGGCCTTTTCCTGGCGGGTTTCGATGGCTGCATCAAAAAATTCTTCAACATGCCCGCATTGCAGGCAGACGATATGATCGTGGTGAGCGCCCTGATTGAGTTCAAATACCGACTTCCCGCCTTCAAAATAATGGCGCACCAGCAATCCTGCCTGTTCGAACTGGGTCAGTACGCGGTAAACGGTCGCCAGACCCACGTCATCGCCGGTGGTTAACAATAGTTTGTACACCTCTTCTGCGCTCATGTGCCGGGACTGCCCAGATTCGAACAGGTGCAGCACCTTGAGCCGCGGAAGGGTGGATTTTAAACCGGCATTTTTCAGGTGTTCAGGCTGGTGCATGTCATAGCTCCTGATAAAGAGTGCTAATCATGCCTGAAAAAGGTTGTAATCGCAAATGAGAACGATTACTATTTGCATCCCGAGACCTGAAAGGATGATGATGAAGCACCTGATATTGCTTGCACTGTTGTTACCGTTGACAGCGAGTGCGGTGGATGCCGACTACACGCTGATTCTGAAGGATCACCGTTTTGAACCGGCGGAGTTAACCGTTCCCGCCGGTAAAAAAATCAGACTGATCATTGAAAATCAAGATGCAACGAAGGAGGAATTTGACAGCCATGCACTGAATCGGGAAAAAGCCATCGCGCCCAATAGCCGTATCACACTATACGTCGGGCCACTGGATGCCGGACGTTATCCGTTTGACGGAGAAATGCATGAAGCAACGGCCAAAGGCGTGATCATTGTTCGATAAAAAAGGGGGGCTGCATGTTTAATCAATCGAATGCGTTAGCTATAAAAATTCTGCTCCTGTTGAACGCCATTGTGTTAAGCCCGTTTGTATATGCGGGTTCCGCGGATTATGTGTATACCACCGCAATCGAGCAGGGTGAGCGCGAGCTGGGCATCAAGTACGGTGCGGCTTCACCGCTGGCCGGAAATCGCATGCAAGTTGCCGGAGTCGGCATGGGTTATGGTGTAACAGATTACTGGTTCACCGAGGTCTATCTGAAAAAGGAGCAGATCGGCGCGCAAAGCTCGACACTGGCTGAATTTGAAAACAAGTTTCTGTTCACCGAAACGGGACAGTATGCGGTGGATGTGGGGTTGCTGACCGAAATTGAAATGCCGTTAAGCGGATTGGCGCCCTGGGAACTTCGGATGGGGCCCTTGTTTCAGACCGAGTTGGGCAAAATGCAGTTAAATTTGAATTTGCTGTTTGAACGGGCATTGGGTGCCGCAGATGAAAACGGTGTTCCTTTCAGTACGAATATGGGCTATCAATGGCAGGTAAAATACCGGCTGCAACCTGCATTGGAATTCGGACTGCAGGGATTGGGGGAGGTCGGTAAATGGGATAACTGGTCCGCCTCCGCAGCTCAGATTCACAGAATCGGCCCTGCGGTTTTTGGTAAATTTGCATTGGGAAACAGACAAGCCATTAAATATAACGCAGCCTGGCTATTCGGCGCCAGCACCGCTGCGCCCAGTCACACCTTCAGGACGCAGCTTGAATATGAGTTTTAAAGCGGGGTTTAGGAAGCGTAGCGGTTCTATTGTCTGCTCAACACTTCAATCCTGTTAGTCAGCCACGCTTCGATATCGCGTAACTCGCTCTGCATGACCGAGTGCTGCATCGGATAATCGTGCCACGCAACCGTATAGTTCAGCGATAGCAACTGGTCCTTTGATGCCGCGCCAAGCGTGCAGGGCACAATGGGATCGTCGCGGCCGTGTGCCATGAAGACGGGTATGTGTCGTGAACAGGGTGTGGCCTCTTTGCTTGCCGTGTCGGCCAGAGGTAAATAGGCAGACAGAACCAGTATGCCTGCTAATGGTACGCGCTGACGCAATGCCGTGTGGAGTGCAATAGCCCCGCCTTGTGAAAAACCGGCCAGGAAAATATGTGAAGGCGGGATGCCGCGTGCCACTTCCTGTGCGATCAGTGCCTCTATCGCGGCTTGCGATTCTCGTATGCCAGCCTCATCCTGTTTGGCTGCGATGTTGTCACTGACGATGTCGTACCAGGCGCGCATCACATATCCGCCATTGATGGTGACGGCTCTCTCTGGCGCATGGGGAAAAATGTAGCGCACTGCGACGGTGAGTTTGAGTTCATCGACCATAGGTACAAAATCTTCACCATCAGCGCCCAGTCCATGCAGCCAGATGATGCAATATTGCGGATTTTTGCCGGAATCGATGGTGATGTGGGAAAGAATTGCTGTCATGTAATACTCCTGTTCATTGCTTTACTCGATCGGGTCAGCTATTACCATATCAGAAAGATGTAGAATTAACGAAAGACACAGTTTTGCCGATACGTAGCTTAATCGTTAAACTAATAATCATGCGGCGAAATTTACAGCTCAGGGGGTTAAATGAAAAGATCAATTACACCCACTCTTGTCGAAAGAGTGATGCGCGAGGAAGATTTTATCGTCTCTATGACCGATACCAAGGGGCGGATCACCTACGGTAACCGGATTTTTATTGAATTCTCCGGGTACAGCTCGGCTGAATTAATCGGCACGCAGCACAATATCATCCGCCATCCCGACATGCCGCGCGGGGTTTTTCAGTTGCTATGGGATAAGATACAGGCCGGTAACGAATGTTTTGCCTATGTAAAAAATATGTCGAAAGACGGCGGGTTCTACTGGGTTTTTGCGAATGTGACGCCCACTTTCGACCCGGATGGGAAAGTGACAGGCTATCTGTCAGTACGTCGCAAGCCAAAAATTAGCGGCATTCAGACGGTCAGCGGTTTGTATGCTGCGATGCTGGCAGAAGAAAAAAAAGTCGGTGCAGCCAATGCAATCGCAGCGTCCACCAAGATATTAGTTGATGTACTGAATGAGAAAGGGCTCAGCTATGATGAACTTATCCTTGCAATCTAGATTTTCTGTACTGCTTTGGTCGTTTTCGCTGCTCATGGTTGTCACTGTCCTGACGAGCTTTGCTCTGCACGGTGTGGATCTTTATATTTTAGTATTTCTCGCCGTCGGTATCGTGCTTTCCACATTGGGGCAATGGTGGGTCAGGCGATGGCTGGCGCCGCTTACACAATTGAACAGTGTGATTTTAGCTGTTGCCCAGGGGCGATTTAATAATCGTATAACCGGCATGTCAGATCAGGATGAGATCGGTATGTTGTGCTGGAATGTGAACGACATGCTGGATCAGCTGGGGGCTTTTTTTCGTGAACAGGAAACGAGTTTTCGAGCCAATTTGAATGGAAACTATAGCAGGGTTGCGATGAACGGCGGGATGCATGGCGGATTCAGGAAGGGATTGGCCAACCAGAATGTATTGCTCGAGGGCATGGCTCAGCAGAAAAAAGGGGCAATGCGCGATAATCTTCTGTCTAAAGCACATAAATTGAATACGCATAACTTGCTGAAAAATCTGGCGTTCAATCAGGATGATCTGAAAATTATCACCGATAATATGGAAGCGTTAGCACGCCTGGCGCAGCGTAACAGTGAGGATGCAGAGGCAAGTCAGGCGTCTGTTAAGGATGTGGTTGAGCGATTGTCCGGTATCACCGATCGCGTTAAACAGGCCAATGCATCTATTACACGACTCAATGCACGCAGCGCTGAAATCAACAAGGCGGTCGGTCTGATTACTTCGATTGCCGATCAAACCAATCTGCTTGCATTGAATGCGGCGATTGAGGCTGCGCGTGCCGGTGAGGCGGGCAGGGGGTTTGCAGTGGTTGCGGACGAAGTGCGAAAGCTGGCTGAGAATACCAAAAACGCGTCAGAGTCCATCGGGCGTGTGATGCAGATGTTGCAGGGAGAGGCCGTCAAAATGCTGGCGGACTCAGAGGAAATGCATGAAATTACCAACTCATCCCAGGCTGTGATTTCCCATTTGGAGGATAGATTCGGCAGGTTCAATGAATCGGCGAAAGTGACGCTGAAAAGCGCTAACTATGCGCAGGACCTGAGCTTTGCTTCTTTGGTTAAAGTCGATCATGTTATCTACAAACAGCGTGCCTACGCGTTGATCAATAAGCCTGATGATACTGAATTGTTAAAAGCGACGTGTATTGATCATCAGCATTGCCGGATGGGACTCTGGTACGCGGGTAAAGGGCGGGAGGCTTTTGGAGAGTATCCTGCTTTTAGAGCCATGCTGGCCCCGCACAGCAGTGTGCATGATGGCGTGTGTAAGGCGGTGGCATTACTCGACAGAGGCTGGGAACAGGATGAAAAGGTGCAGTTGCAAATTATCGCTGAAATGACTGAGGTGGAGGCGGCAAGCGCGGGCGTGATGGATGTGCTTAACCGTATGGTGGCTGAAAAACATCCTGAACTGTCTAAGGGGCATTAATCGCGGTGAGCGGCAGCGCCGCTCACCAATCAGACCGGTTGAGGGATGGTCTCTCGCAGCACCTGAAAAATTTCACGATAGTTTTTACCCGGTTTGCCGGCTTCGCGTTCCTTGATTGCATTCCGTATTAATGTGCGCAAACGTTGTATATCGGTTTCCGGGAAGGCTGCCCGCAGTTCAGTGAGTGCCGTATCGCCTTCCAGCAGTCGTTCACGCCAGCGTTCCAGTTGATGCATGTAACCGATATGTTGTTGTGATGTGCCTTTCCATGTATTCAGCTTGGCGATAATGGGCGCGGTATCCACGTCACGCATCAGCTTGCCGATATATTGTATCTGGCGGCGTTTTGCGCCGAATGATTTGGTGCGATGCATCTCGCGTATCGCATCTCGCAGACTTTCAGGGATGTCGAGTTGTGCGATCTGGTCTTTCCCAAGCTCGGTCAGTTCTTCCCCCAGATCGCGTAAATCGTGCATCTGCTTCTTGATCTTGGTTTTGCTGGGCGGTAACTCTTCTTCTTCGACTACCGGTAAACTGCGCAAACCGCGGCCTTGAACTTTAGCAGGAGCCTGCGGGGCATTTTTTTTATCCCCGTCATCGTCTTCGTCGTCTTCGTATTCTTCGTCTTCGTCGCATGACTCATCATCTTCATATGACGCTTCGTCATCTTCGTATGACTCATCATCAGGCTGCGCGTCTTCAATCATCGCGTCTTCCTCTGCAGGATGCTCGGTTTCGTCCGTAATATTATCGTCGAACTCGTTGATGTTATTGTGCTTTTTTAGATCGTTGTGGTCGTTGTGCTGAGTCATGGCGTGCAATATGTCTGTAAGATACTGCTATGATAGCGCCTTTCGTCATTTTACAGCTTGAAGTTATGAACAAACCTATGTCATCTGCGCCAAACGCATTAGCCCGTGAGCGATTTTCGAACTCGGCTGACAATTTGCGCAATATCGCAACGGATATGCTCGATTATGCCAGGCGCCAAGGTGCGACGGCGGCCTCCGCTGAAGTGTCGGAAGGCTTTGGTCAGGCAGTGACGGTGCGTCACGGCGAAGTTGAAACAATCGAATACAACCGTGACAAAGGACTGGGTATCACCATCTATTTTGGCCAGCGGCGCGGCAATGCCAGCACTTCGGACTTCTCGCCAGAGGCTGTGCGAGATACGGTTGATGCGGCTTTATCCATCGCCCGCTATACGGCAAACGATGATTGTTCAGGCTTGCCGGACGCCGATAGTCTGGCACGCGAATTTACTGATCTGGATTTGTACCATCCGTGGGATTTGTCGGTAGAGGATGCCATTGAGATGGCGATAGACTGTGAGCAGGCCGCACTCGATACTGATGCGCGCATTCAGAATTCCGAGGGCGCGACGGTTGGCGTGCATGAGGCACAGTTCATTTTTGCCAATAGCCTGGGTTTTATCGGTGGTTATCCGACATCGCGACATAGCTTGAGTTGTTCTGTTATTGCTGAGCAGATGGATGCGATGGAGCGCGATTACTGGTATAGCGTGGCGCGGGACCCTGCGGATCTGCTGGGCGCCAAACAGGTCGGTCGTATCGCAGCTGAACGCACGGTCAGGCGACTCGGTGCTCGCCAGATATCAACCATGCAAGCGCCGGTATTGATGGAAGCGTCCGTGGCGGCCGGCTTGCTGGGGCACTTCGTCGGCGCGGTGAGCGGCGGCAGTCTGTACCGGAAGTCGACTTTTTTACTCGATCAAATGGATAAGCCGGTTTTTGCATCACATATCCAGATTTCGGATATTCCCGATATTAAAAAAGGACTGGCTTCCAGTTGCTTTGATGATGAAGGGGTGACAACTCAGCGCCGCAACATCGTCGAAAACGGGGTGTTGCGCGGTTATTTTCTGGGCAGTTATTCGGCGCGTAAATTAGGTTTGCGCTCAACGGGTAATTCGGGCGGTAATCACAATCTGATCCTGCAACCCTCAGGTGAGGGCAATCTTGATCTGGCAGGTATGCTCAAAACGATGGGGCGCGGTTTGCTGGTCACGGAGTTATTGGGTCAGGGGGTTAATTCGATCACCGGCGATTACTCGCGAGGGGCGGCTGGTTTCTGGGTGGAAAACGGACAGATTCAGTATCCGGTGCATGAGGTGACTATCGCCGGTAATCTTAAGGATATGTACAAGAATATCGTCGCAGCGGGTTCTGATGTGCTGGTGCAAGGTTCGCGCCAGTGTGGCTCGATTCTGCTCGAAGGAATGACAGTCGCAGGAAGCTGAGCTGACAAACATTGCCGGTAGCGGATTGGACCACATCTGTCTATAGTTGATCGATAAACGCCGCCATTGTGCGGCGTTTTTACTGCCGAACATGGTAGAATTCGCGACCTTAAAATTTTCTATCAGGATTAATTGCCATGTTCTCAAGCAAAAACACCATTGCGCTAACCGACCCCGAGTTGTGGGCAGCCATTCAACATGAAAATCAGCGTCAGGAAGATCACATCGAACTGATCGCGTCTGAAAATTACACCAGCTGCGCCGTGATGGAAGCGCAGGGCACCCAGCTGACTAACAAGTATGCGGAAGGCTATCCGGGCAAACGCTATTACGGTGGCTGTGAATATGCGGATGTGGCCGAGCAGCTGGCGATTGATCGCGCGAAGGCTTTGTTTGGCGCGGAATATGCAAACGTGCAGCCGCATTCCGGCTCGCAGGCGAACCAGGCGGTCTATGTATCCGTATTGAAACCGGGCGATACCATTTTGGGTATGTCGCTGGCGCATGGCGGTCACCTGACGCACGGCGCATCGGTCAATATCAGCGGCAAACTGTATAACGCGATTCAGTACGGCCTGAACGATAAGGAAGAAATCGACTACGATCAGGTGCAGGCGCTGGCGCTTGAGCACAAGCCGAAAATGATCGTGGCGGGCGCATCCGCCTATGCGCTGGTGATCGACTGGAAACGTTTCCGTCAGATCGCCGACAGCGTAGGTGCCTATCTGTTTGTCGACATGGCTCACTACGCAGGACTGATCGCGGCGGGTGTTTATCCTAGCCCGGTTGGCATCGCCGATTTCGTCACCACCACGACCCACAAAACGTTGCGCGGCCCGCGCGGTGGTCTGATCCTTGCCAAAGCGGAACATGAGAAGGCGCTTAACTCGGCGATTTTCCCGGCACTGCAAGGCGGTCCGCTGATGCACGTGATCGCAGCCAAGGCGGTCGCTTTCAAGGAAGCGGCAAGTCCGGAATTCAAGGTGTACCAGCGTCAGGTTGTTGAAAATGCACGCGTCATGACACGTGTATTGAAAGAACGTGGCCTGCGTATCGTATCCGGCCGTACTGACAGCCATGTGTTTCTGGTTGATCTGCAGGCGAAAAATCTGACCGGTAAGGATGCAGAAGCGGCGCTGGGTCGTGCGCACATTACGGTTAACAAGAACGCCATTCCGAATGATCCGCAAAAACCATTTGTCACCTCCGGTATTCGTATCGGCAGTCCGGCTATGACTACGCGCGGTTTTCAGGAACTGGAAGCGGAACTGCTGTCGCATCTGATCGCTGATGTGCTGGATGCCCCTGATGATGAAGCGGTAACCGCGCGCGTTGTCGCAGAAGTCAAAAAACTGACCGCGAAATTCCCTGTATACGGAGCTTGATTCGAATAGGTCGTAGTAGGTGGTCAGTGGTTTCCACTTTCCACTTTCTGCCTTCCACTTTCCATTAGTTTATGAAATGTCCCTTCTGTAAAGGTCACGAAACGCAGGTTATCGATACGCGAGAGAGCGAGGAGGGCGACAGCATCCGTCGTCGTCGTCGTTGCGTGTCCTGCGACAAGCGATTCACCACGTTTGAAACGGTTGAGCTGCGCATGCCGCAGGTGGTTAAACAGAACGGGATACGCTGCGATTTCGATGCTGACAAACTGCGTACCAGTTTCAAGCGTGCGTTGCATAAGCGGCCGGTTTCCACTGAAGCGGTTGATGCAGCCATTGATGTGGTCATCCACAAATTGTATGCGTCAGGGGAGCGGGAAGTCGATTCGCGGCATGTCGGTGAACTGGTGATGCAGGCATTGCTCAAACTCGATAAAGTCGCCTATATCCGTTTTGCTTCCGTGTACAAAAGTTTTCAGGATGTGGGTGATTTTACCGATGCGGTTAAAGCGGTGCGCAGAACGCCGCCTGGCGATCAGTCCGCGTGATGATTGCAGACGACAGTCGCTGGATGGCCGAGGCACTGCGACTGGCCGGATTGGGTCTGTATAGCACGAGCCCGAATCCGCGTGTCGGGTGCGTACTGGTGAAAGACGGCAAATCGATAGCTGGCGGCTGGCACCAGCGTGCCGGGTTGCCGCATGCTGAAGTGTATGCGTTGCAGGAAGCAGGAGAGATGGCCAGAGGAGCGACTGCCTATGTCACGCTGGAGCCCTGCAGTCATCATGGCAGAACACCGCCCTGTTGCGACGCATTGATTGCGGCGGGGGTAACACGGGTAGTGGTCGCCATGATTGATCCGAATCCGCAGGTTGCCGGTGGCGGGATTGCCAGGTTGCGGGCAGCCGGGATTGAAGTTGAGACGGGTTTAATGCAAACCGCGGCGCTTGCATTAAACGCGGGGTTTGTTGCGCGTATGACACGTGGTCTGCCGCATGTCCGATGCAAATCAGGCATGAGTCTGGACGGGCGTATTGCCTTGTCTAACGGAGTGAGTCAGTGGATCACGGGGCCTGATGCCAGACAGGATGTGCAGCATTGGCGGGCGCGTTCATGTGCTGTGTTGACGGGAATTAATACCGTGCTGGCTGATGATGCGCAATTGACGGTGCGCGAAGTAAAGACGCCGCGCAATCCGCTGCGAGTGGTACTGGACAGTCGCTTGCGCATCTCTTTAGATGCGCGTATTTTGATTGGGGGCGGCACACTGATCTACTGCGTGCAGGCTGACCCGCAAAAAATTGCTCAGCTCGAAGGGTTGGGTGCCGTGGTTGTGGTAATGCCAGGCGGTGATGGTAGGGTTGATTTGCACGCCATGCTGCGTGATCTGGCGCAACGCGGATGCAATGAGGTGCTCGTTGAAGCGGGCGCCGTGCTTGTTGGTGAGCTGCTGCGTGCAAATCTTGTGGATGAGTTGCTTTTGTATGTTGCGCCGCAGTTGCTAGGAAGTCGTGCGCGCGGCATGGCTGATTTGGGTGAGCTGACTGCACTTGATCAACGGGTTGATCTCATCTGGCAGGATGTACGTCAGGTCGGGCGTGATTTGCGGATTATGGCGAAAGTGGCAAAGTAGTCATTTTTTCGATGCGAGTTATGTTGCCGAATCCTCGCGGGATAACGATAGAAGGAGTTTCATCGTGTTTAGTGGAATCATAGCGGATGTCGGTATCATCAATACAGCGGAAGATCGCGATGGCGGGTTGCGGTTATCCGTTGAAGGCGAATTGCTCGGTATGGACGATGTGCAGATCGGCGACAGTATTGCCGTCAATGGCGTGTGTCTGACTGTGGTTAAGCTCAATGGGCGCGAATTTACGGTGGATGTGTCCCGTGAGACGCTGAACTGTACCGTCGGCCTTGAACTGCAGGGTAATCACGTCAACCTGGAAAAGGCCTTGCGTGTATCAGATCGTCTGGGCGGGCACCTGGTCAGCGGTCATGTAGACGGCGTGGGCGTGGTTGTGGCCTTCAACGACATCGGCGAGAGCTGGCGACTGGTGGTGAAGAGCCCCCAGTCACTTGCCAAATTTATCGCGATGAAAGGGTCGATCACCATCAATGGGGTGAGCCTGACGGTGAATCATGTTGCCGGATCCGAGTTCGAAGTCAATCTGATCCCCCATACGCTCGATGTCACGACGTTAAATGAATTAAAAGTGGGTGCGAAGGTTAATCTGGAGATTGATCTGATCGCACGCTATGTCGAACGAATGATGCAGAAAGAAGTGCAATGACCGGAATATCCCCGATACAGGAAATCATCGAAGAAATTCGCAATGGCAACATGGTCATTCTGGTGGATGAAGAAGACCGTGAAAATGAAGGCGATCTGGTTTTTGCAGCCGAATTTGCGACAGCTGAGAAGATTAACTTCATGGCCAGACATGGTCGCGGTCTGATTTGTCTGACATTGACGGAAGCGCATTGCAAACAGATCAATCTGCCTTTGATGGTTCAGGAAAACGGACTGCAACTGGCGACTAATTTTACGATGTCGATCGAAGCTGCGGTCGGCGTGACGACCGGTATCTCAGCCGGTGATCGTGCGCGCACCGTGCTGGCGGCTGCAGATAAAAATGCCAGGCCTGCCGACATCGTGCAACCGGGTCATATTTTTCCGCTGCGTGCGCAAAATGGCGGCGTGCTGGTGCGTGCCGGGCACACGGAAGCGGGGTGCGATCTGGCGCAAATGGCAGGACTCACGCCCGCCTCCGTAATCTGTGAAATATTAAAAGATGATGGCGAAATGGCGCGTCTGCCGGATCTGATGGAGTATGCCTCCTTGCACGGTTTAAAAATCGGCACGATAGCCGATCTGATCGAGCATCGCAGTCAGCATGAAAAACTGGTCGAACGCGTGGCTATCCGGCCTGTTCAGACGGCCTACGGCGAATTCGATCTGGCCACCTATGTGGATAAGACAACGCAGCGCACGCATCTTGCCTTGATCAAGGGCACAATTAACCCGCAGGATGAAACCCTGGTGCGGGTGCATGAGCCCTTGTCAGTGATGGATTTTATTGAGCAAAAACCTGCTGCTCATTCCACCAGCGTGCATCAAGCGATGCAAAAGATGGCGCAGGTTTCGGCTGGCGTGCTGGTGATGCTGCATCGCGGCGAGACGCCGAAGGATCTGCTTGGCCGGGCGACGATGAACGATACCGGCGCGCAGCAGTGGGATTCGCGCAGTTACGGCATCGGTGCGCAGATATTGCGCGATCTTAATGTAGGCAAAATGCGTCTTTTGGCAACGCCGCACAAGATGCCAAGCATGGCAGGTTTTGGATTGGAAGTGACAGGTTACGCCAGTCACGAATAAAGGAGCAGGAAAATGAAAGAAGTCGAAAAGAATCTGGATGGAAAAGGCCTGCGTATTGGGATTGTGCAAAGCCGTTTTAACCCGGAAGTATGTGAAGGCCTGATGGCATCTTGCCGTGCTGAACTGGTGAGATTGGGTGTGTCGGATGATGAAATCACACTGGCAACCGTGCCGGGCGCGCTGGAAATTCCTGTCGTACTGCTGCATATGGCAGATAGTGAAAAATATGATGCGCTGATCGCGCTGGGCGCCGTGATACGCGGCGATACCTATCATTTTGAAGTCGTCTCGAACGAGTCAGCTCGCGGTGTGAATGACGTGCAATTAGCGTGCGGTGTGCCGATTGCGAATGCAATTTTGACTACGGATACCGATGATCAGGCACTGGCACGCGTGAGTGTAAAGGGGAGTGAAGCGGCTCAGGCTGCAGTCGAAATGGTCAACTTGTTGCGTGATCTGGCATGAGTATGATTCCGGAAGCGGGCAAAGCCCAGAAGAGTCCGCGTCACCGCGCACGCGAACTCGCACTGCAAGGAATATATCAGTGGCGTGTATCGGGCACGGATGCGAGCGAGATTGAAAACCACCTGCAAGGTGAAAAGAATCTCGGGCGTTATGACAAGCCTATGTATACAAAACTGCTGCGCGGTGTGCTATCGGGTCACGAAGAACTGCAACTATTGCTCACACCCTATCTTGATCGCGCGCTGGATGAACTGAGTACCGTTGAATTTTCGGTATTGCTGCTGGCCGCGTTTGAACTCTCTAGCCAGCTGGATGTGCCTTACAAAGTGGTGATTAACGAAGCGGTGGAACTGGCCAAAACCTTCGGCGGCACTGACGGGCACAAGTACGTGAACGGCGTGCTGGACAAACTGGCACCCAAGGTTCGTGCAGTTGAGTTTGCCAATAACAGAAAGTAGTGAGCCGTAAGCAGTCAGCGGTTTTTTTACATTTCCTGCTCTGCTTGCCGCTTATCTTGCCTTATGTCGGAATTTGACCTGATCAAACGCCACTTTACCCGGCCCACCTCCGGCACTTTGCTGGGGGTGGGCGACGATGCTGCCTTGTTGCAGCTTACACCAGGTCATGTGCTGGCCGTCTCTTCCGATATGCTGGTATGCGGGACGCATTTTTTTGCCGACACCGATCCGTATTGTCTGGGGCACAAGACGCTGGCAGTCAATCTGTCCGATCTGGCTGCCATGGGCGCATCTCCTCGCTGGGCAACACTGGCCATTTCGCTGCCGGAGGTCGACGAAGCATGGCTCGCGCAGTTCTCTGCCGGATTTTTTGCGCTGGCTGATCAATATGGCGTGGATCTGATCGGCGGCGATACCACTCGCGGCCCGCTGAATTTTTGCGTGACGATCATGGGTGAGGTGCCTGTGCAGCAAGCGTTACGACGCAGTGGCGCAAAAGTGGGAGACGAAATCTGGGTGTCAGGGCAGCTGGGTGATGCTGCACTGGCGCTCACCCATTTGCTTGGCAATATCGAGTTGTGCAAGGAGGATTATGCTGCTTGCGCGCCTGCGCTGCACCAGCCTCAGCCAAGAGTCTCCCTCGGATTCGCGTTGCGTGACATTGCCAGCAGTGCAATCGATATTTCCGATGGCCTGCTCAGTGATTTGGGGCATATACTGGACGCATCCGGTGTCGGCGCGCAGGTGAATTACAATGAATTGCCCGTATCCGCAGTTATGCGCCGACTGATCAATCTCCCGCTTGGTCAACGTTGCGTACTGGCGGGCGGAGATGACTATGAGCTGTGTTTTACCGCGCCTGCATCACGGCATGCAGAGTTGCTGGGCATGCAGTTACCGATAAGCTGCATCGGGCAGGTTGTTGCGAAGCCTGGCTGTGTCGTGCTTGATGCCGATCAACATCCGATTAATTCAGAGAGTTCAGGTTATGACCACTTCCGGTGAATCAGAAGACGGAAATATTAAAACTCAGCCTGACTGGCGATTTTTACTCAGCCATCCTGCGCATTTTTTGTCGTTTGGATTTGGCAGTGGTCTGGCGCGCCGCGCGCCGGGTACGTTTGGCACGCTGGTCGCCTTCCCTATGTACTGGTATCTCGCTCCGCGCCTGTCGGATGCCCTGTTTATTTTCCTGCTGATCTGGGCATTCGCGATCGGAGTATGGGTCTGCGACGTAACGGGAAAAGCGCTGGGCGTGGCCGATCACGGCGGGATGGTGTGGGATGAGATCGTCGCCATGTTGCTGGTGCTGTTTTTTACACCATCCGGATGGGAGTGGTCATTGCTGGCTTTCGCGCTGTTTCGGTTTTTTGACATCGTCAAACCACCGCCGATACGTTATTTCGACAGCAACTGGCACGGCGGGCTGGGGGTCATGTTCGATGATCTGCTGGCAGCGGGCTATGCGCTGTTGTGCATGGCGATTATCAAAAGCATATTGCTTTAAGCGCACCTGTTTCAGGCCGTTGTGTCCAGTTTTTGTCCAAGTCGCATGTGCGCCGGCTCATGGGCTGTATCAGACGATGTTGTCTTTCCCGCCACTTTAATTGCAGACCGGTCTTTGTTGCGGTTGTTTTTTCGATCGGCTAATGTTTGTCCGATAAATCGGATCCGGCTTATCAGGTTCATGATGATCTCCCGTGTTAATCCTGTTATCGGTATGTTTGCAGATTTCTTTAAAGTGGCAGACCAAAGCGATGCCCTAAAAATTTGTGGTATTGCCAGTACGAATCATCTCTGAATACCGGTTGAAAATATGTGCAATTCAGTGCAGTATTATGCAACCCCTCAATATGTACGTGACTCCCTTGATCGTCTTTTGCCGTTTTTTTGTGTGTCGTCTCACCAGTAAGCACATTCATTTTGCAGAGTGTGGGGTGACGACGAGATGAACTGGTTAAATCTGCCGCTGGCCATTGCATCAGGAGGTCTGCTGGTTGCGAGCGTGGTGATCTTGCATTTTATGCGACTCACCCATGCGCTGCGCGAAAGTGAGGCGCGCTGGAAATTCGCGATCGAAGGTGCGGGGGATGGCGTCTGGGACTGGGATGTTCAACTTGATAAAGTCATTTTTTCACAGCATTACAAAGACATGCTGGGTTTTACCGATGAGGATATCATCGTCCATGCAGAGGCGTGGAATCATCGCATTCATGCCGATGATAGACGGTTGGTCGATGAGGAGCTTCGCGCCTGCCTCGACGGGCTTTCCAGAAATTATTACAATGAACACCGGGTAATTTGCCGCGATGGGCGTATTAAATGGGTATTGGCGCGCGGCATGATAGTCAGTCGCATGCCCGATGGCAAGCCGCAGCGAATGATAGGGACGCTGGCTGATATTACCGATCGTAAAAATATGGATGAGCGTGTGCGTCATATGGCGCATTACGACCTGCTCACCGATCTGCCAAACCGCGGCCTGATGAGTGAGCGATTGCAGCAGGCAGTGATCAAGGCGCGGCGGGATAAAACGCAGATGGCAGTGATGTTTCTTGATCTGGATAAATTCAAGCCTGTTAACGATAATCTGGGGCATGATATTGGTGATTTGCTGCTCAAACAAGTCGCGCAGCGATTGCTGCACAGTATGCGTGCAGCAGACACCGTCGCGCGCCTGGGCGGGGATGAGTTTGTCGTGTTGTTACACGCGATAGACAATAAAAAAGATGCAGTGGTCGTTGCCGAAAAGATTCTGCACGCACTGAATGAGCCTTTTATAATCGCGGAACACGAGATCAGTATTTCCGGCAGTATCGGCATTGCGGCCTATCCTCAACATGGCGAGGATGAGAAGCTGCTCCTGATTAACGCTGATATTGCGATGTATCACGCCAAAAAGGAAGGCCGTAACGATTATTGCTTTTTTGCAGCGGGTATGTGATCGGCTTGCACGGATTCGATGACCTTTTGGTAGAACGTGTGCATACGTTCAGCCTGACGCCTGGCTGACCATTCAAGCGTATATTCGCGACCGGCTATGCCAAGTTTTGTGCGTGACTCCGGGTCTTGCAACATGCTGACCACTTTGCTTGAAAAATCAGCAATCTCTTCATTCGCGATCCATACACCGTGCCCCTCACGCAGTACATCCAGTGTGCCGAGTTCTGCGGTAGAAACAACCGGTGTGCCCTGTGCCATCGCTTCGAGTAAAACCAGTCCCTGTGTTTCTGTGCGGGATGCAAAGATAAAGATATCAGCGCAACAATAACAGCTGTTCAGTTCGGTATTGCGATCAAGGTATCCGATGAATTTGACGTTGTCTGTCAGGTGCATCTGCAGCACGTCTTGCATCAGGCTTGTCAGCGCGGGACCTTCGCCTGCGATGACGAACAACACATCAGGGATAGATTTTCTGACTTCTGATACCACGTTTAACAAAAAACCGATGTTTTTTTCGAAAGCTACACGACCCAAAAACAACAAGACCGGTCGCGCCTGAGCGATGCCGTATTTTTCACGAAATGCATCTCGGTCGCCCGGTATAAAACTGGACGGTTCAATGCCGGTCGGAATGATTTCTGTATAGGTGGTAATGCCGTATTTTTTCAGTATTTCCCGCATCGGGCGGGAGGGCACGACCATGCCATTCAGGCTGTTCCCCTGATGGCGCGAGAATCGCTTGGCAACAAGCTGCATCAGGTTTTTCGGTACGACAGGTACATAATGGTAGAGGTATTCTTCGAAAAAAGTGTGATAGGTTTCCACGCAGGGAATGTTCAGTTTTTTTGACAGCTTAGTGCCAAGGTAGTGAGCCACGAAGGGGGTTTGTATGTGGATGATGTCGTAGTGCTCGCCGCGCAATCTGTCCAGATGCGCCATGACGGTGCTATAGCTCATGAATCTGTCTTCAGGGTCCATGGGCACGGCTCGGGCCTGAATGCGCAGGATCTCAGTATCACCGGCAGTCTGAACAGGATAGTCAGGGGCGATCAAGTGGACCGTGTGTCCGAGTGATTTTAGCTCATTGCGGAACGTTTCAATTGAAGTGGACACCCCGTTAATGCGCGGGAAGTAAACATCGGATATAAACAGAATTTTCATGGGCAGAGGAATAATAGGGGGATTAGTAAGGTACAACGCTGTGTGTTTGATCGTTCCAGCGAATCAGTTCCATGCGCCCGTCCATGTGTTCGATGATGGCTGTACAACTGTCCACCCAGTCGCCGCAATTAATATAGGTGAGTCCGTCGATCTCTTTGATCATGGCCCAGTGAATGTGACCGCAAATTGCGCCATCCAGACCGCGTTCACGAGCATGGTGAATAACCGAGTCTTCAAAGCTGTATATGAAAGTCAGCGCTGTTTTAATCTTGCGTTTGGCGTAGCCTGCCAGTGACCAGTAACCGGGACGTTTCAACGTACGCCTGAGCCAGGACAGGTAGATATTGAGTCTTACGAGCACGTTGTATGCCATGTCACCTGAAACAGCGACCCATTTATGATGGCGTGTGACCTGATCGAATTCATCACCGTGCAGCAGTAAATAGCGACGGCCGTCATTGGCGGTATGGATGTATTCGTTCATTATCATGACGTCTCCAAACGACGTGCCCGCATATTCGCGCATCGCTTCATCATGATTGCCTGGAATGAAACAGACCTTTTCACCGTGACGTGCGCGCCGCAGGACTTTTTGTACGAATGTATTCTGGTCGGCGGACCAGTGCACGCCGCCACGACTCATGGCCCACAGATCGACTATGTCTCCGAGTAAAAAAAGATTTTCCGAAGAATAGGCTTTAAGAAAATCAAGCAGCTGATCCGCCTGGCAGGCTTTTGTACCCAGATGTATATCCGAGAGAAAAATGGAATGAACCTGATATGGCGTCATGGAACGATCGGGTTCATTGCAGCGCCGTTGCGGGCTGCACCAGGCGCGGGAGACTTTGCGCCGAATTGTATAAATTTCGTTTCCATGCATTCAGGATGTCATGGAAATATTTCATCACTGTTACCGCTGATCGTAAATGCGGCTTATGCGTAAAAGTCGTGGTGCGTATGTGCTGATAGCGCGCCTGTCAAATGGAGGCGTGAAGCGTTGCAAAAAAATATATAGCAATAAATTCTTTAAGGTTTATAATGAAACCGTTAAGCAGATTACACGTAAAATATAGGGTATTGACTAGGCCGGCTAATAAGAATAAAGTTCAGGCAGATACATAAAATAGATTCATCAAGCGCGTGGGCGCTTTTTTTTATGGCAAGTGAGAGTCAAATCTTATGCGATAGTATAGGAGTCAGCTTAGCTGCTTATATTGAATCTTGATTTTCTTGTAAGTTAAATCAACTCAGAGAATTCTGAGAGTGCAGAGAATCAAAATAGTTCATTTATATTGTCAATATTATTTATAGTGAGTCTGGGTGTTGAGCTGTGGTGGCGTTGTTGTGCGGTTGTCGGAGCAATGAGTGCGTAATATAAGGGAGAGTAGAGTGCGTAATATAAAGAGCAGTGCCGGTTTCACGTTGCTGGAACTGCTGGTGGTGATGGTGATCATCGGACTTTTGGCATCCTACGTCGGTCCTCGTTATTTTGCGCAGGTTGGAAAGTCTGAAATTAAAGTCGCAAAGGCTCAAATCAATGCACTGGAAAAAGCGCTGGATCAGTTCAGGTTGGAAACAGGGCACTATCCTACAACCGAAGAGGGGCTGGAATCTCTGGTAACCCGCCCGGTCAGTGAAGCGCGCTGGGATGGTCCTTATCTGAATAAAGGTGTGCCGCTTGATCCCTGGGGGCATGCATATGCTTACAAAATACCAGGTACGCAGGGTGAGTATGATTTGATTTCGTTAGGTAAGGATGGGCAGCCTGGCGGAACAGGTGAGGCATCTGATCTAACTAACTGGTAGAAGATTTTGCCATTGAGCAGTCTTAAAATAAATTAGCCGAGGCCCCCAGATTGAAAAGTAAGTCGTTTTTTTCCAATAAGCAAGTGGCCGATGCGCGCATCAGTGCTGATCAAACGCGTCGCAGCGTTGTTGAAGTGCTGGAGGTGCAGTCTGGTCTTTCTGCTGAAAAATTTGTTCAAGCCCTAAGCGCACAATTGCACTACCGTGTCTTCGATATGGCGGATCTGCGTGCCATGTCGCCGGCCTTTGAGGTGCTGTCATTTTCACTGGCGCTCGAACGTGAATGTCTGGTGCTGTGGCGCGAAGGTCAGAAACTGGTCCTGGTGATCAGTGACCCGTTTAAAGTGAGTCTGCAATCCTGGGCGGAGCAGCATATTCACGTTGACTTCGATATGGCGCTGGCGCATCGCAGTGACATTCTCGCCTATCTCTCTCATCACGAAGAATCGCTCCATGCGATGGATGATCTGGCCGGGGTTAAGGAGTTCGTCGGCGGAGAAGAGGATGGAATTGAAGATTTGTCCTTCAAGTCGATCAGCGAAGCGGCAAGTCCGGTTGTTAAGCTGGTGCAGTCAACTGTCTATGATGCCTTGAAAGCTGAGGCCAGTGATATTCACCTGGAAACAACGTCAACCGGTCTGGTGATCAGATACCGTATCGACGGTGTGCTCACAACAGTCGCGACGATGTCAGGTTCGGCCATGGCAGACCAGGTTTTGTCGCGCATCAAAGTTATATCCAGTCTGGACATCGCGGAGCGACGTGTACCTCAGGACGGGCGCTTTAAAGTATCAATGCGCGGTCACGAGGTCGATCTTCGCGTCTCAATCATGCCTAGCAGTTTTGGTGAAGATGCGGTGTTGCGTGTGCTGGATAAGCGCACGGTAACGGATCAGAAGAAAGCCTTGCGGCTGGATTATCTTGGTTTCGATGATCGTTCTCTTGCGATGATGCGCCGATTGTCGCGTGAACCCTACGGTATGGTGCTGGTAACAGGCCCTACCGGTAGCGGTAAAACGACCACGCTGTATGCCGCGATCACTGAGATCAATCATGGTCTGGATAAAATTATTACCATTGAAGATCCGGTTGAGTATCAACTGGCCGGGGTGTTGCAAATTCCTGTCAATGAGAAAAAGGGTCTGACATTTGCCCGCGGTCTGAGATCGATTCTGCGTCACGACCCGGATAAAATCATGGTGGGTGAAATCCGTGACTCAGAGACTGCGCAGATCGCCGTTCAGTCTGCGCTGACGGGTCATCTGGTGTTTACCACGGTGCATGCCAACAACGTATTTGACGTGATCGGACGCTTCATACATATGGGCGTGGAGCCATACAGTTTTGTCTCATCGCTCAACGGGATTTTGGCTCAGCGGCTGGTGCGGGTCAATTGCACAGCATGTTCACAAGAAGATCATCCAGGTGCCGAGTTGATTGAAGAATCGGGCCTGACGACGGAGCAAGCTAAAGGCATGTTGTTCCGTGCCGGACGCGGCTGTGGAAAATGCCGTGGAACCGGGTTTAAAGGACGTAAGGCGATTGCAGAAATACTGTCGCTTAACGAGGAAATTCGTGAACTTATCATAGCCCGTCAGCCGCTGCGAGAAATCAAAGAGGCTGCACGTCGTAATGGTACTTACTTTTTGCGTGAAAGCGCGCTGGCTCTGGTCGCAAACGGCGAGACCACCTTGCAGGAGATCAATCGTGTCACTTTGGTTTCGTAACGAGTTACGGGTAGTACTCTGCCCGGATCAATTGATCCTTCTTAAAGTCCGTGCATCGCTCACGCTCAGTGGCTGGCGCCGTGAAATTTTGGACAAACTGATTGTCCCTTGTCCAAAACACGAAAGCGGCGATGAATCCTGGGCTGCTGCGCTGGCCACGCTGGATGTGGCATTGCCTAAGTATTTTGATGCGAAAGCGCAGACAACGGTGGTGTTGTCTAATCACTTCGTGCGTTACGCATTGATTCCGTGGAGTGATCATCTGACGAATGAGCAGGAAGAGTTGTATTTTGCCGAGCATACTTTTCGCGAAATGTACGGCAACGAAGCGGATAACTGGGAGATTCGCATCAGCCAGAATCATGCCGGAAAATCTCAGGTTGCCAGCGCAGTGGACAAAAAGCTGCTGGCTGGCCTGCGCGAACTGACAGACCGGCACGGTATTGCGCTCAGTTCAGTTCAGCCGCTGCTCATGCTGGCATATAACCAGAGCCGCGCTCAATTGAATAACAGCAATGCATGGCTGGTGGTTGTTGAGCAAAACTATCTGTGTTTGATGCTTTTGCGCAATGGGCAATGGTCATGGGTGCGCACACTGCGCAGCGGCGAGAACTGGGTGCAGGATTTGCCAGATCTGCTTGAGCGCGAAGCGTTCCTTGCAGATTCGGATGTATCGACGGTGTATATCTCAGCGGTGCAGCAAGAGAAATTGCCAGTCGGTACTCACTGGAATATGCAGTTTTTACATGTATTCAGTCAGTCCGGACGTCATCAGGAAAACGGGCTGCACTACGCTCTTTATGTGAATGGGTAAAACTAGATGATACGACTACAACTCGATTATCAGGGTAGTACAAGGCACTTTCCCGTGCTGGGTGTCGCTGTGCTTGCTGTTGTACTGCTGGCTTTTCCGCTTGTCGGCTGGCATTACGGGCATCTGAGTGACAGCCTGTCAGGTTGGGAAGATAAGTTGAGCAAACTCGAGCATGTTCAACGCCGTGAACAATATCAGGTGAAGGGTGCATCGGATACCAGTCTGGAGTTCAGGCAGGCAAGCGATGCACTTCGTCAGATTGCGCTACCTTGGGATAAATTATTTCAGGCTGTTGAACTGTCGGCAAATGACGATGTTGCCTTGCTTGCATTTGAACCGGATGCGGTGACGCATCAAGTCAAAATTATAGCTGAGGCACGTAATTATTCCATGGTTCTGGACTTTATCCGCCGCCTGAGCAAGCAACCTGAATTTGACAATGTACGCCTTCAGACTCACCAGGTTGAACTGGCAGATCCGGAAAAACCGATGAATTTCACGGTTCTGGCCCAATGGAAGTTACCATCATGAGCAGGTTAATTCAATCACTAAGCCAGTTTCTGATCAAGCCACGATCAATGAAATCAGGTGTTGCCACATCGGTCAGCAGCAACAAGCCTTCCGGATCATTTAACTGGCAGGCTCGCTGGGTAAATATCAATTTGGGCTGGCCTGGCATGCTCGCCGCCGGGATGATCGTAGCCTATGGCGTATTTTACGCGACCGTTATTCTCCCGACGCAAGCGCTGATTACTTCGACGCAGGATAAAATCCATGTGGTTGAAGAGAAGCGGGCTCACGGTGATCTGAAGAAGGAATTTTTACAGACACCTGAAGGCCGCTTATCAACTTTTTATCAGTTTCTGCCTGCGGACAAAAATGCAACGGACTGGGTTGAGAAGATTTTTGCAGGATCTGAATCTGTATCAATCAATCTGGATAAGGGCGACTACCTGACCGTACGGAGTAAAAATGGCAAGCTGGTCCGATATCAGATTACGTTGCCCGTGACTGCGTCCTATCCGCAAATTCGCAGTTATATCGATAACCTGCTGGACGAGATTCCATTTATGGCGCTGGAAAATGTTGAGTATCACAAGCAGAAGATTGGCGATGCTGACGTTGAGGCAACCATTAAATTCGTTTTGTATTTTGTCGGGGAGGGTGCATGAGCATGATGCGATCGCGTATTTTTGTACCTTCCGTCCTTGTTTTGGGTGTGCTGGCTGTATTGCTGGCAAAAGAGGATGCGCCTGATACACACAATATCAGCGCTGTGCGTGTCCGTCAGGCTGATCAAAGGAGTTCGGCGGTTGCTGTGATGCATTCCAGCACACTGGATCTGTCATCGCTTCGTAAGCCTGCTGCACCCGGAGAACTCGCTCAGGTTGAGACAGGTGCACTATTTGCATCCAAGTCCTGGTATGTAGCGCCACCGCCACCGCCTCCCGCGAAGCCGCTGCCTCCGCCTAAGCCTGCCGCGCCACCATTACCGTTTAAGTATGTGGGGCAGTACCAGGCTGCAAATGATCCTGATAAGGTCATCATTTTGTCTCGCGGTGCGCGTGTCTACACCGTTGTTGAAGGCGAGTTGATAGATAATTTATATAGTGTTGGTGCGATCACCGGAAATCAACTGGAGCTTACATATATTCCGCTTGGTATTAAGCAATCGCTCAATTTGGGAAGTGGCATATGAAAGAGAGAACTATGAATAGCTTCAATGGCAAAACTGGGGTACTGGTAGTTTCGGCTGTGCTGATGCTTACCGGTTGTGCGGGAGAGAGTCTTCATAAAGAAGGTCTTTCATTGATGGAGAGAGACAGTTACGAGGAAGGTCTGGCCAAACTGCATGAAGCAGTTAAGGCGGCCCCTGAAAATGCTGAATTCCTCAAAGATGAGAAGCGTAACCGTGAGCAGGTCGTAGCTAAGCTTACGACTGAAGCGAATGTAGCTCGTTCGAATAATAAGAAAGATGTCGAGCGTCTGCTCTATTCACGCATTCTGCATATTGATCCGTATAACAGCAATGCACAGGCGGGTCTCGAGTTGCTGTCCATGGACATGCGCCACGACAAAGTGCTAGAACAAGTCAGAGGGTTGATCAAGGCGCGTGATCTTGACGCTGCTTCTGCGCTGCTTAAAACGGTTCAGATCGAGAATCCGTCAAGCACCGAAGCGCAGCAACTTTCCCGTCATATTCAGGAACTGAGTGTGCCTGAAGTCGTTCAGGAAAGTGAACTGACCGCCAGATACAAAAAACCTGTGACTTTGCAGTTCCGTGATGCAACCGTCAATACGGTGTTTGAAGCGCTGTCCCGAATCAGCGGTATCAATATCATGTTTGATAAGGATATCCGTAAAGATCTCAAAGTCACGCTGTTCGTTAAAGATGTCTCAGTCGAAGATTCAATCGACATGATTTTAATGCAGGCGCAACTTGAGAAAAAAGTTGTCAATGACAATTTGCTGCTGATCTATCCAAGCACGCCAACCAAAATTAAAGAGTATCAGGAGCTGGTAGTGCGCAGCTTTCACCTGACGAATGCCGACCCCAAAGCCATTCAGTCTATGCTGAAAACGCTGCTCAAATCTTCGTCTATCTTCGTCAATGAAAAGACGAATTCAATCATTATTCGTGACACGCCTGATGCCGTGCAATTGGCTGAAAAGCTGATCGCTGATCAGGACATCGCTGAACCTGAAGTGATGATGGAAGTCGAAGTGCTGGAAGTCACCCGTAATCGTTTAACAAATCTGGGCGTGCTTTGGCCATCGCAATTGTCGCTCACCGCGATTGGCACCGCTGCCATTCCGGGTGCTGCGGCTGGTGCTGCTGCGAATGGGCTTACGCTCAATCAGCTGCGTCATATCAACGGGAATTCAATCGTTACAAGCCCGAATATGAGCATGACGTTGCAGGCGCTGATGACCGATTCGGATACCAATATTATTGCCAGTCCTCGTATTCGTGCGCGCAACCGTGAAAAAGCGAAGATCATGATCGGTGAACGCGTGCCTATCATCACGCAGGGTGCAACGCCGATTACCGGTGGTACTGCAACGGTAGTAACTGCAAACGTTCGTTATATCGACGTTGGTTTGTCGCTTGATGTTGAACCCGATATCCACCTGGATAATGAAGTTGCAATCAAGGTGAATATGGAAGTCAGCTCGATTACCAATACGATTATTGATACGGTATCAGGTACCCGTGCTTACCAGATCGGTACAAGAAATGCGTCCACGCTGCTTCAGTTGAAGGACGGCGAGACTCAGATTCTTGGCGGCCTGATTGATAACGAGATGCGCAGTACGGCTAACAAAGTGCCAGGTCTGGGTCAGTTGCCAGGAATCGGTCGACTGTTCTCAGCGAATAACGATAACGGGATCAAGACAGAAATCATCTTGTCGATTACGCCGCATATCGTAGGCAAAGCGCGTCACGCTGAAGCCAAGGATGTTCAGTTCTGGTCCGGTACTGAAAGTAATTTGCGCAATAACCGGTTGAGTATGCGTCCAGGCGCGGTGGTTGATTTTTCACAAATGGCACCTGCGCCTCAGGCGTTGAGCGGTAGTGATCTGCTTAACAAGAGTGATTTGCCTTCATCAACCTTATCGATGAGCGAAGCGCTGGTGAAAACGAGTGAAGTCATCGACTCATCTGCCAAATTGCAATTGCAAGCGCCTTCTGCTCAGATTCCGCTGACGCTGAGCTGGTCAGCGCCTGCGCAGGTAAATGTTGGTGAGAAACTGGTCGTTCAACTCGATGGTGCGGTCGCTTCTGCACAACAGGATGTGGCGTTCCGTGTCAATTACGACACGACACTTTTCAAATTTGTCGATGTAATGCCGGGAAATTCAGTTGCTGCGGGTCAGTTTTCTCATGAGGCGAACGAAGCTGCCGGACAAGTGCAAATCGGCCTGGCTGCTACAGGTCCTACTGGCAGCCGTGGACGTATCGCTACACTCACATTCGAAGCGTTGAGAAGTTCAGAGGCAGCACAAATTACGGTCGATACGATGCAATCTTCAGGTGCTGCGGTGAAAATCGCGCCCCCGGAAGCATTGATTGTTTCTATACCTGAAAAAATGCTGGCGACAAATGCCCCGTAATTCTGGTTTTACGTTGGTCGAGATGGTTATTTCGGTAGCCATCATCGCGCTCTTAGCCGCTCTGGTTCTTCCGGTGGAAGAACTGGTCGTCAAGCGAACCAAAGAACAGGAGTTTCGGGTTGCATTGCGTGAAATTCGCACGGCAATTGATTCATACAAAGCTGCCGTTGATGACAAGCGTATAGATTCAAATCTGACTGCATCGGGTTATCCACCTTCTCTTGGTATTCTGGTTGAAGGGATGACTGACAACCAGAGTTCGGATAAACGTAACAAAATACGTTTTATACGTCGAATACCTCGCGATCCGTTTGCAGACCCGGCTTTGTCGGCTGAATACAGTTGGGGTTTGCGCAGTTACGCCAGTAATCCTGATTCGCCGCGGGCAGGTGATGATGTTTTTGACGTGTATTCTCGTTCACCTGCTGTTGGGATTAACGGCATACCCTATGGTAAATGGTAATGAAGATGAATAAGAATAGAGGCTTCACGCTGATTGAATTGCTGGTTGTCATGGCGATTATTGCGACGTTGTTAACGCTTGCAATGCCGCGCTACTTTCACAGCGTTGACAGATCCAAAGAGGTTGTCCTGAAGGAAAATCTGGCTGAGGTACGTCGTTCACTGGATAAGTTCTACGGTGACAACAGCAAGTATCCAGACACGCTCGATGAGCTTGTCAGTAAAAGGTATTTACGCACATTACCTTACGACCCAATTACACAAAGCAGTTCTACCTGGGAAATTATTCCTCCGCAGGATGTCGGGTTTGGTGCCGTGTTTGATATTCATAGCGGAGCGCCGGGATATGCGATGGATGGCACTTCATATCGGGATTGGTGATTGTGAGGGATAGATACCAGTCTGGTTTTACCTATATAGGTGTGATGATATTTGTCTCGCTTTTGGGTGTGGGTCTTTCCGGCGTAGGTCAAATCTGGGCACAGGTTGTCAAGCGGGAGCGGGAGCAGGAGCTGCTTTTTATAGGTAACCAGTTTCGTACTGCGATTAATCAGTTTAATAAAAACAGTCCGGGCACAGATCGAAATATTAACTCGCTGCAAGACTTGCTTCGTGATCCGCGTTATCCAGGTACAGTTCGTTATTTACGGAAAATGTATTTAGATCCGATTACTGGTTCAACTGATTGGGGCGTCGTCGTCAATCAGAACGGCAGTATTACCGGTGTATATAGTCTGTCTGAAGATACTCCATTCAAAAAGCATAATTTCAGCGCCGTCAATCAAAGCTTTGAAGGTAAAAATAAGTATTCTGAATGGGTCTTTATGTCGCAGCCTTCGGTTGCCTCAACTCCTGCTCCGTTTTCAAATACTGGGATGCCTGCTTCCATGCTGCTACCTCCCGTTCGAAAGTAATCTGTTTCTCAGCAACCGATGCATGCAACTGTCCGATGTGTTTTTCAAGAACATAATCTGGACGCAATAAAAAGCCTGCAACAGCAGGCTTTTTATTGCACGGCACGCGCTACGGTTAACGCAGGAGTGTGTACAGCATATTGCTGCTTATCAGGTTGATACCAACCTGATAAGGCTTATCGATATCATCTGTCTCTTTGTTGGTTGAATGCCAAATGACGACACCGTTGAACATCATGTCGATCATTTCATTCTGATACTTGACACGCACATCGTTGAAATTTTCGATGCGTCGGGCTACCTGCACACTAATTCCGTTTGGTGAAATGTCTCTGATGGCGATAATATCAACGCATACATCATCATAAAGCAGCCAGAATTTCCCCTTGGGCTGTTGTTTAAGAACGTTTCGTTGTTCACTGCGTCTTATTTCGGTAGTCAATTTGAATTCCTCAGTATTTGTTTGTGTCCTGGACTTATATTGATGCAGGTATTCCTGCATCCTGGATGTATCAGATTACTGTATGTTGCCGGCCAGATCGAATACAGGCATGTACATCAGGACGACAATTGCCCCGATAATCAGGCCGATCAGCGCCATCAAAATGGGTTCGAAAAGCTTGGTGAACCATTCTACCCATCGGGACATTTCCTCATCATAGAAGGTGGCGATACGATCCATCATGCCACTCATATCGCCTGTGCGTTCACCGACTCGCAGCATGCGCAATGCAACGGGTGTCGTTAATCCGTAATGCTCCATAGCGACTGAGATGGGTTTGCCTTCACGGATGCTGGTTGTGGCAAGTTCAAGCCGGCTTCTGAGTGTGGGTTGCAGCAGACCTGCAACCATATCCAGCGCATTGACGACCGGTGTACCCCCCTTCAACAGCATAGACAGCGTGCGATAAAAACGCGCCAGCTGGTAAACATGCAGACGTTCACCCAGTGAGGGTACGTGCCAGAGTTGAAGAACCAGTCTGGCTCGAAACTCAGCCTGGCTTAGCATATAACTTGCAAATGCAATGACAGCAATGAATGTCATCAGGATGCTCTGGCCGTGCGTTTTAAGCAGTACTCCCCAGTTGAGCAGCATCTGCGACATAAACGGCAGCGTGGTATTGCTGCCTTCATAGACAGCTGAAAATCTTGGAACCACATAACCCATCAGGAAAGTCACCACCAGTGCGCCAACGATTAGCAGCAGGGCTGGATAGATAGAAGCGCTGACAATACGCTTTTTAATCATATCAAGTTGAGTCTGGTAAGCAACAAAGCGACTTAATGCTTCGTGCATGTCTCCTGTCCGTTCGCTTGCCTGCACAGTTGCAATATAGAGCGGCGGAAAAATGCTGGGCTGTTCGCTCAATGCCGTTGAGAAAGTCTGACCTTCGTACAGTCTGCGAACGATCGTATCGTAAACTTGTTTGATTTGCGAATTACGCTCTTTTTCAGCCAGCGCTTCGAGTGCTTCAATCAGGCTCAGTCCTGCCGTGATGAGAGATAGCAGTTCCTGACTGAACAGCAACAAGGGGAAATTGGTGCGTCTGGACGTGATGCGGTTGAAAACTGTGCCGATTTCGCGAATGCCCAATACTGAGTAACCCTGGTGTTTCACATGAATACTGGCATCTTCCTCGCTGCCGGCATCAAGTTCGATCAGGCTGATTCCTTCGCCGGTCTTGAGTACTTTAAGTTCATATCTCATCGCAGGTCATCTTCTATAAATAAAACTACAGGAAAAGATTGTAGCGTGTGCATGTTCAATTACCTCTCGTGCTGTGTGGTTGCCGAAATGTTTCGCAGAATCAATTGATTGCCAGTTTGTTAGAAAATTCCTAGGGGGCAATATGATTGACTCGACACGTATTAAGTGTATTATCGCACAACAATTTGTAAGATTTTGACTAAATGCGATAAGAAATTAAGTATTGTGTTAGGAGTATGTCCTATGTCCTATGGCATTGCTGAGCACTCATAAAGAATTTTGTGACGATTGTGCCGCATGCTTTCTATGCGCATTTTTCTGGATCAGACAGGCGTTTATAACGTGCTTTTAGGATCACCATACATTTGAAACTTCTTTCGACGAAAAAATACACAGGATCACAACAATGGTATTGAGTAAATTAACTTTTTCAATTTTAAGTTTTATGGTTTGCGCATCGGTCAGTGCGGCGGAGGTTGATCACAGTATGCACGGCATGAACCATGATATGCATGCGATGCACCATGATATGAATCATGAAGTGGCGAATGTAGTGATTTCCACTCAGAACTATGCGACGCCGGATGTCAGCATGGTGCGTGAAGATGGCCAGCGCGTATCGTTAAAGGACGCGCTAAGCGATGCGCGTCCAGTGCTGATGTCATTTATCTATACCGATTGCACTGCCATCTGCCCTCTGATCAGCCAGACGATGGCTCAGTTTCAGGGCATGCTGGGTGCGAACCAGGATGCGGTTCAGATTATCTCGATATCCATTGATCCGGAGCAGGATACCCCCGCAAAACTTGCTGACTATGCATCGCATTACGGCGCGGGTTCTTCATGGCATCACTACACGGGTACGCTTAAAGAAAGTGTCACCGCGCAGATGGCATTCAATGTTTACCGCGGCGACAAGATGAATCACACCCCGGTATATCTGTTGCGCAGCAAACCTGGCGCACCCTGGATCAGGCTGGATGGGTTTGCCAAAGCTGAGCAATTGTTCGAGCAGTATCAGAAAATGATTAACTTTTAGCAGGATTGCCTGTCCACCCGGCTGATTTGACCTTAATGGTGACATGACTATGTGTAAATTTCACAATATAAATATTTTGGCGCTGGGGTTGATGATGTGTTGGCCAGTCGCTCAGGCATTTGGGGAAGAACCTGTCGTGCTTAGTAATGAATCCGCTGTCATCGATGAGGCTGAAGTCGTACCTGAGGCTGTCGCCCCCGTTGTGGCCCCACAGGCTGTCGCCGAAGAGGTCGTCGCAGATCAGGCAGAAGTTGTTCCGGCAGATCCGGCCGCAGCAAATGCTGATAAACCCAAAGCGCCTGTTGTGGGTATTCCCAGTACCAATCCGGATGATGCGCTCAACACGCATGCTGCCTGGCGCAAACGCAATGCCGATCTTGCCAAAAAAGATTTGGCTGAGTTGCGCCGGACGATGTATGAGCAGGCTATGAAAAACGCCAGAAATACGAAGAAGAAGTAGTGAACAGATTTTGATTTAAATTAAGGAAGCTCTTATGAAACGATTAGCAATTAACAGTCTGTTCACCTTGGCAACTTTGCCGATGTTGATTGGTCAGGCCTATGCAGGCCCAGGTTGGGGAGATAGTTTTAATATTACGGGGGCTCCCATCAAGGTGCCCACCTTCTACGCGAACAGCCCATCCGGATTGCGTCCTGATCCGTTAGGTGGGACTGTGCCGATCGATACCGGAACGCCGCTGCGCAAGTTTGTCGATACCTTACCGGGTCTGGGGCCTGCTGGCGCCAACAACCTTGGCCAGTATCTGCCGATCGCAGTTCCTGAAAAATGGGTGGACGGCAACGGCAATGTGAGCAATGACGATTACTATGAGATCGCCGCAGTCGAGCATGCCGAGCAGATGCACAGCGATTTTGCCAATCCTTCTCGTTCGCGAGGTTATGTACAATTATCTACTGCGCAGCATCCGGGCAAGCATGTACAGCTTTTTTATCCGAATGGCACGCCTGTGCTTGATCCGCTGGGAAACCCGGTATTTGCGCAGGACGATCCGCATTACCTCGGCCCCCTGATTATTTCGCAGCGCGGTGTGGCTGTCCGTATCAAATTTTCTAACTACCTGCCTGTTAATACCATCGCAAGCCCGTTTATGGGCGATATGCCGATTCCGGTCGATGAAACCATTCCGGGTAGTGGACCGACGGCTGATGTCTATGCCGCAGGCACGGTCGATCCTAAAACCGGTTTACCGGCAGCAGGGTTGCCGATTAAATACACACAAAACCGTATTTCAGTCCATCTGCATGGCACCGATGCGCCGTGGATCAGCGATGGTGAGCCGCATCAGTGGTTCGCACCTGCCGCGGAAATTGCAGCTTATGCTTCCGGTATAGGCAAGGGGCCGGGTGCGATCAACGTGCCTGATATGCCGGATCCGGGCCCGGGCAATATGACGTTTTATTATCCGAATAACATGAGCGCGCGTCTGATGTGGTATCACGACCATGCGTCGGGTATTACTCGCCTGAATGCCTATATGGGGCTGGCTGCAGGCTATCTGATACAGGATGCGCAAGAAGCTGATCTGATGGCGCGGGGGGTTATTCCGCCGATGGCGGACATGAAAGCCCTGATCGTTCAGGATAAAACCTTTGTACCCAAGGATGTCGCGCAGCAGGATTCGATGTGGAACGGCCCGAACTGGGGGCGTGAGAGCGACTTCTGGTTCTGTCATGTGTATGAAGTCAATCAGGATCCGAATTCTATCGACGGAACCAATCCGGTTGGACGCTGGGACTGGGGCCCTTGGTTCTGGCCGGTGTTCCCGTCGCAGTTTTCATTGCCTAGCGGTGCGTATGGCGACGTGACACTCACCCCGGAGATGTTCGCTGACACGGCTTTGGTGAATGGCACGGCCTATCCGACCATGACGGTCGACCCGAAACCCTATCGTTTCCGCATGCTGAACGGCTCCAACGACCGCTCGCTCAACTTCGGATTTTATCTGGCCGATCCGACCCTTTTGCCGACCGATCCGGGTTACGGTAAGGAGCTCAAGATGGTTCCTGCCGGCATGCCGACAGATCCGGTTCTTGCCGCAGCCTGGCCTGCCAACTGGCCGGTTGACGGTCGCGCGGGCGGCGTGCCTGATCCTGCCACTGCAGGACCGGATATCGTGGTCATCGGCACCGAAGGCGGCTTCTTACCGGAGCCTGTTGTGATTCCATCTCAGCCCATTGTATTTGAAATGAACCGCCGCTCTGTGACGGTGCTTAACGTATTGCAATATGGTCTGTATATCGCACCGGCAGAACGTTATGACTTTATTGTTGATTTCTCTAAGTTCGCGGGAAAAACGCTGATCCTTTATAACGATTCGCCAGCACCAGTGCCGGCTTTCGATCCGCGTTACGATTATTTCACGGGAGATCCGGATAATTCCGCAGCAGGCGGAGCGAGGTCGACGATGCCGGGGTTCGGGCCGAATACCCGCACCTTTATGCAGGTCAAGGTGAATGCCGTTGCCACGACGCCGGTGACGCCGTTTAGTCTGGCGGCATTGCAGGCTGATCTGCCGGTTGCCTATGCGCAGAGCCAGCCCCGGCCGATCATCCCTGAAGCTGCATACAACGTGGCTTTTGGTACCACCGACGTGAATACCTACGGCAAGATTTCGGCAGGCAGTTACATGGACCCGACGCTCGATGTGACGCGTGCAGGTGTGCAAACGATTACTGGAGTCATCGTTAAGGGCAGTGGCGGATCAGGTTATTCTACGACCACACCTCCTCAGATCGTGTTCAATGGCGGTGGCGGAACCGGAGCTACCGCTGTAGCGAATGTTCCCGGCGTGCAAAATATTAGAGGTCTGACCATTACGAACGGAGGCAGCGGTTATCTCGTGGCGCCCCTGGTCACCATCACCTCGTCGAACGCGGTTGTGCCGGGTGTGGCGGCTACAGCCCTCGCAACGATTACCAATGGCGTAGTGACCGGTCTGCAACTGACTAATCCGGGGGCTGACTTTACCGCGCCGCCTATCGTTACCATTGCACCTCCCCCTGTTGCTGTCGCACCTGCCGTAGCCGGCGTTACAGCGACCGCGACCGCGACTATGGTGAGTACGACCACGGGGCCTGTTACCTCTATTACGCTCACCAGTCCTGGAACCGGCTACACCTCTGCACCATCCATTACTTTTGTGCCGGTTCCCGGTACGTTTGGTACTGGTGCCGCCGCTGCGGTGGTGTCAACCAATACCGTTAAATACCCTGTGCACAGCAAAGCGATTCAGGAATTGTTCGATCCTGTCTACGGCCGCATGAATGCGACGCTGGGCGTGGAAATGCCGATGCTGATTCCCGGCATGCAGACGACCATCCCGCTGAACTATGTGGATCCTGCAACTGAGCATTTTTCAGAAGGGATGGCAAATAATCTGACGGGTGTCCAGTTCGATACCGGTGAGACGCAGATATGGAAGATCGTACACAACGGCGTGGATACCCATCCGGTGCATTTCCATTTCTACAATCTGCAAGTAGTCAACCGCGTGGGTTGGGATGGCACCATCAAGCCGACGCCGCCTGAGGAGCTGGGCTGGAAAGAAACGGTCAAGATGAATCCGCTGGAAGACATCGTCGTCGCGATTCGCACCAAGCGCAACGATATCCCGTTTGCTGTGCCGCAGAGCATACGTCTGATGGATCCGTCTTTGCCGGTAGGTTCAACGCTGGGTTTTACACAGCTCAATCCGTTTACCAATACGCTTGCACTGGTGGCCAATGCGCTCGTCAATTACGACAACGAGTATGTCTGGCATTGCCATATTCTGGGTCACGAAGAAAACGACTTCATGCGCCCTGTGATTTACAATCCGATTGTATTGATCCCGGATGCGCCAAGCGGGCTGACTGTTGATACGAGCGGTACGTTGCGATGGGGTGATCCTACGCCGTTCAACGGTTTCGATGCGGCAGGCGCACCGACTTTGGCCAACGTCAAGAATGAAATCGGCTTTATCATTCAGCGCGCTGATGTGGTGGGTGGCGTAACCGGTGCCTTTGTCGAAATCGCACGCGGTCTGGCCAATAAAACCAGCTGGGTGGATACCACCGTCGTAGCAAACGCGTCCTATGCCTATCAGGTGTTCGCCTACAACGTATCGGGCAATTCATTGCCATCGAATGTAGCGACAGGCTCAGGTGTGTCGCTGCCGCAAGCACCGTCCAATTTGCAGGCAACAGCGGTAACATCTGGTTCTGTGACGCTGGGCTGGGTGGATAACGCAATCAATGAAGCCGGATTCGAAGTTTTCCGTGACGGCAAGCTGATCTCAGTGCTGGCGGCTAATTCAAGGACTTTTGTCGATGCCGGTGTTCTGCCTGTGACGACCTACAGTTACGAAGTTAAAGCCTATAATGCCTTAGGTTCGGTCACGTCAGGTCCGCTTGCTGTGACAACGGCAATTGCGATTCCTGCTGCACCGACCAGACTTAGAATATCCTCGGTAACCGATACCAATGTGACGCTGCTGTGGAACGACAACGCCAACAACGAAACCAGTTACGAAATCTGGCGCAATGGCGTTAAGCTGGCTACGATGCTGCCGAATACGACGGTTTATGTCGATATTTTTGCAGCGCAAAATACGGCCTATAGTTACGTTGTCAAGGCAGTTAATTCGGTCGCGGCTACGCCGTCGAATACGGTTACGACAACCACGCTGTATTCAGTTCCTCAGGCGCCAAGTTTGCTGCGAGCAACTTCGCTCTCAAGTAATCAGGTCGGATTGGCGTGGAACGACAATGCCAATAATGAAGTGAACTACGAAGTCTGGCGTGACGGTGTGCTGCATGCCACTCTGGCCGCGAATGTCACGACCTACACAGACAGTACGCTGGTGATCGACAAAAAATACACCTATCTGGTTAAAGCTGTGAACCCGGCCGGGATTGCAACATCACCCGGTCTGATCGTATCTACTTTCGCAATCGCTACTTCGCCAGTGCTAGGCGGAAGCGGTGTACTGGGTAACGGGGTCGCACCGTCGCTGGGTACGGCGACAGCTTCGCTCACCTCCAGCAGTCCTGTAACACCGACGAATGGGGCTCACATTCCAGATACACCGACGAATTTGTCTGTGATGGGGGTGGTTGTCGGTCGCGGGGTTCAGGCCAAGCTGGAATGGACGGACAATGCGACGAACGAATCACTTTATACGGTTGAGCGCCAATCCGGCACCTCCGGTTACGATTGCGCATCGGATGGTAACTGGACGCGCATCGCAACGCTGGGCAGCAACAGCACAGCCACGGTTGATGCGACTGCGGTAGCCGGTGCTGCCTATTGCTATCGTGTCAATGCGGTGAATGCGATGGGATCAAGCGCGTGGCTGACCACACCGGTGGCAGTCACCATGCCGGTATATGTTGCGAGTCCGACTGAACTTGTCGCTACACCCAATGCTGCAGGGAATTCGGTTGCACTGAACTGGGTGGATATGTCCACGAACGATTCAGCACATGATGTGTATGTCGCTATGAATGGTGGCGAATATACCCAAGTGACGTCTATTCCGAGTGTCGGTCGTCAAGGTCAGCAGATTAGCCGCGGAATGACTTACACCGCTGCGACTAAACCTGGCAATACCTACGGTTTTCAGGTATTTGCTGTGGCGAACAACCATGGTGTGATTTCTGCATCGGCGCCCGCGACGGTGCAGGTTGATGTGTCAGGACCGGGTGTGCCAGTTGGTGCGAGTGGTCTGACAGCCGCAGTTGCAACCGCGACGACAGCAACACTGACCTGGATCGACAATGCCAAGAACGAAGCTTCCTATCTGGTTGAAGTATCGACAAACGGAGGCGCATACGCACCATTCGCACCTGTGGTCAGTACTGCCGCCGAAGGGCTGGCAACCGGCCGTACAGTGACGTATCTCGTGCCTATCGTGGCGGGTAACACGTATAACTATCGTGTGACAGCCATTGCGACATCCTACGGCGTAACCTTAAAATCCGGTGCGTCGGCTCCGGTGACCTTGAGTACGATGGCCCCTGCCGCACCTGACGATGTCAAGTTGAAACCAGCCTCTGCGCGCTCCCGTGCGGTGACGGTCAGCTGGACGGATAAATCCAGGAACGAAACGGGCTTTACGATCCAGCGCAGTTTGCAGGCTCGTGATGAATCGTGGAGCGAGTGGGCAAATGTTGGTACGACTCCAGCCAATGTGACGTCGTACACCAACGGCGGTTTGAAAACAGGTTCAAGTTACCGTTACCGTGTGATGGCAACGAGTCCGGTCGGCAATTCCGGTTACAGTGAGCATTCTGATTCCGTAGTCGCACCGTAAACAGGCAGTCTGTCAGTTGTAGTCAGCGCTGTCAGTCATTCAGTCCGGTACGCCGGGCAGAAGGGTTGATGGCGCTGTTTTTTTTGAGGATGTTATTGATGAAAATGCAGTGGATCATATTGGGTGTGCTGGGTGTATTCAGCATGCAGGCTGAAGCGGTCACGCAGTTAAAAACACAGGAAGATAAGGTCAGTTATGGTATTGGTGTCAGCGTAATCAGAAATCTGAAAAAACAGGGTAGTGATCTTGATGTCAACCTGATCATTCAGGGGATCAAGGACGCTGCTGCCGGGAGGGATCTGCCAGTTTCTGAAAAAGAGCTGCGTCAGGTCATGACGCAGTATCAGAATGAAATCCGCCAGAAAATGCTGCAAACACGCCGCATAGCTTTGGAAGAGAACAAGAAAAAAGAAGAAGCGTATCTTGCAAAGTTTAAGACTGAGCCGGGTGTGATTGCACTGCCGGATGGGATTTTGTACAAGGTGTTGAAGGCAGGTAACGGATCAATACCAACCGATATCAGTCAGGTGCTGTGTAATTACCGCGGTACCTTGCTCGACGGTACCGAATTCGATGGTACGGATGAAGGGCATCCTGCCACCTTAAAGATATCCAGCATGATCGCAGGCTGGAAGTCCGTGATGAAACTGATGCCGGCCGGATCAAAGTGGCAAATTGCAATCCCTGCAAGCCTGGCTTACGGTGAACGCGGTGCGGGTGCTGATATCGGTCCGAATCAAATGCTGCTGTTTGATGTGGAATTGCTTGCAGTCAAAAATTAACCAGTTTTTAACTGTCTGAACGAATTGGCTTTAAATGAGTTTATCTGCGTCTTAGCAAAATTCGTGGGATGTCCGTGCTGCACTGGCCGGTATATAAATAGGTGGATTGATGATACTGAAAATTGCGGGAATGGTACTTGCGCTGTCCTTGATGAGTGCTGCACATTCATCTGATATGGTGTATGAGCAAACGCCGTCTGATGCGGATGACACGGTACTGGTTAACTCGAACAACCTGGCCAATTTCAAGGGAAGTATTCACGATGTGCATACATATGATAACTTCACTTTGGAAAAGGCCGCTGTGGTTGCCGCTGTCAGCTGGCGCGGCGCATCGTCGGATGCCGCATTAAACGGATTTATCATCACGCTTTATCCGTCCACACTTGACCGCTTTCCCGCACCTGATATGGATAAACCGATGGCAATTACCTGGATTGAGGGTGCCGGAGATGAAAAAGTGCTGGGTAATGGTTTGTCGGATTTTAATGCTGCGCTGAGTTCTCCTGTGCAATTGAACGCAGATATACAGTACTGGCTGTCGATTGTGGCTGTCAGGCGGGATTTTACACCGTGGGGTTGGGCGAGCGCGCGCTCAGGGGACTTGAGTTCTTTGCAGGTATTTAAAGATTTAAAGATTTTGCCGGTTACGACTGATAGGGCATTTTGTCTGAAATCTGCAGTCGCGACAGAGCACTAAAGGGGATGATGATGCGCAGATGGATAGCAGGATGCTTGTTAGTGGTAAGTACCGGAGTTTGGGCGTCGGATCAGGTGGAAATCGGACGCCGCATTTACACCGAGGGTGTGCTGCCTTCAGGTGAGTTGCTGTCTGGTATTCGGGCAGGAGGAGAAAAAATATCGGGTCAGGCTGCCGCCTGCGTTTCATGTCACCGTCGCAGCGGGATGGGCGCGGTTGAAGGAACGTTGCTGGTTCCGCCGATTACGGGCAGTTTTTTGTTTGGAAATGATCCGAACAATCTGGTTACGATGGATCAGCGCTGGCGGAAAATTTTCAATCAGGCGCATGAACCGTACAATGAAGATACACTGGCACGTGCGGTAAGACACGGGATTAATTCTGATAATCGTGAGATGAACGTGGTTATGCCGCGCTTTGAACTCGACGACAGCCAGATGCAGGCGGTATCCGCTTATCTCAAGCAGCTTTCATTATCTTTTTCGCCCGGTGCAACTGCAGATTTGGTGCGTTTCGCGACCGTGATTACCCCCGATGTGGAACCCGCTCGCCGCGAAGCATTGATTGACACACTGAAGACCGCTTTTGCACAGAAAAACGGCAGCACGGTAACGGGTCGAAATGCCGGTGGCCGTCGTCGCATGGTGACTGCTTCTGAACTGGTATTAGGCACGCAGCGTAACTGGAGCCTTGACGTGTGGGAGCTTAAAGGGCCGTCCGAAACCTGGGGTGCGCAGTTAGCGGAATTTAACCGGAAGCAGCCTGTATTTGCGCTGATATCCGGTGTGTCAAATGGCACATGGGCTCCTGTTCATGAATTCTGTCAGAGTGAAAAAATTCCCTGCTGGTTCCCGAGTGTACCGATGCCTGAAACGGACAAATCTTTCTATTCACTGTATTTTTCACGTGGAATGTCGCTTGAAGCTGACATACTGGCGAAATACCTGATCGCAAAGAAGGGAACCGGTCGACTTATTCAGGTGGTAAATGCAGATCCTGTCTCCGTTCGTGCCGCCCGCGTGCTTGCCGGGCGCCTCGAAAACACCGGCATTAAAGTCGAGCAGCGTACGGTGCAGGGTGATCATACGCTGCGTCAGGCACTGACCGGTATCGGGCATAAAGACGCTGTGATGCTCTGGCTGCGTTCGGCTGATCTTGCTACTTTGAGCGGCGCTCCAGCGGTAGCCGGGGATGTGTATCTTTCTGCTCAGTATTCAGGCGCGGAACATGTCTCGTTATCAGACCATTGGAAATCGCATGTTCATATGGTGTATGAGTATGAGTTACCTGCCCGGCGTGCTGCCGGGCTGTCAACTTTTTACAGCTGGCTAAAACTGGCACATATTCCTCTGGTCGATGACTTGCTTCAGTCAGAGGCTTATTTCGCAGTCAGTTTTTTAGGCGATGTTCAGACTGAGATGCTGAACAACGAGTATCGTGACTACTTACTCGAACGTGCTGAATACATGCTGAGTTTGCGCGAAGGGATCAAATCTGAACAGGAAGGTCGTGATCGCGCTTCCCTGGGCGGGGTGGGTGAATTAGCCATACGGAATCCCGGTCGTGTAGCGATGGCCAGCACAGCTAATCTTGCAAATATGAAATCGCAGAGTGGTCGTGACGGTTTTGTTGGCGGTACGACCATTTACCCGCATTTGAGTCTGGCGATCGGCCAGCGCTTTGCATCTAAAGGCGGTTATATAGTGCATTTTAATGCGAAGGGCGGATTGGTTGCTGATACGGATCTGATCGTTCCGTAACATCTGACGCCCCCCCCTCGACGCGTCGGGGGCATTAAATCATTTGGCAGCCCTGTTCATCGCATTTAAGTGCGGTCGCGGCAGGGTTCCAGTCACTTAATACCCAGCGCTCGCACAGATGGCCGTCAACGGCGTGTACATGACGTTTTGGGCGGTGGGTGTGGCCATGGATCAGGCGGGGGTAATGATACTCCCGCAGCAGTGCAGCAACTGCAGTGTCGTTGACATCCATGATCGCGCTCGCTTTTGTCTGTTTTTCGTCGCAGCTTTGCTGGCGCAACTGCTCAATATACGACTTGCGATCGGACAGCGGGCGGGATAGAAAATCACGCTGAAATTCGGGCGAATGAACCTGTTTCCTGAATTGCTGATATTCGTGATCATCTGTGCACAGGATATCCCCATGACTAAGCAAGGTGGACTTGCCGTATAAATCGATCAGCGTCGGATCACTCAGCAGCGTTGCTTTACAGGCTTGCGATAGCGCTTCGCCCATTAACAAATCACGGTTTCCCCGCATCATATAGACCTTGGTTTTTGCATTGCTCAGGCTGCTTAATGCGTTAACAATGAGCTGGTGAAATGGATCATGCAGATCATCGTCACCGGCCCAGTATTCAAACAGATCCCCCAGTATGTAAAGTGCGTCGGCTTGTGGTGCAATCTTCGTGATGAAATGCAAAAACGCCGCCATACTGTCGGTATGGTCGGCGCTTAAATGCAGGTCAGAGATGATTAAGACGTGTGCGGATTGCGGATGTCGGATTACAGATCCGGGATCAAGTGGGGCTGCGGTTTTTCTCAATCCTCAATCCCCGATCATGACTTAAATGACTTCAGCCTTAGTGATGATGACATCTTCCTTTGGAACATCCTGATGTCCGGCTTTGCTGCCGGTTTTAACCTTGCGGATGGCATCAACGACATCCATGCCTTCAATAACTTTGCCGAACACGCAGTAGCCCCATCCGTCCTGTCCCGGATAGTTCAGGAAACTGTTGTCATCGCCGGTGTTGATGAAAAACTGCGCAGTGGCAGAATGCGGATCGCCCGTGCGTGCCATTGCGATGGTGTATTTATCGTTGGTCAGACCATTTGCGGCTTCGTTCTTGATGGGGGCGTTTACTTTCTTCTGGTGCATGCCGGGTTCAAATCCGCCGCCCTGTATCATAAAGTTGGCAATCACGCGATGAAAAATGGTGTTTTCATAGAAGCCGGCATTCACATAGTCCAGAAAGTTCTGGACGGTAGCGGGCGCTTTTTCAGCATCCAGTTGCAGGGTGATGACGCCGTGATTCGTATGTAGCTTGACCATTTTTTGCTTGCCTTGAGTTAGAGAATAAGAAGTTTGCATCATGCCGCACAGCGCGAATGCGAGCAGTGCCGTAAATAGTTTTTTGATCATCAGGCTGAGCCTTCGTAAATGATTTGCCAGTGATTGTTCACTTTGATCCAGTATTGTCGCTTTTTCATGTGATTGGACAGGTTGCTGCTGCTGTAATCCTGCTCAAAATTCACGACAACCATGTCCGGCTGTTCGGGGTAGCTGAGCAAGCTGACACCCGCAAGATTGACTTTGATCCATGATTTTTTCGCATTGACGGCCTGCTTTTGTTTTGCCCAGTTGTCGTAATTGGTGCCGTCGCTGTTGAAGCTGTGTGCGTAATGTTTCAGATAGGCATTTGTGTCCAGACTTGTCCAGTCGCGACGCCATTGCTCTATTTCACGCAGTAATGCGGTGCGCTCGGTTTGATCCTCAGCGTTGCTCCAGGCCATCTTGTTGGTAATGATCACGGGGGTGATGCCAACCTGAAGATAGGGTGCCAGTTTGTTCAAATCGTCATTGTTCAGCACAACGCACCCATTGCTGGCGCGCGGTGCGCGACTATACGTGTCGCTAGGCGTTCCGTGCAGCCAGATGCCGCTGCCGGTGCGGCCATTTTTCTTGTCCCATTCATTAGGATAGCTGAGCGGATATGCGCCGCTGCCGTACATATCGGCCAGCTGGCTTTTTGGCAGGTTTGCCTGAATGAAATAAACGCCTATCGGTGTGCGCTGATCGCCTGAAGAAACTTTTTCTGTGCCGAGTTTGCCTATCGTGACGTAGAAGTCAGTGACATAGCGCGGCTCGCCATTCAGATTTTCATACACGTACAACGTAGAACGACTGGTATCCACAACCAGTGCATATTTCTGCTGGGCGTCCAGTTGCCAGAAATAGTGTGGCGCGTGCATGGTTTGCGGTTGAGCGTGCGCACGCTGCAGTCTCACACGCGCTTCATCACGTAAACCCTGAATGTTGTCACCGGATACATTCGCTGCACTACCCAGGCTTGAAATTTCGCCAGCCTTTGCCATCAGCAAGTCGCCTTTGAGTAACTGAGCCAGTTTGTAATTCGGATTGATGCGCAACAGGCTGTCGACCTCGTTCATTGCAATATCGAGACGGTTGTTTTTGATGTCCATCAGACTTTTTGCCAGTCTGACTTCAGTTTCGCGCGAGTCGGGTGCGGCATGAGCCGCACTGATCAGCATGCTACAGAGTAATATGCTGAGCGCACGCATCAGTTACGCTCTTGCTGAATTAGCCAGTTACCACCGCTCTTGACCATCAGCAGGGTTTTTCCGCCTGAGGCTTTGAAGTTGCTGGCCTTGTAGTCCTGATGGAATCTGACTGTCGCATGCGAGCTGTCAGTAAAATCAACTTTGATATTTGAAACCGAAACTTCAATGTGTTTAGGCCGGCTGATACGTTCATGACGGGTTTTTGCCCAGGCTGAACGGCTTTCCTTGTCCGGTGTGACGAAATCCGGCGCATAGTGAGACAGATATTTCTTCACGTTCTTGCTGGACCAGTCATCGGCCCAGGATTCAACTGCCTGCTGTATTGCTTTGTCGGTGACAACGGGAGCGGCTTCTTCAGGTGCTTTAGCCGTAATGACAGGGGCCGCAGGTCTTGCCGCAGGTGCAGCAGGGCGCACTTCTGCGACAGGTTGAGGCAAGCTGGCAGCAACCGGGGAACGCGGCGCAGGCGCCATATTGCGTGTCTTATCAGAAAACAGATCCTGGATCATTGCCAGTTTGGTCTGCGTAGTGGTGTTGTTGCTGTCCAGTTTTAACGCGCGGTCATAGGCCTGGCTGGCCATTTTGGCGTAAATGTCACCCAGATTTTCATGCGCGGTGGCATAGCTTGGGTGTGTGCGGATCGCCATTTCAAGTGCTGATTTTGCTTTGTCATACTGACTTTGACTTGCATACAATACTGCCAGATTGTTATAGGGCTCCGGTAACTCAGGATAGTCACGGGTTAAATCCGAAAAAATCCGGATGGCGTCAGCGCTCTTTCCCTGACCTGTCAAAATAAGCCCCTTCAGAAATCTGCCTTGAGCATCTCTGGGTTTGTTGACCAAAAAACTATTGATTTTGGTTAACGCCGGTGCATTTTGACCCTGTTTGAATAGCTGGGTTGCATCTTGAAACTCATCTGCATACAACGGCATGCTGACGGTCAACAGGCCAATCAGCAGGGCGGTGGAAAGCGGGTGGCGGCTCAATATATTCATCGGTAGTTCAGATCCTGTTGGAGCGCCTGCATGTGCGCAAATATAGCAATTGCCGGATTCTACCAAATAACTGGCATGTTTTCACATGCTTAATGAATTTAGTCGCGACCTTGGGGCGTTTAGAAGTGGGTTTTCGGGTAAAATCTGAAATTAGTTTTGATAATCCAACCAAGATACAAGAGAGACCAGCATGAGCAGTACGCGTATTCCTGCAGCATCCACCGTTTCTAATTTTATCCGGACCATTATAGATGGTGATCTGTCCAGCGGCCGTCACAGCAGTATAGTGACGCGTTTTCCGCCTGAGCCCAATGGTTATTTGCATGTCGGTCACGCTAAATCAATTTGCCTGAATTTCGGGCTTGCAGAGGATTATCAGGGTAAATGCAACCTGCGTTTCGACGATACCAATCCGGAGAAAGAGAGTGTTGAATACGCGATGTCGATTCAGGAGGATGTTCGGTGGCTGGGATTTCAGTGGGATGGCGAGGTGCACTGGGCATCGGATTATTTCGACGACTTGTATGATTTCGCAGTTGAACTGATCGCTAAAGGTTTAGCTTATGTGGATGATTTAACGCCTGAGCAGATGCGCGAATATCGCGGTACGCTTAAAGAAGCCGGCCGTAACAGCCCGTATCGCGATCGTACCGTTGCAGAGAATCTGGATCTGTTTGCGCGGATGAAAGCGGGGGAGTATGCCGATGGCGCGAAGGTGCTGCGTGCGAAGATCGACATGGCTTCTTCCAACATCAACCTGCGCGATCCTGCGATTTACCGCATCCGGCGTGCGCACCATATTCGCACCGGGGATAAGTGGTGCATCTACCCGATGTACGACTACACCCACTGCATATCCGATGCAATGGAAGGCATCACGCATTCAATCTGCACGCTGGAGTTTGAGGATCACCGCCCGCTGTATGACTGGGTTCTGGACAATGTGAGCGTAAAATGCCATCCGCGCCAGTATGAATTCTCACGCCTGGAATTACACTACACCATCACCAGCAAACGCAAACTGTTGCAACTGGTAAACAATAAGCAGGTGTCCGGCTGGGATGATCCGCGTATGCCCACCATCAGCGGCATGCGCCGCCGCGGCTATACGCCGGCTGGCATACGTGAATTTTCCAAGCGTGTCGGGGTATCCAAAAGCGGTAACAGCGTCGACATGGCGGTTATGGAAGGCGCCATCCGCGAGGATCTTGAAGCCATCGCGCCGCGTGTGGTCGCGGTGATCAATCCCTTGCGCGTGACCATCACGAACTTTGCAGGTGCACTGGCACGCGAAGCGGATTTTCACCCCAATCATCCTGAATTGGGCAGTCGCGTTGTGCCATTCAGTTCGCAGCTGTATATCGAGGCGGATGATTTTGAGGAAGTGCCGCCTGCCGGCTGGAAGCGCCTCACGCTGGGTGGCGAAATTCGCCTGCGTCACAGCTATGTGATGCGCTGCGATGTGGCGGTGAAAGATGCCGATGGGAACGTGGTCGAGCTGCTTTGCAGCATTGATCATGCGACGCTGGGCAAAAATCCTGAAGGACGCAAGGTTAAAGGCGTGATTCACTTCCTGTCGGCTGAGCACGCGTTGCCGGCTGAGATTCGTTTGTATGACCGCCTGTTCACGGTGGCTGAACCTGATGCAGACAAGGATGTCGATTTTTGCAGTTATCTGAATCCCGAATCGCTCAACGTCATCGACGGATGGGTGGAAGCTGCGGTTCAGCATGCCGCTCCTGAGGCGCACTACCAGTTTGAACGGCTGGGGTACTTCTGCGCAGACCGGCGCGATCATCAGCCGGGTGGACGTCTGGTTTTCAACCGCACGGTGACGCTTAAGGACTCATGGGTGAAGTCATGAGTGAAATCTACGTCCTGCCTGGTGAGGAAAAAATGAAATCGCTGAAGAGTCTGACGCAGGTGGTCTATGTGCTGTATGCGCTGTCATATTTCACGGGCATCACGGCGATTATCGGCATCATCATTAACTATGTGAAACTGGATGAGGTTGCTGGCACCTGGCTTGAGAGCCATTTTCGCTGGCAGATGCGCACCTTCTGGTTCGGGCTGCTGTGGGCGGTGATCGGCACGGCGACGATCGTGATTCTGGTGGGCTTCGCAATTTTGTTCGCTAATTTTTGCTGGATCATCTATCGCATCGTCAAAGGCTGGCTTAACCTCAACGATAACAAACCCATGTCACTCTGATTGTCTGTCATTCCGGCGAAGGCCAGAATTCAGTCATTAATAAACATATTCGCGAAGCGGATACACAACAAATGCATATTGAATAAAACCGCTGGATTCCGGCTTTCGCCGGAATGACGGTACAGGTAATCACTGGAAATGTTAAAAATCTACAACACGCTCGCCCGCGACAAACAGGAGTTTGTCCCTATCGATCCTAACGCCGTGCGCATGTATGTGTGCGGCATGACGGTTTATGACTATTGCCATCTGGGCCATGCCCGCGTGATGGTGGTATTCGATATGGTGTATCGCTGGTTCAAGGCTTCCGGCTACAACGTGAGCTACGTGCGTAATATCACGGATATCGACGACAAGATCATCAAGCGTGCGGCAGAAAATAACGAATCTATTCATGTGCTCACGCAGCGTTTCATCGATGCGATGCACGTCGATGCCGATGCGCTGGGCGTTCAGCGCCCCGATCATGAACCGCGTGCGACGCAGTATGTGCCCGAGATGCTACAGATGATAGCCAAACTCGAAGCGAACGGTCTGGCATACCTTGCGGCGGACGGGGATGTGAATTATTCGGTGCGCAAGTTTGACGGTTACGGAAAACTGTCCGGCAAATCGCTGGAGGATTTGCGTGCCGGTGAGCGTGTCGAGGTGACGACTGACAAGCAGGATCCGCTCGATTTCGTGTTGTGGAAACACGCCCGCGAGACGGAAGCCGAAGAAGTGAAATGGGATTCGAAGTGGGGCAAAGGTCGCCCGGGCTGGCATATCGAATGTTCGGCGATGGGCTCTAAATTGCTGGGCGAGCATTTCGACATACACGGCGGTGGCGCGGATTTGCAGTTCCCGCACCATGAGAACGAGATCGCACAGAGCGAGGGCGCGCACCAGTGCAGTTATGTCAATTACTGGATGCACAACGGTTTCGTGCGCGTGGACAACGAAAAAATGTCCAAGAGTCTGGGCAACTTTTTTACGATACGCGAAGTGCTGAAACAGTACGACGCGGAAGTGGTGCGATTTTTTATCCTGCGCGCCCATTATCGCAGCCCGCTCAATTATTCGGACGCGCATCTGGATGACGCGAAAAAGGCGCTGGACAGGCTGTATACCGCGCTCAAATCCGTTCGTGCTGATTCTGTCGAGGCAGTTCTGATTGACTGGAATGAACCTTACGCCGCACGATTCAAGGCGGCGATGGACGATGATTTCAATACCGCTGAAGCGATTTCGGTCCTGTTCGATCTGGCCAATGAAGTGAACCGCAGTCAGTCCGTCGAGGCCGCCGCGCAGTTGAAGGCGCTGGGTGCGGTACTTGGACTGCTGGCGCGCGATCCGACCGAGTTTTTGCAGGGTGCAGGTTCAGACGATGGAATGATTCTGGAACAGATTGCAGCACGTAATGCCGCGAAACTGGCAAAGAATTACGCCGAGGCCGACCGCATCCGCAAGGCGTTGCTGGCCCAAGGCATCGTGCTGGAAGACAGCGCTGCCGGCACCAACTGGCGCCGTGTCTGACGAGAACAAATTAGGGTCAACAAATTAGGGTCAGACTCGATTTATTTCATGATTTTTGGTGTTTTTGGCCGGCCGCGTGGAAGCGGCGTTGCTTGCCTTGCTGTCAGTGTTTCCACTTTAGCGCTGAAGCGGCTGCCGCCCAAAACCCACGCCTTATTTGTCGCGTCCCGGATTTTATTTATATCTTCCATGGGTATCTCAGTACTGAATAGTCCTCGGTAGACTTCCTGTCGTTCGTGATCTGTATTTCCAAGGCTTGTGTATAACGAGTGTGGCGTGATCAGCTCATCCGTCATACCGTGAGCATTGGCGCGATAGCTTGACCATGGGTAATCCTCAGGGTGCGTAACCATTTTTGCGCGAACGGGATTGAGTTCGATATAACGCATGCAAGTGAGCAGATAACGTTCGCTGTCAATCAATGTGCTTTTGTAACGGCCCTCCCATAGCGTGCCGGTGCGCCCATAAATATGATTGAAATACTGCACATAACGCCGGCCTATGGATTGCATCGTCTTGGGCAGGCTTGATTCTGTTTCAGGCGTCACCAATAAATGCACATGATTGCGCATTAGCGCGTAAGCGTGAATCGTCAATCTCGCTTCATTGCTCGCCTCTTTCAGGCAACGCAGGTAAAACCGGTGATCCGCATTCGTCATGAAGATCGTTTCCCGGTTATTTCCGCGCTGAATAACGTGCATCGGCTGACTGGGCAGAAACAGACGGGGAAGGCGAGTCATTGGGTTGCCTTTAAAAGAATACTTAATATTTCAGCAATAATTCGAGTCTGACCCTAATTTGTTCGGGTAAAGCCCGCGAAAGCGGGCTTTTTAACAACTCAGAACGGCGAGTGGGAAAGTTTTACAGAAGCTTGCAGACCGTGTAGGTATTCGGATCTATGTAGGCTGCGGGAGCGGCTGCAGTCGCTGTCGGGTCAAGGTTGTTGGAGCCCAGTGCGGCGCGTACGTTGCCGGTGTTGGGTACCCCATCGTCGAAGCTGGCATCAACGGCTTCTGCTGCCTTGGAGGGCAAATTTCCGAAGCACAGGTTCAAACCGACTACCAGACTGGTATTGCCTGCCACTGTGCTTTGTATGGCTCGGATCACCCCGCCATAGGCATTGACCGGATCGGCTGCATTGGGTTGCCCAGTGAGCAGGCCGGAAAGGCGCAGGTGATGCATGAAGGAGCAGCTTTCCGTACCCGTGGTGGCGGCGGCGCAGGCTGTCCAGATATTGTTGTCACCTACCATGCCGTTTGCATTGCCGGGAACCGCGGCGGGATTGGCGGTTGTCCAGCGGGCTAATGCCCTTCCGTCATCTCCAGGTAGTGCGTTGTATCGGTCGCGATAGGCGTAGTAGGCGGCGGTGACGCCTTTGACGTCGTTTTCCAGATTTTTGATCTTGCCGTTTTCGATCATTTCCTGGCCTTTTAAAACGCCGCCTAACAGCAGGCCGATGATGACCAGCACGATGGCGAGTTCGACCAGCGTAAAGCCGGACTGGTGTTTTTGATTTCTCATGATATTCTCCTTGAAAGTATGAATTAACGTGAAGTGCATGGACGCAATCTAGGCGTTATGTATTGTTTTTGTAAGTAAAAAAGTTTTACACTCGCGCATCGGCATTTCGGCAATAAAAAGCCCGTATTTAACCGGACTTTGTCGTTCCACAAAAAAAGCCCGCCTGAGCGGGCTTGATCAGATTACACGGATAAAATCAGATTTTCATGCAGATGGTATGCAGTCCTTCCTGCATCTCATCCGTCACCGTCACGCCTGATGCACCGTATACGGATTGAACATTTGTAGTGGTGTCCGTTGCTCCGGCAAGTCCTGCTCTTACTGTGCCGGTATTGCTGGCGCCATCATCTATCACTGTGTCAACAGCCTGTGCGATTTTCCAAGGAATCAGGCTGGCGCAAGTCACAGAACCGATCATTCCATAGGTTGTACCGCCCTGAATGCCCAGCACGCCGCCTAATGCATTATTTGGCGGGTTTGCCGAAGTGGCGGTCGCGCTGCCCGTCATAAATCCGCTCAGGCGGGTGTGTTGCCAGAAGTTGTTGCTTTCGGTGGCCGCACCGGTCAGCGTTGCAGTCGCATTAAATACGCCTGAAATTGCGCCGTCACCATTGCCGTTAACGCCTCCTGTTACATGGTTGATCGCCTGCGCATCATCGCCGGGAATTGCCTTGTAGCGGTCCTGATAGGCGTAATACGCGGTGGAAACACCCCGCAGATCGTTGATTACATTTTTGACCTTGCCGTTGGCAATCATTTCCTGACCCTTGAGCACAGCGGCCAGAATCAGGCCGATGATCACCAGTACGATGGCCAGCTCAACCAGCGTAAAGCCGGACTGTTTGCTTTGTTTCCACATGACATTCTCCCTGGAAAGTATGAATTAACTGCAGTATGTAACACGATTGGTACGGCGCAAATTTACGGGCTGCCGTGTCCTTAGGGAAGTAAAAAAGTTTTACACTGCCATTTCTGCTTCAGGTAAGGTCAGCAGGAAATAAATCTCCTGTTCGCCCAGTTCGGCGATCAGATCGCCTCCCGCTTCCTTTAAACTTTTGTGCGCCTGATACAGACCCAGCCCCAGCCCGCCGGGACGGCCGCTTGCAAATGGTTCGAACAATTTTTCGGGGGGGAGTTGTGCTATTTCTGCAAGACGTGGTATTTGCACTCTGGCCATCACCTTGTCCGACTCATGGGTGATGGCAACCGCAATACGCCTGTCCGGATGTGCGCGCAGCAATGTCGCAACATTGGCAAAAAGATTGTCCAGCGTGCGGTCGAGCAGATCGCGGCGCAGGCAAATTCGGGCATCCCCCTTGATATGGATAGCAATCCCGGCGTGTTCGGCCGCCTGGCGGATGGTATAGCCCAATGCAATTTCCTGTGGCTGGCGCGAAGTCTTCGCATGAACTTTGCAACTGGCCTTGAGTATCTGCTTTGCCCGTACGGCAGCCTGCGGTGCGCTGATTTTCAGGCGATTGGCAAGGCGCAACAATGAAGTGTCGTCTGTGGTCGAGGCAAGGTCGGCGGTAAGCCATTCCACCCATTGTGCAAGGTTGCGCAGATCGTGTTGCAGATAAAGCGTCAGCCGCGCCTGTTCGGCTAACGCGGCTGACAAGGCTTGCATCTTGCTGTGGACTGCCGTTTCCATCAGCAGGCGAAATACGCCCGCCAGATTTTCGGAAAATAGCCGAGTTTCACCTCCGTGAGTCCTGGCGTAGAGCCGAAAATCGAGCAATATGTCGTCATTGGCACTGATACTGAATGAAAATGGCCGGCTGCCATCCTGTATTGCGCCAAATAGGCCCTGAACCGGTTGACCAAACCAGTTCCCCGAATATTCAAGCCGTGTGATGCCGCCATCGGCTAAAGCAGACCAGGCGGTTTCGGGCAGTTGTAAGGGATTCAGGTCGTTTTGCGCCAGTTTCAGCAATTCACCCAGCAGGCGGCGATGTTTTCTGACCAGTAGTGCAAGATAGGCGACGACGGCCAGCAGGACGATCCCTGCGACAAAAAAAATCAGGGACAGGATGAGGTAGGGTGTCATCGTTTGGAATTTTCATCTAATAGCCCACGTAAAGAATCATTATTTTCGTAGGCTTATGTCCGGTTGAGCTGGATGCCGTATTTTTTCAGGTAGTAGTACAGGTTTTCGCGCACCAGTCCCAGTCGTCGTGCGGCTTCGGTGACGTTTCCGTGGGTGTCAGCCAGCGTGCCGCGAACGATTTGTTCTTCGACCGCATCGGCGCTGTCTTTTGGCCCGTTGGCGAGACGGACGGTGATGTGCAGGCGCGCCTCTCCTTCCTGATGCAGATGCGCTTCATGGTGCAAAAACAGGCTGGCACGTTTGACTGCGGCCTTCACATCGCTCATTGAAGCGGGTTTGCTCAGAAAGTCAAATGCGCCCCGGCGCACCGCTTCGAAAGCGGCTGATTCTTCGTCTTGTCCGGTGACGACGATGATCTTGCACTGCGGTTCTTTGGCCAGCAGCGCATCAATCAGAAACATGCCTTCTGAAATGCGGTTCTCGGCCGGCGGCAACCCCAGGTCCACCAGTGCCAGCATGGGTTGCGGACGGATCGCCTGCGCATCCGCCCGGTTGTGCGCACAGACGACGCGATATCCGTCATCTTCCATTACGGAGGCCAGATAGCTGGCAAGCGCTTCATCGTCTTCAACAATCAGCAGCGACGGAATGCCCTGTGCAAGTGATGTGTGCACTGCACTCGATGCCCTCATGACAGCTTTACCGCCTGAACTGTACAAAGAATTAGGGTCAGACTCGATTTTTTCTCGCAACGAGAAATGATATGGGTTCGGTGATGTTGCTGATTGTAAAATAAATCGAGTCTGACCCTAAATTCCCCGTTCATGGCAATTTCCCCGCTTGAACCAGACGATTGAACAGAATATTGGGGGACAACCAAGTGGCCTGATCGTCAAAATAGCCGGATTCAGCTGGGGTCGGTGTGTGGCCGACAAAGGAGGTGTTAAGGTCCGTGTTTGCCTGCTCATCGGCGCTCGCTGCCACCGGGTTGGCATTGCCTGATGCATTGATCGCACCGAGACCGTTCTTTCCGTGCGAGAGAATTACCGCAGGTACCGCAGTGACGAGTGACGTGACCGATGCAGCCGAGTCAAATACGTTAATGTCTCCGGCGGAAGGCACTGGGCTGAGCTGTATTCCTGTCAGCTTGTTGGAAAAGGCCGCAGTAACCCGGTAGCGAAGCCGGTTCGACCACGGGTCGGTTTGGGGTGTCATTCCCAGCGTTGCCCAGGGCAGATTGCCTTCCTGAACAACACAAGCGCCGGTTGCAATCGTGTAGTCTTCCTGTCCGTCATTGGGCGTTCCTGCCCCGCCTGCAGCCGTTTTGTCAGGGCAGGGCAAACAGGGCTTTCCATCGACGGCGATATGGGACAGCGCATAACCGATCAGCATTTCACGCGCATCACCGAGCATGGTGTTGGCATCTTCGATGCGCCCCTGATCCTGCTGGGCGGAAAGCAGCGTCAGGCCTGTGCCCAGTATCAACGCGATGACGGCCAGTACGATGGCCATTTCTACGAGGCTAAATCCAGTTGTTGCGCGTATTTTCATGATGTTAGTCAATCCGGTTATGGACAGCCTGCTGCACTTCCTTTGACTACCGACAGATCCTCTTTGATGCAATAGACGGTATCGTTGAATGTGTTGCTGCTTGTGTCGGCCTGGTAATTTTCGTTTCCGTTGGCGTGCCCGCTCGCAATATAATTGGCATTTCTGCCTTCCAGATAATTCGATGCGATGCCGCGTTGAGGATCCGTGACATTGCTTGCCCGGGTTTGCCATGAGAGTTTCTGATTGGCAAAAATAACCACAGCGGCGTAATTGCCAGATCCGTTGACATGGACGCAATGGTCATTGTCGCAGGCTGCCGTGGCATTGTTTGCCGGCTTGTATTTTTGGCTGATGCCATAAAACAGATGGTCTTTCCAGTTATTCCACCAGGGGTACAGGTTAGCCCAGCCGGCAGGACAGTTGGCCCCGTCAGATTGCAGTAAATAATACGGACTGGGGATGGAATTTCCGGTTGCATTGTGCGAGGTATTGACCCTGTACGGCACGCGCCCCGAGTAGGTTTCCATAACATCGTTGTAATTCGTGTTGACTGAATAGTCGTTGCTGTTTGAGGGGGAGAGCAGCGCGGGCCAGGGCAGGCTTTTGTTCGATGAGGTATTGTTATGCAAAGCGAAGTAGGCGATGCATTCCGCCGTTTTGAGTGTCATGTTGTCGAGCATGGACAGAAAATCATTGCGCTTTTGCATCGCGTCCCATATATCCTGTTTCGTGACAAAAACCATCCGGTCGCTGGTTTGTAAAGCGGAATCCCCGACACGGAATGGGCTGAGCGCATTGGCATTTGCCGATACGGTTGCATTGTTGAATGCCCCGATTGAATCAAGATAGTTGCTGGCCGTGTAATTACCGCCGCACTCAGGTGCTGTCGTGCCTGACCGATCCTGACCGGAGGCAGCGGTGCCGGGTGCGAAGATGACCGCGACAGCCTGGTTGTTTGCAGGGGTCAGCAGTGTTGTGCCGTCAGAGTCATACACCTGCAATTGCCCGTTGGTGTCCCAGTTCATCAGATCCGTTTTGATGTTGTATTTGTACGTGCCTGAAACGGCATACCAGAGGCATTCGTTGTCGCCTCCGCGTAGCGGGGTGAGATCGAGCGTTTTCCATGGCAATCTGCCTAGTGCGCTGACATTTTTTGCACCGCAATTTCCCGCAGCGGCCCCTTCTCCGCCCAGATCTGTTCCTGAGGTGTCAGGGCAGGGCAGATAGCCCAGCACATTTCCTGAATGAGTCTCCGCGTAAGTGATGGCATAGCCGATCAGCGCTTCCCTGGCTTGCGCAAGGGCAGCTGCCGTGATTTTGTCGCGCGCGATCTGGTTGTTGCCGTTATTGGTAAGCGCATTGACGGTTACCGTTGCTGCCGCAGTCGTCAGCAGGGCAATCAGGATGAGCAGCGCATATCCCCGCTGTTTGACTCTTGCTTTCATGGCTTTACCCGCACGGCATGTTCAGGCAGACGCAACACGCGCTGGCCTGAAATAACATCAAGCGTTTCACCCACCTTGATCGGCTTTTTTTCGATCAGTACATGGTCGCGACGGATGACAAGCGTGGTGATGATGGGGTCGGGCGGTACTTCCGTAATGGCACGGCCGTTGATCCATACAGCGCTTTTACCTGCGCCGCGCTGGATGATGCCGTTAACGGTGAAAACGGCGCTTTGTGTGAGTCCGTTGCGTGCGGCGACCAGCGCGGATCGTTCGGCTGGCGAATAAAACACCGTGCCGATTTCATAGGCCGTGCTGCCAAGCGGCATCAGACAGAGGCAAAAGATCAATTTGAACTTCATGGTATGCATCCTCGAATCCAGCCCGGTTCATGAACGTGATTTCCTTTTGTGCTTCATTACTGTCTGGCTATGGTTTTAACGGCAGTGAGTACAGTTGTGCCGTGCATTTAATTTGCAGTCCCGTAATCGGTTCGCCGGCCTCACCCCGGGCGATCTGGCACGCGTCAACCCGGTAAGGTGCCCGCCAGCCGGTGTTGAGTTGCGCCATAAAATCGAGCATTTCTCCCTCGTGGATACCGGATAATTCGAGCGCCAGATCGTGATGCAGCACGTTGTTGAGGTAGGCCGCTGGCGCATCGGCTGGCACCGGTTGCGGATTTATCAGCTGCGGAGGCGCCAGCGTGTAACGCAGGGTGGGCGGCAGGCGGGTGTCACGGTAAACCGATTCCAGACGCTGGACCCAGCCATCCCGGTCAGGTTCCCCGATGAATCCGGTTTCGGCGAGCTTTCTGTATTTCGCCGCGAGCCGGTTGATGGTGTCCAGATCGACGGTCAGTTGTCGGATGTTCTCCCTGGTCTGGGCAAGCTGCTGTTTGGTTTGCAGGATCAGCTGCTCTTTCTGAATGCGATATTTGTTCAGTCCCAGCACCACAATAAAGGCGGCAACGATCGATAATGCGAAGAAAATCAAGGCCATCCTTGCCGGTTTTAGCACAATTGCATAGGCGTTCATGGCAACTCCTTGCTCGGTGTGAGTTGCCAGGGAATGCTCATGCACCATAGATTTTCAGTCTGTGCGGTATCCATGCCAAATCCGCCTTTGAGGGTGTTGATCAGCGAGAAAGCGGCCGGATCCAGCATCAGTTGCACGCCTTTCCCAGCCTTGAGTGCGGCTGAGATGTGTTTTTTTATTTCGATCAGTTCTGCAGGCGGCAGCGTGCTGGTCAGCAAAATCGAAAATTGCAGTTCAGTAAAGCGCTGCAGTGAGTTATCCGAATCAGCAGGCGTGCTGCCGGCATCCAGCGGCAGGTCGAATTTTTTGTTGATCAATGGCAAATCGATGACCGTGTGCCCCTGACAGAAACTTTCACCGCGATTCGGAAAACGATAAGTCAGGCTTTTGATGCGCACGCGTGGCGCATCTGCAATCGCATTGGCGGTAAATTGCAGCAGGGAGGCCGGCGTGGGGGCTGTGTCCATTTCCCTTTCTGCGAATTTTGTCGCCTGACTGACCAGTTTCGGATCCATGCCGGTGGCGCTGATCCGGGCCGCCAGTTGCTCACGATCATAGTTTGCATGCTGCAAATCCGCCTGCAGAAATTTTTCCTGATTATGCAAATGGATCAGCTGCAGAAAATCCGCCTGTCCGAACATAATCGCGGTCAGCAAACTGCAACCGCAGCCGATATACGCTGCCTGGCGCAGGCTTTGCGCCAGATGATGCGCGCGCAATTGCAGCGGGGCTAATTGACCCTTCGGGGACGTGACGACCAGTTCGAACAATGCGTGCAGGTAGGCTGCATCCCCCTTGGGGTATAGCGAGCCTGGCGGCGTTAACAGGGTAATTCCTGCTCGGTGCAGGTGCGCGTTGACTGATGCGGATTCGCCCAGATACAGTACCGGCGGAATGGCGTTATGTTCGAAAATATGACGATTTTCTAGATGCTGGCGGGTGCGCAGAATTTCATTTGCATCGCTGTCGTTTTCGCTTTCATCGCTGTAGCGGTGTATGCAGCGCGTCAATACGGGTATGCCGTCCTTGAGTACCAGTATGCGCAGAAAATGTACGCTGGGCAGCACGATGACAACGTTGCCGAGCGATGCGCGCCGCGCCAGCAAGGTGAGCAGCATCGAGATGCCCCAGACGCCTGCGATGGGGATGTCAATTTTATCGAGTCTGCTGGTCACAGCTTCAGCCGTGGTCAGTCCGGTCAGCAGTGCGGTGCCGGGTTTGAACCAGTTGCCTGAGATTACCGATGCGGCGCGGTACTGACTGTGCGGGACGGCGTTGACCAGATGGCGTTCCAGAAAATGGCTGCGATCGCGGCCGAATAAAAGCGGTACCTGAAATGCTTCCAGTGCCTCCTCAGGTACATTCGCGATTACCCAGAGACGGTCGTTTCGGTCTGGTTTTTCAATAAGTTGCCAGAGCCCCTGATCGCGTCTGAAATACCGCGCGCCTGAAGAATTGACGAACAGGACGGTTTTCATGTCAGTTTTAGCTTGGATATGGTGTCGTAAATGGGGCCCAGTACCGCCATCATGATCCAGCCCAGAATAAGGCCGAGCACGATCGTGAGGGTAGGCTCGATCAGCGCCTGGACACGTGCAATCGAGTCGTTGATGTCGCGGTTGTAAAAGTAGGAAATGTTTTTCAGCGAACCTGCCAGATCGCCCGTTTCCTCACCGACCCTGATCATGCGGATGACCAGGGGAGGAAACAGCTTCTGCGCTGAAAACCCTTTGCTGATCGGTGCGCCGTTGGCAATGTCGGTGCGCGCGCGGTCCAGCGCTTCCTGCACGATCAGATTGCCGGAGATGTTTCTGCAATAGACCAGTCCGTCCAGTACCGGAATGCCGGTGCGGTAGGTTAACCCCAGCGTATCGCTGATGCGGGCTAAGATGATTTTTTTGATGATCGTGCCGACATAGGGCAGGCGCATTTGGGCAGCATGCATCATGCGCCTGAAGCGAGTGCTCATCTTCGAGAACAAGAACAACAGCAGCAGGACAATAAAAGGGGTCGGGATGATGATCCACCAGTATTTGACGAACGCATCCGATACCCAGAGCAGGATGACCGTCTGCAGCGGAACCGTGCCGCCCATGTTGGCGACAAACCCCAGGATTTGCGGGACCAGATAGGTCATCAGGAAAACCACGACTGAACCCACTACCAGGGTGACGAAGGCCGGGTACATCAGAAGCTGTTTGGTTTTGGAGGCGAGTTCATCCTGCCATTTCAGGGAGGCGACGATTTCCTGCAATACGAAAGGCAGTTGTCCTGTCGCTTCTCCTGCGCGAACCAGGTTGATGACCAGTTCGGGGAAAATTCCTGGGTTGGCGGCGAACGCTTCCGAAATGCTCGAACCGGTATCGATTTTTTCATACAGATTCGCGCACAGGTTTTTAATCTTGGGGGTCTCTGACGTTTCACGTAAATCGGACAGGATGGCCTGAATCGGCACCCCGGCACGGAGCAGCATTTCAAGCTGAAACAGAAACTGGATCAGATCGCGACGCCCCAGTTTGTGTACCGTATGGTTTTTATTTTTGGCGGTTTTTGCCCGGATCAGATCAAGCCCGTTTTTTTTGAGTTGCGAGGCCAGGTCAAATTCGTTGAGCGCGTCAGTCTCGCCTTTTTCGATATGACCCTGAGGATCAACGGCACGGTAGCGGTATATAGCCATTATTGAGCCGTCCGTTCGCTGAAATCGACGACGCGGCGCACTTCCTGCAGCGATGTGACGCCTTCTTTCACCCGCCGGATGCCATCATCACTGAGCGGCTTGAAATGATGTGCAAGCGCGTAGTCGGTTAACTCCTTGAGGCCTGCGCGTCGCGTAACCAGCTCGATCATGCCCTGATCAAAATGTAATATTTCCATGATGGCCAGGCGGCCTTTGAAGCCCTGGTTTTCGCAGTCTGGACAGCCTTTCGGACGGCAGATCATGAGGATTTCGTCCGCCGCGATGTTCATGATCATGCGCTCACTGTCATCCGGCTGGTAGGCTTCCTTGCACAACGGACACAGACGGCGCACCAGCCGCTGTGCGATGATGCCGATCAGGTTGGAGGCAAACATATCGTCTACGATTCCCAAATCGTGCAGTCTGGAAATCGAGCCGATCGCGGAATTGGTGTGCAGGGTTGAGAAAACCTGATGTCCGGTCATCGCGGCGCGCAGCGCCATTTCGGCGGTGTCATGGTCGCGAATTTCACCCACCAGTATGATGTCCGGATCCTGGCGCATCAGGGAGCGTATCCCGTTGGAAAAGTCGAGTTTAACCGTCTCGGCGATGGATGTTTGCCGGGTGAGCGGCATGGGATATTCCACCGGGTCCTCCAGCGTCATGATGTTCACGGCATCGTTGTTCAGATGATTCAGTATCGAATACAGCGTCGTGGTTTTACCCGAACCGGTAGGCCCTGTGACCAGCAGGATGCCCTCGGGACGTTCCAGCATCCGTTCGAGCAAGCCAAGCTGAACCTCTGTCATGCCGAGTTTGTCGAGACTGACGATGCCCATCTTCCGGTCGAGTATCCGCAAGACGAAATTTTCGCCGTGTATGGTCGGATGGGACGCGGCGCGAAAGTCAATCTGGCGGCCAAATAGCGAGAGTGAGACGCGGCCGTCCTGAGGCGCGCGGGTTTCTGCGATATTCATGCCTGACAATACTTTCAGCCGTACCAGTATGGCCATCCAGTGCGATTTTGACAGCGAACGCACCGGCCGCAACACACCGTCAATGCGGTAGCGCACGCGCAAAAACTGCTCTTCCGGTTCGAAATGGATATCTGATGCGCTGCGACTGACGGCATCCGACAGGATGGCATCGGTCAGGCGCACGATCGGGTGGCTGTATGAAACGCCCGCCTGGGTCAGTGCATTCAGGTCGAGTTCACCGCTTTCCAGTTCAAACAGGATGCCTTCAATGGAGAGCTCATGATCGTAGAACTTATCGACCGCAGCCAGCACTTCGGCGCTGGGGGCAATGCGCCAGGCGGGAATGATGCGCTTTTGAGACTGCCGGCTTGCCTGAGCCAGAAAGGGGGCGATGGCATCCCTGGCCAGTATGTCATCCGGGTTGGCTGCGACGATCAGCAGATGGCCATTTTCGGCATCAAAGCTGAGCGGAAACAGGCTGTGCTTGATGGCAATGGATTTGGGAATTAGCGCCAGTGCCGTCGCGTTCGCCACACTGCCTGACAGATCGATAGATTTATAGCCCGCCGCTTCGGAGACGGCCTCACGCATGGCTACATCGGTGATGAAATGCAAATCGAGCAGTTCTTCACCGAGCGGCTTGTTATCTGTCTTCTGGCGTTGCAACGCGATGCGCAACTGATCGTCATTGATCTGTCCGCGTGCAATCAGTACCTCGCCGATGCGCTGGTGAGCAACTTGTGGATTTTGAGTATTCATCTGACTTTGGTGCAGTCCATAAATAGTACGCACACGGCTACCGGCTGCTGCCCAGTTCCTGGATACGGCGGTTGATCGCGGTCATATCCAGTGTCGGATCATTGGCCAGTTTGCCGGCTTTTTCGTAAAAGGACAGCGCTGCTGCCGGCTGATGCAAATGATCGAGCGATACCGCCAGATTGTAGGCATAGCGCGCATTTTCAGGTGCGAGCTCAAAGGCGCGGAAATACGATTGCTGAGCTTCTCCCCAGCGTAGCTGACGAGCCAGCACGCCGCCCAGTGCATAGTGAAACTCGGGTGCTGCAGGTCTTAAATCCAGCAGTTCACGCAGCTGGCTTTCGGCGGAGACAAGGTCAGCCTGCATGGATAAACTGACGAGTCCTGCTGCCGCGGTTGTGTTGCCCAGATCTTCACGCAATACCTGGCGATAAAGCTCCGTTGCGCGCGTCACTTGCCGTTTGCGCTGGGCAATGACCGCCAACCCCAGCAGTGCGTCCTTGTCGTGCGGATGCGCTGACAGCGCCGCCAGATACTGTTGTTCAGCCAGATCCAGATTCCCCTCAGACAGTGTCCGGTACGCTTCCCTGAGCGGATCGGGGCCTGCCGGAATGACTCGCCGGGCTTTATGCGATTTACGTTTTTTGGGTTTGCTGGTATCGACAGGATGTGTCCAGGATTTATCCTTGTAAGTCAGGCTGTCGGCGCCGCTGGCTGTCGCCGCCAGCGTGTTGACATCCGCCGCACTCGATGCGGCAAGCGTGACAGTTGGAACGGCGGAGGCCGCGGCAAGCTCGGTGTTCTGAGTCGCAAGCGGAATATACTGATTCTGCTGGTAAACGATCCAGGCTATGCCAGCTATCAGCGCCATCATGCTAAAGGTGACATACGGCCATATTCTGGTCGGGCGGGCGGTGGTCATTTTTTCAGCAGACAGCGAGGACTCATGTATGTCAGCAGCAGGCTTGCTGCCCTGAGCGCGTTTTAATGCATCGAACAGCAGACTCATGGTGTCACCTCTGTTGTCTGGGCCGCTTTTTGCCATTCAGGTGTGGTGGCCGGATCTTTGAACTGGCGTATCAGGTCATACTGACTTTCCTGATTCAAAATGATGGGGCGCAGGAAAATCACCAGTTCGGTTTTTGAATTGGTGTCATTGCGCGCCTTGAACAGCTCGCCCAGGCCGGGAACGCTGCCGATACCGGGTATCTGATTGGTCGTGCCCGTGCGCGTATCCTGCATCAGGCCGCCCAGCACGGCGATATCGCCGTTGCGCACCCTCAGGATAGACTCCATTTCGCGCGTCTGAATTTGCGGAATGCGATTGACGATGGCGTTCTGTGCGAGTACCGGATTCGGGTCGTTTGCATAACTTAAAATGCGGGTGATGGTCGGTCTTAAATTGAGCGTGATTTCCGCATCACCCCCTATTTGCGGCGTCACATACATCATGAAACCGACCGGTACGGTATGTATGGTGGTGGTATAAGTCGGTGCCGTGATCAGAACGCCCGCTGTACTGTAGGTTCCGGCCGTCACCTCGATGGTGAAGTAAACCGACTCGTCCACCACTTTGAGCAGGCTGGTCTGGTTGTTGAGCACCGACAGTTTCGGGCTGGACAGCACATGGGTTTTGCCAAAGGTTTCCAGCAGCTTGATTGATCCGCTCAGGCTGAACATGCCGCCGCGGCCTGCATTGGTATAACTGATGGTACCCATCGCGGCGGTGGCTGCTGCAGGCGATACCTGAGTTAAGCTCAGACCGAGCGTGCGCAGCAGCGACCAGTCTATGCCTTGCTGGTACTGATCGGACAAGGAGACTTCGACGATGGTCGCCTCGATCAGCACCTGCCGACGCGCATTATTCATCACCTTGTCGATAAATTCACGAACCGTGGCATGCTGGCGGGAAGTCGCGCGTACGCTGATGATGCCGGTTTCCGGATTGGCAATGACATAAGCCGCTTCACGATAGGTTGCACGGCGCGCACGGCTGGTGTTCTGGTTCTGAATCTGGGCCGGGAGGGCTGCGACTGCACTTTGTCCTGCTGCAGGTTGTGCAGCAACGGGCTGCGGCATGCTTTGTTCAAGCTCGTTGACCCCTTCGGGCAGCTTCTTGTCAGTTTCACGAAGTAAATCCTTGATGTTCTCTGTCAGCGTCTCCCAGAATTTGTTATCGGACAGGTTGTCGATATTAGAATTGGAACCATTGCTTCCCCCCCCCGTGCTCTGTCCTTTGCCGATCACCGCGATGCTGGTGGACATGTTGATGCTGTTTTTGGCATTGCGCGACACATTGGGGTATTCGATCTGGTAGTTTTTCAGATACGGGCTGTCCGGCATGATGGCCAGATTGCCGCCGTTGAGCTCATAGCGCATGTCCACCTGACGTGCAATGGCATCCAGGATTTCTGGCAGGGTGCGGTCGAGCAGATTCATGGTCACGGTGCCGGTAATGCTGGGGTGGATCTCGATGTTGAGTTTTGCGTCCCGTGCCAGCGCAAACAATATTTCCTGAGCCAGTACGTTATTGACCACGATGCTGTAACGCTCAGCCGCTTTGCTCGCCTTGGGCGGGGGCGGCAGCGGAGCGGTCTCATTCAACGGGGGAATGAGACCCGGCGTCGTATTCCCGGGCAGGCTGATGTGCTGGTCGGAGGGCTTCATTGCTGCCGGCAGATGCGTGCATGCGCCAAGCTGAGTACATAATGCGGCGATGATGCCGAACAGTGCTTTTTTTTTGCTGTAAAGACTGGGATGCATTGCCAGTTCCTCTCAAATGCCGCTGGTATGTCAGGCTGATGTGCAGTTTTCCATTTCCCCTCTATCGGGTCAATATGCCTTAATGTCTATGTAATCATGCCTAATGCCATGTAATCGGGCGGCAGGCCAGCCGGAAAAGGCAAGGAAGATTCGGAATTGAGCAGTGCAACGGGCGCGAGGTTTAAATCAGCGGAGCTGGGTGAAGCGCATGGCAATGCCTAGCAGCAGTTCTGTAGCGGCTTGCCAGTAGTTTGTATTGCTCAGGCAAGATGAAAAATTTGCACCGACATCTTCAATAGCCATGCGCACGTGCCGGGCATTGACCTGTTTACTCCCATCACCAAAAGCTGCAAGCAGGGCTTTGTCGGCAATCAGGTTAAGGCGTCTTGCGCGTCCCTGCGCATCAGCGAGTAAAAGACGCTCGCCAAAACTGGAAAAAATGCGCCGGCCGCGCCATCCTGCGACGCTGAGCCGGTGGGCCAGATAGCGACTGGCATCAGCGTTTGATAACTGGTGCAGGGTGAACCGGTACACGACGCGGTCGCGTACCTGGCGCAGGGCGGGGGTCGCGAGCAGTGTATCGAGTTCAGGCTGGCCGCAAAGAATCAGTTGCAGCAGTTTTCGATTATCTGTCTCCAGATTGGACAGTCGCCTGACCTCTTCGATGGATTCAGCAGGCATAGCGTGCGCCTCATCGATCAGCACCATGACTTGTCGCCCCATTTCATGACGTTTGATCAGTTCATGCTGCAGCGCTTCAATGCACGTACCCTGGCTGGGAAGCCCCAGATCACGGGCGATGACCTCGATAATGTCGGTGTGCGAAAAATCGGGATTGGGCAAGTATACCGTGTCGGTATGGTCAGGCAGTTGGCTTAACAGGATGCGGCTCATCAGGGTCTTCCCGCTCCCCACTTCGCCGATCACCAGCACGATACCCTCACCTTGCTGAGCGGCATACAATAAACCTGCGCTGAGCATATCCCGATCTCCCCCTTCAAAGAAAAATTCGGGATCAGGGGTGATAGAAAATGGCGGTGATTTCAGGCCAAAGTGATCAAGATAAAGTGCTGACATGTGCATATCGTATGCTTCGTATTTCGACCGTGTCAATCAGCCAAACTATATAGGGGTATCGTCATCTATCGCGTTATCCGCTTGCCCGATACCTGTTTTTGCGCTTTAATATGCCTCGTTTTTAACAGCCGTAGACTAAAATGAAATTTCTTGAAGGATTGTTTGAAGGTAGTTTGTGGAATAGCCGGTTTGTCATTCTGTCCGCTGTTGTCGGCAGTCTGGTGGCAGGCTTTGTGATTTTTTACATGGCCACGGTGGATGTGTATTTCCTGTTTCAGCATGCGCTGCATTATGCAGATGCAAGCCTTACGGACGAAGCGCGCAAGGCGCTGCATGACAGCACGGTTTCTCACATTGTTGAAGTGGTTGACGGGTATTTGCTGGCGACGGTGATGCTGATTTTCTCCCTTGGCCTGTATGAGCTGTTTATCAGTGATATCGATCAGGCGCATGGCAGTAAAGCATCCAGCAAAATTCTGGTGATCAATAATCTGGATGATCTGAAAGGGCGCCTTGCCAAGGTGATCCTGATGATTATGATTGTGACGCTGTTTGAGGAAGCATTGCACATGAAACTCGAGACTGCACTGGATCTGGTTTACATGGGTGCCAGTATTACGTTGATTGCGCTGGCGCTGTACTTCAGTCATGCGGCTGAACATGGTTCTGCTGCGGTTAATGAAGAATCCTCCGATACGCCACATGGGCACTAGCATGCGCCGGACCTTGCTGTTGTGGCTGTTGTGTCTGCCGCTGGTGAGTTTTGCGGCAGATTTTTCGGTCGATGATCTGCAGGGCAAGACACACCATTTGTCTGATTATCGCGGCAAGTGGGTGCTGGTTAATTTTTGGGCGACCTGGTGTCCTCCTTGTCTTGCCGAGCTCCCCGAACTCAACAGGTTGCAAAAAACGCATCAGGATATGGTCGTGATTGGTATTGCGATGGATTACCGTTCCGGCAAACAGGTAGCCCAGTTCGTCAAACAACACGGCATCAGTTATCCCGTCGTGTTGGGTAACAGTAAAATTGTTGCGCAAATCGGTGATCTGGACGTGCTTCCTACCAGTTATTTATATAGCCCGGCGGGTGAGCAGGTCAGCTCTCAGGCGGGTGAGATCACGCAGGCAAGTGTCGAGCGATTCATTAAAAGTCACCAGTAAGCGGGGCCGCAATCTTAACTGGCTGGGGCGTAACCGTTCCCTACGGTGCGTTGCGGGGTGAGCCAGTGCCCGTGCCAGGCGGCGCGCACCAGGTTCGGGTATTCCGGACGTCCCAGGCTGCCGTTGTAACGCCCCAGTGCGCGAAACAGATCGCCATTTTCGATATCCAGATAGTGCCGCAGTATCGTGCAACCATAACGCAGGTTGATGCGCAGATGAAACAGATCTTGTTCGCTTGTTCCTATGGACTTTACCCAGAACGGCATCACCTGCATATAGCCGCGCGCACCGGCTGATGACACTGCATACTTCTTGAATCCGCTTTCGACTTCGATTAACCCCAGCACCAGTTGCGGATCGAGGCCAGCCCGGGTCGCTTCATAGTGCACGGTTTTTAAAAAATCTTCACGGTAATTTTTGTCAGGCAGGCGTTTTGCCAGGCGCAGCGACATGGCATTGAGCCATGAATCGGCTTCATATTTCGTAGCGAAAACTGGTTTAGGTGCTGCCTGATCCGATACGCTGCGCTGCAATACCGCACGCACGCTGGCGGACAAGGGGGATTCGATCTGTGCGCCGGCCCAGGCCTGCGTGGCGACAATCAGTGTCAGCAGGATTGTGGCATGAGGAATGAGGCGCGAGGGAAAACCACCGCGAGGCAGTAAGCTCAATCCACCATTCTTTATCCGCAACCCTGTTTTTTTCATAGCGTTGATTGTACGAACTCCAGTGCATTTTGCAAGGGGATCGCTTGTGCCGCTGCATCCCGGCGTCCCTGATATTCCAGCATCCCTTCCTTTAAACCACGCTCTCCGACGACGAGGCGGTGCGGAATACCGATCAGCTCCATATCGGCAAACATCACGCCCGGGCGTTCATCGCGGTCATCGAGCAGCACGTCGATGCCTGCTGCTTTTAATTCACTGTACAGCTTTTCTACTGTATTTTTAACATTTTCGCTCTTGTTCATGCCGATGGGCACGAGCGCGATCTGGAAAGGCGCAATCGAAGCCGGTAAAATCATGCCGCGCTCGTCGAAATTCTGTTCGATTGCCGCTGCGACGATGCGCGATACGCCGATGCCGTAGCAGCCCATTTCAAGTGTCTGTGATTTTCCCTGCGCATCCAGAAACGTCGCCTTCATATCTTCGGCATATTTAGTGCGCAACTGGAAAATGTGTCCCACTTCGATGCCGCGGCAGATTTCAAGCTTGCCGTTGCCGTCCGGCGACATGTCACCGCTAACTACGTTGCGGATGTCAGCCACCAGATCAGGTTCGGGCAAATCGCGACCCCAGTTGATGCCGGTTGTGTGAAATTTGGCGACATTGGCGCCAGCGACAAAGTCACTCATGACCGCAACGGTGCGATCGGCAATCACGCGCACAGCATCCCTGTCGATACCCACGGGTCCTAAAAATCCGGGAGGACAGTTGAAAAAGGTGCGAATTTCATCTTCGCGGGCAAAGCGGAAATCATTCAGTCCCGGCAGTTTGGCCGTTTTTATTTCATTTAAGGTATGGTCGCCACGCAGCAGCACGATGTGCAGTTTTTCCTGTGCGATCAGTGCCAGCAGCTTGACGGTGCGTTGCAGCGGGATGCCCAGCAATGCTGCGACTTGCTCACAGGTTGTTTGTCTGGGTGTGTCGACATTGCCTATTTCTTCGGCAGGCGCAGGGCGCACCGTATCGGGCGTGAGGGCGGGGGCAAGTTCCACGTTGGCCGCATAGTCCGAGTTCGGGCAGTAGGCCAGTGCATCTTCGCCTGAGTCAGCCAGCACGTGAAATTCATGTGAACCGCTGCCGCCGATGGCGCCGGTGTCTGCTGCCACCGCGCGGAATTTGAGCCCAAGACGGGTGAATATACGGCTGTACGTTTCGTACATGGCCGTGTAGGTTGTTTCAAGGCTGGCAAAATCGGCATGGAACGAGTAGGCATCCTTCATCAAAAATTCACGTGCACGCATGACACCGAAGCGGGGACGGACCTCGTCGCGGAACTTGGTCTGGATCTGGTAGAAATTGACCGGCAACTGGCGATAACTGCGAATTTCGCGGCGCGCGATGTCGGTGATTACCTCTTCATGGGTTGGCCCAAAGCAGAACTGGTTGTTGTGCCGGTCGCGGATTTTCAGCATCTGCGGGCCGAACACTTCCCAGCGTCCCGTCTCATCCCATAGTTCTGCAGGTTGCACGGCCGGCATCAGTAATTCAATGGCACCCGAATTATTCATCTCTTCACGAACGATGGCCTCTACTTTGCGCAAGGCGCGTAAACCTAACGGCATCCAGGTGTACAAACCACTGGCCAGCTTCTTGATATAGCCTGCGCGCATCATCAAAATGTGGCTGGGTAGTTCAGCTTCGGACGGGGCTTCTTTCAGGGTGGAGATAAAAAATTGTGAAACGCGCATGATGTTCGAAAATAGGTAGTTGTGTTAAGTGTGCGATTTTACAGCGAATGGACAAACTGCGCATTCCCCGTTAACGGCTTTTATTTAGGGTGCGGGCAGAAATTGAATAAAGAGTTAAGTATATGGCGCATATTCGCTTTTCAATAAAGGTGAAATGTGAAAGAATCCGCATATTGAAATTTACCTGATAGAGTGACCGATGATAGACCGAGACGGCTACCGCCCGAATGTCGGCATCATTATCACGAATGACAAAAATCAAGTATTCTGGGGAAAGCGGATTCGGCAGCATGCCTGGCAATTCCCGCAAGGTGGCATACAGCACGGAGAGAATCCCGAGCAGGCCATGTATCGAGAGTTGCATGAAGAAGTTGGTTTGATGCCGGAACATGTGGAAATACTCGGACGCACACGTGAATGGATGCGTTATGAGGTGCCGCAAAGCTGGAGTCGACGGGAGTCGCGAGGGGGTTATCGCGGGCAGAAGCAAATTTGGTTTTTGTTACGTTTAGTAGGACGTGATTGTGATGTCTGTTTGCGCGCATGCGCGCATCCCGAGTTTGATGCATGGCGTTGGAATGATTACTGGCTGGATATCCATGCCGTGATCGAGTTCAAACGTGAAGTTTATACCAAGGCGCTCAATGAGTTAGTTCGCTATCTCCCCGAGCCGAAAAACAGGTGTGTCTGTTTGTCGCATGCGCATGAAAATGCGGATGCATAGATAATTTTTGTGAATATATTTAGGAGCGCAAGCATGATTAAAGAGTATGCCGGACTGCAATCTCACCCACTGAAAACAGGGTCGTCTTTTGTACGTCCCGTTCAGGCTTTTCCTGAACGCGTCAAATTAAGCGATCCTGCCTTAACTGTAATGACCGATTTGACCAAGATTTCTGTTGTCAGTGTACGTGCCAAGACGTCGATGGACAGAGCGAATGCCAAAATGATCCGTTACGGCGTTCGCATGTTGCTGGTTTTGGATGATAACGAACAGGTTGCCGGTTTGTTGACCGCCACCGATGTGCTGGGTGAAAAACCGATGCGTTTTTTGCAGAACATGGGCGGGACGCATGCGGACATCATGGTGCGGGATATCATGAGCACACAGCGTGAACTCAGTGCGCTTAAAATCGAAGATGTGCAACAGGTCAGGGTTGGCGACATCGTGGTTACGCTGAAAAAAGCGAACAGACAGCATGCACTGGTGGTGTCAGAAGGTCTGGACGGCAAGCAGACCGTGTGCGGTCTTTTCTCTGTTACACAGATCGCCCGTCTGCTGGGTGCTCAGGCGCAAAGTTTTGAGCTGGCGCGAACTTTTGACGAAATTGAAGCGACGATTCCGCGTGCTTGATCGTTATAAAAATCCTGAGGTAAAGTTAATGAGTTTATTTACGCAACGCATTACGCTGCTGGTTTTATTGGCTGCGGTAACCGGATGTTCCACCCTCAATGACGCAAAAGATACGGTCAGTGGGTGGGTCGGGGGGCAGAGCAGCAATACGCTTGATGCGAGCAAGTCGGTTGCACCTGTCAGCAGTCCCGGACTCAAGTATGGTGCAACGCTGCGCGTTAACAGCTATATCGATCAGCGCAAAGTCAGCAATCCGCGCTATCTTGGAGAATTGACCGCTCGGGTGAGAGGTTTGAGCGGCAATGAAGTCGTTGCTGATCAGGATATTGCCGCCATTGCGACCGCTGCTATCAAGAAACGTTTTGATTCTGAAGGCTTTCAGGTCATGGAAGGCAGTACTGCTGCGAATGCGATATTTGAAGTGACGGGTGTAGTCAAAGAATTGACCCTGAATATCAAGGAACGCGATAGCATTAACATTGCTATTGAAACGACGCTGAAAGAAGTAGCGACCGGGAAAGTCGTCTGGTCGGGGCTGGTCAGCGAGAAAAATGACCGTTTTGCAGGCGTTGGCGGTAACAGCAAAGACGATGTGATGGTCTATCTGAACAATGAGTTGCGGATTGCCAGTTCTAAGACGGTTGAGGCAATTAGCTCTTCTTTGATGGCCTCGCGTCCGGATTTGTTTAATTTAACCCCGGGTACAAAGCCGGTTAAAGGCGTGACGGTCTATGTTGCACCTTCACTGCCCAAGGCCGCCGCACCCGTTGCATACGGTGCTCAGCAGGGAAGTGATGTGCCCGTATCAACTTACCGTCCGCATGCAAGCGACGTGAATGGCTTGTTGATGGTCAACACCAATCCTGCTCGTGCCAAGGTCTATCTGGATGGTGTGTACTACGGCATGTCACCGTTGCGTCTGGAAATTGAGCCCGGTATTCATGCGATCAGCGTAAAACTGGCCGGTTACAACATGGTTACCGAAAAAGTATCCGTGCGTCGTGGCGATAACACAGAAATTGAGCTGAATCTGGATCGCTAAAATCCGTCAGTGCTAAGTTGTACAATAAAAAATCCCGCTCAGGCGGGATTTTTTATTGGCGGCATGCGACTGAGCGCAGCCTTAGTGTTTGCCGGTACTGCCAAAACCTGCCGTACCGCGTGCGCTCAACGGGAAATCTTCGACGATGTTGAATCTGGCCTGTACGACCGGAACGATCACAAGTTGTGCCATGCGCTCCATCGGCATCAGCGTGAAAGGGATCTGGCTGCGATTCCACAAGGAGACGAAAATCTGCCCCTGATAGTCGGAGTCGATGAGTCCAACCAGGTTGCCCAGCACAATGCCGTGTTTATGTCCCAGGCCTGAACGCGGCAGTATCATCGCCGCAAAACCCGGATTGGCCAGATGAATTGCGATGCCGCTTGGGATGAGTTCACACTGTTTGGGCTGTATTACCAACGCATGATCGATGCAGGCGCGTAAATCGATTCCGGCTGAGCCTGCAGTGGCATACGTGGGCATACTCTCATGCAGGCGAGGATCTAAAATTTTAACGTCTACCTTGGGGTGCTTCATCAGTGCGCTCCTTCGTAATGTTGTGCAATATACTGCAATAACTGCCTTGCCAGCGTGAGTTTATCAGCCCGTGGCAGCGGGTGAATACCCAGATCATCGAATAACATCAGTTCGTTTTCGTCGCTGCCGATCGCCTGCTGTGCAATATTGCCAACCAGGAGCGGCAATCTTTTGGCGATGCGTTTTTGTTCTGCGTATTCAGCCAGATTCTCGCTCTCTGCTGCGAAACCCACACAGTAGGGTGGATTCGCAAGGGATGCAACATAGGCCAGAATGTCCGGGTTGGCGACCAGTTCCAGTGTCAGCGGTGCGCTGCTTTTCTTTATTTTCTGAACGCTTTCGTGGGCGATTCGATAATCTGCTACGGCCGCAACCCCGATGAAAATGTCACAGGACGCAACGTGCTGTTTAACGGCATTGAACATTTGTGCTGCACTTTGCACGTTGATGGTCTGTGCCTGAAATGGCGCGGTCAGAGCGGCAGGACCTGTGACCAGTGTGACCTCGGCTCCCATTTCAATCGCTGCCTGCGCGATCGCATAGCCCATCTTGCCGGAACTGCGATTGGTAATCCCCCTCACCGCATCGATCGCTTCATAGGTGGGGCCTGCGGTCATCAGAATCTGTTTTCCTGCCAGCAGCTTGGGCTGAAATGAATCGGTGATGAGTTGCAAGAGCAGTTCCGCTTCCAGCATGCGCCCCATGCCGGTTTCGCCGCATGCCTGCACGCCGACATCCGGCCCCATGATGTGGATGCCATCGGCAATTAACTGCTCAATATTGCGTTGGGTCGCCGGGTTTTGCCACATCTGTTTATTCATCGCGGGGGCGATCAGCAACGGACAGGTGCGAGCCAGGCACAGGGTTGAGAGCAGATCATCGGCAAGACCATTGGCCAGTTTCGCGATGAAATCGGCACTGGCAGGTGCGATGACAATGGCATCCGCTTCACGGCTCAGGTTGATGTGAGCCATGCCGTTGGGAATGCTGGCATCCCACTGGGATGTGATGACGGGTTTTCCGGACAATCCCTGCATGGTCGTTGGCGTAATGAAGTGACAGGCAGCGTCTGTCATAGCGACTTGCACCGAATAATCCTGTTTCATCAGCAGGCGGAGCAACTCGGCGGCTTTATACGCTGCAATCCCCCCGGTGATGCCCAGTACGATGTGTTTTGTATTCATGCTGTGCATCTTACAAGGAATTCATCAGAATCACTACTGGCTACGCAATGCTCAGGCTAGCGGGTTTTTGAGTCAGCATTGGCAGACCCTTTTTGCTGCAGGCAGCTTTTGTACCGGCTGTTAACCCGATTGGCGAACCATTCCGTGGTGAGTTTTCGCTTGATTTTAGGGCTGCTCAGGTCGATTTTAGGCAGGATAAGCCGCGGTTGTTTGCCCGCTTTATCCGCTAATGCATATAAGCGGGTATAAAGCGGTGTCATGCTGAAGCTCGAATGTTTTTCAAGACGCAAATCGCGCTGTATCTCTGTCTCGTTCATGTGAAGCTGTTTGCTGATGGTTAACAGGGCGTTTAGCGATGAGCTGGGCTCAGCGGAAATAGCGCCGTTCCGGTAGCGCAACAAGTCTCCGTCGGGCACCAGTGCTTTGCCGCTTAATCTGGCCAGCGCCTGCTGGAAAGCTGCATTCCGGCTGCTGTAACGACCCGAGTTAAAGTCGGCAAACCGGTACAGCATATCGGGGTAGACGGCAGGATAGTCGAGCAAAATGGCACATCCGAAATAGAGTCCGCCGCGACGGGAGAATACCTCATTGCGCAGATTGCCGTGAGTGGGGTACGGATACGGTCGTGCGCGGGCATGGCTTTCGGCAAACTCGACGCTGACCTGCATCGGCCCGCCTGTGTGAACCGGATTGTAGTTAGGGAACAAGTCGCGACCTGCCGGCACCATGGCGATCATCTCTTCAATCAGATCGCTGAGCTCTTTTTCTGTTTTAAGTGCGTCTATCCTCTGGCTATAACTGCGGCCATCGCGTGAGTTTGTTGCAAGCATCCAGTCAATAACGGTCTGGGGGATATGATATTTGTCGCTTCGTTGGGTAATCTCACGACGGATGATGGCGGGCAGTCCAGGGACAACGGGGTCGGCCTGAAAGCTCGATTCCTGCGCGATAACAGCAATGGCGGCGCAAAAATGTTCGGGTATCGGCTGAATTTGCAGTGCTTTGAATACACTTTGTAAATCAGTTGCCCAGCCTTGCTTGTCTTTGAGATGGGCAGGTAAAAGCTTCAGCAGAAGTTCATGCACTTGCTGATCGGATAGGGATGCTGAGGGCAATTGCACTGCGCTCATGGCTGGGATAACAGCAGGCTTTGCAGGCGCTTTTGGATTTTTAGTCGCGGGACTGGTAAGTGTTGCCGCTGTTTTGGTTGGCGCCGCAGGTAATGATTCGGTTTGTTCCGGCGTGCTGGCACACCCTCCGATAAGCGACAGGATGGCTGGCAGTATGATCCGGTTAATATTGAGCACGGTCGTTGTTGAATTGCCCCGTCAGTATCAGGAACATGACGGGGCTTCAGGGGGTCAGATCAGTTTCGCGAGTTTTGCAGCGTGACCGATATAGGTATCGGGGGATAGCTGTAACAGGCGCTGTTTTTCTTGTTCGGGAATAGCCAGCGTTTCGATGAATGCGCACAAGGATGTACGATTGATTCCGCTTTGACCGCGCGTGAGTTCTTTGAGCTTATCGTATGCGTTTTCAATGTTGTAGCGGCGCATCACGGTTTGAATCGGTTCAGCCATCACTTCCCAGCTCGCATCAAGATCAGCGGCAACACGCACCGGATTCACTTCCAGCTTATTCAATCCTTTAAGACAGGATTCATAGGCTAGCAGGGTATAGCCTAATGCCACCCCCATATTACGCAACACGGTGGAATCGGTCAGGTCACGCTGCCAGCGTGAAATGGGCAATTTTTCGGACAGATGACGCAGCAGCGCATTCGCCATGCCGAGATTACCTTCCGAATTTTCAAAATCAATCGGGTTGACCTTGTGCGGCATGGTCGAGGAACCAACCTCGCCCTTGATGACTTTTTGCTTGAAAAATCCCAGCGAAATATAGCCCCAGATATCCCGGTTCAGATCGATCAGGATGGTGTTGATGCGCGCGTAGGCATCGAATAGTTCAGCCATGTAATCGTGCGGTTCGATCTGGATAGTGTAGGGGTTGAAGACGATGCCGCGTCCGGTGACAAATTTTTGTGCGAATGCTTCCCAGTCTACCTCGGGGTAAGCGGCCAGATGGGCGTTGTAGTTGCCCACTGCGCCGTTGATTTTGCCCATAATTTCAACCGCTTCAAGGCGCAGTGTGGCGCGTTGCAGGCGGTACGCCACATTGGCCATTTCTTTGCCGAGCGTACTGGGCGTCGCGGTCTGTCCGTGGGTGCGGCACAGCATCGGCATGTCAGCCAGTTGGTGTGCCAGATCTGTCAGGCGGGATGTAACCGTTTTTAAAGCGGGCAGCATCGCCGCATCGCGACCGTTTTTGAGCATCAGCGCGTGAGACAGGTTGTTGATGTCCTCAGATGTGCAGGCGAAGTGGATGAACTCAAGCGAGCTGGCTGTTTCGGGATTGCCCGATAACTGATCGCGCAACCAGTATTCGATGGCTTTCACATCGTGGTTGGTGGTTTTTTCGATGTTTTTGATCGCCTGAGCATCCGCTTCGGAGAAGTTGGCGTTGATCGCATCCAGTTGCGCGATGGTCGCAACGGAGAACGGGCCGATTTCCCGGATGTCAGCTTGCGCTGCCAGGGCTTTGAACCATTCAATTTCAATTTCCACGCGGAAACGGATCAGACCGAATTCGCTGAAATAGCCGCGCAGCGCGTCAACCTTGCCGTGATAGCGTCCGTCCAGCGGGGAGAGTGCGGTGAGTTGTGTCATGTCAGTGCCCGAAATCTTAAAATGCGTATTTTACGCGAATCAGCCTGGTTTCGCTTTGAGCTGTTATCAAAAATTCCGGTGATGTGTTTTGAGTTTCGGAAAATAGTGCGGAAAATAGGGTCAGACTCGATTTAATAATTAATCGAGTCTGACCCTATTTACCCTTGATCGAGTCTGACCCTATTTATGACCCTATTTACCCTTGCTGTCCCGCTTCGATGATTGCACCGCCCAGGCAGATTTCACCGTCATACAAAACCACCGATTGCCCCGGCGTGACCGCCCATTGCGGCTGTTCGAACGAAATTGAACAGCGATCGGCTGACAGATCAGTTATCCGGCAGGGTGCATCCGCCTGACGGTAACGGGTCTTGGCCGCATAAGGGTGATTGATAAGTGGGGCGGTGCCGCTTACCCAGTGGGCATCCAGGGCGGTGAGCGTGGAACTTAGCAGGGCAGGATGGTCGTGGCCCTGAACCACGATAAGCCGGTTATGTTCCATATCTTTGGCAGCGACAAACCACGGTTCGCCGCTCGAATTTTTTTCACCGCCAATACCCAGACCCTGCCGCTGCCCCAGCGTGTAAAAGGACAGGCCGATATGACGGCCTACTAATTTTCCTTCCGGTGTATGCATCTCGCCCGGCTGGGTGGGCAAATAGCCACTTAAAAATTCGCGGAAAGGGCGTTCACCGATGAAGCAAATGCCGGTACTGTCCTTCTTGGCAAAGTTGCACAGTCCGTGCTGCTCTGCGATTTTTCGGATGTCGGATTTGAGTATGTTTCCCAGCGGAAACATGGCTTTTGATAGCTGAGCCTGATTCAGCCGGTGCAGAAAATAGCTCTGATCCTTGCTCCCATCTGTCGCCTTGAGCAACTGAAACAGTCCGTTGACTTCCCGTACTTGCGCGTAGTGACCGGTTGCGATGGTATCGGCGCCCAGTTGAATCGCGTGATCGAGAAATGCCTTGAATTTGATCTCGGCGTTACACAAAATATCCGGATTCGGGGTGCGGCCGGCCTGATATTCGCGCAAGAAGGAGCTGAATACCCGGTCCTTGTATTCCTTGGCAAAATTGACTGCTTCAATCGGGATGCCGATGGTGTCGGCGACGGAGACTGCGTCGATTAAATCCTGACGGGATGAGCAGTATTCGCTGTTGTCATCGTCTTCCCAGTTTTTCATGAACAGGCCGATCACGTCATAGCCTTGTTCTTTGAGCAACAGTGCCGTGACTGAGGAGTCTACGCCGCCAGACATGCCGACGACGACGCGTTTGTTTTTATTCATAGTGCACCAGTAAATCAAGAGGATAGCGTTTTCCTGCCAGATAGTCTTCGCAGCAGCGTAATACCAGCGGGCTGCGATGCTGCGACTGGCTGGCGCGAATTTCATCTGTCGTCAGCCATACGGCGCGCAGGATGCCTTCATCAAGTTTTAGCTCCGGATAGTGTGTGCCAACCGTGCCGGTAAACGCGAAACGCAGATAGTGGGTATTAGATTCAGGGGCGCGCCAACTGTAAATACCAGTCAGATATTCGGGCGTGAAGTCATAGGCCGATTCTTCCAGAGTTTCACGTGTGGTCGCGGCAAGCAAGGTCTCACCGGATTCCCAGTGACCCGCAGGCTGGTTAAAGCGCAAACCTTGAGATGTTTCTTCCTCGACCAGCAAAAATTTCCCGTCGCGCTCAATCACGGCGGCGACGGTGACGTTCGGTTTCCAGATCATTTCAATTCGGGTGGTGATGTTGCAAGACGGCAAATGTTACCACTTAATACCTGCAAAACAAAAAAGGCAGGGGGAACCCTGCCTTTTTTGAGCGACTAGCGGTATTACTTGGCCGCAGGTGCTGCTTCCGCTTTAGCTTTTTTGTGGTGGTGATGTGCTTTCTTCTCTTCTTTTGCTTCCGTGGCTTTGGATTCTTTCTTTTCTTCGGCCTTGGAACCTTCTTTAGCCGGTGCCGCTTTCATGGCAGTCTCCTTGGCAGGGGCCGCGTCCGCAGCAACGGCGCAGAAAGATACAGTAGCGAATACAGCAGCGATCATGACGGACAACAGTTTGCTCATGGTGAACTCCAGTTAGTTATAAATGCATTTGGCAATTTGCCGACACTTCTGTGTCGAGGCATACAACGTGGAGCCTGTTTGAACGGTTGACAGTGTTGTGTAACGAGATGTAACGCGGGTGTGATGAACGGTGCGGTGGGTATGGGCAAGAAAAAAGCCACTAAAAAGTGGCTTTTTTCCTTGTTTGGTGCCGGGGGGGGGAATCGAACCCCCACGCCCTCACAGGCACCGGATTTTGAGTCCGGCACGTCTACCAGTTCCATCACCCCGGCAAGGAATCTGCGCATTATCCATGAAACAGTTTTCAAGATCAACTACAATCTCGCCTTTGTGAAAAATGGCTGCCTGTTAATGCGTACTGATGAATTCGATTTTTCCCTGCCAGAACATCTGATCGCCCAGCATCCGCCTGTGCAGCGTGGTGGCAGTCGCTTGCTCAGTGTGCACAATGAGGTACTGGAGGATCGTCAGTTTGGTGATTTTTTGCAGATGACTCGTGCCAATGACGTGCTGGTGCTCAACGATACGCGTGTGATAAGGGCGCGCTTATTTGGCATTAAGCGCAGCGGCGGCAAAATAGAAGTGATGGTGGAGCGCGTATTGAACGAGCATGAGGTGCTGGCTCAGGTGCGCGCGAGCAAATCACCCGTCAAAGGCAGTTATTTGCAGCTTGCCGCAGAAGTCGTGCCGCAAAGCGGGGAAGGCATGCCGGATGCGGGGTTGAGTGTCGAAGTGCTGGGGCGGGCGGGCGAATTCTTTCATTTGCGCTTTTGTTCTGAAGAGCCGGTGCTTGATCTGCTGGAGCGGTTTGGACGACTCCCGTTACCGCCTTACATTACGCATGCTGCTGAAGAAACAGACGAGAGCCGTTATCAAACTGTCTTTGCGCGGGAAGCCGGCGCGGTGGCAGCGCCTACAGCCGGACTGCATTTCGATGAGCCGATGTTGCAAGCCTTGCGTGGTAAGGGCGTTAAAATCGTGTACGTGACCTTGCATGTCGGTGCGGGCACTTTTCAGCCGGTGCGAGTCGAGCTGGTCAGCGAGCATGTGATGCACAGTGAATGCTATGACATTCCGTCAGCCACGGTCGATGCCATTGAACGTGCGCATGCGACGGGGGCGCGGGTGATTGCGGCGGGGACGACCAGTTTGCGCGCACTGGAGAGTGCTGCTCAGTCAGGGACATTGCAGGCGGGATCAGGGGAGACGCGCATTTTCATCACGCCTGGTTATCAGTTTCGTGTCGTGGATGTGCTGCTGACCAATTTTCACCTGCCCAAATCCACCCTGCTGATGCTGGTGAGCGCGTTTGGCGGCACGCAAGCCCTGCGCGCGGCGTATCGTCATGCGGTAGAGCAGCAATATCGATTTTTCAGTTACGGCGATGCGATGCTGATCGAGCGAAAGTAAGTCACAATGAGTTAGTTGCAAGTGTAGGTCGGAATAAATCCCGACGCTTTTAATTATTTTTAAGGTTGCACATGAAATTCGATTTATACAAAACATCAGGTAAAGCGCGTCGCGGGCAGTTAACGCTGGCGCATGGTACTGTGCAAACACCTGCATTTATGCCGGTCGGCACGTACGGGACGGTCAAGGCGATGAGTCCGGCCGAGCTGCGTGACATCGGTGCGCACATCGTGCTGGGTAATACCTTCCATTTGTGGCTGCGCCCGGGGCTGGAAGTTATTGAGGCGCATGGTGGTCTGCATGATTTTATGGGCTGGAATGGCCCGATTCTGACCGATTCGGGTGGCTTTCAGGTGTTCAGTCTGGGGGCGTTGCGAAAAATCAGCGAAGAGGGGGTTAAGTTTCAGTCTCCGGTGAATGGCGATAAATTATTTTTGACGCCGGAAGAGTCCATGCGCATTCAGCGCGTGTTGAATTCCGATATCGCGATGATTTTCGACGAATGCACGCCGTATCCCGCAACGGAAAAAGAAGCTGCTGATTCGATGCGCCTGTCGTTGCGCTGGGCGGCCCGCTCGAAGGCTGCGCATGAGGGGAATCCAAATGCACTGTTCGGTATTGTTCAGGGTGGCATGTATGAACACCTGCGCGATGAGTCGCTGGCCGAATTGACCCGTATTGACTTTGACGGTTTTGCCATCGGCGGATTGTCGGTGGGTGAGCCTAAGGAAGATATGCGGCGTATTTTAGAGCATACCGCGCCTCGGTTGCCGCAAAACAAGCCGCGTTATCTGATGGGGGTGGGGACGCCTGAAGATCTGGTCGCCTCGGTAGCTCAAGGGATCGACATGTTCGATTGCGTCATGCCAACCCGCAACGCGCGCAATGGCATGTTGTTTACGCAGAACGGGGATATCAAGATCAAGAATGCACAGTATCGCCTGGATACCCGTCCGCTGGATGCCGAATGCAGTTGTTATACCTGTCAGAATTTCAGTCGTGCGTATCTGCATCACCTGTACAGGCTGAAGGAGATTTTAAGTGCCAGGCTCAATACCATCCATAATTTGCACTATTATCAGCAATTGATGAACCAGATTCGTACATCCATTGAAGCGGATGCTTTTTCTGAGTTTGAATTGAAGTTTGCCGCGCAGCGTGCCAGCCTAACATGAAGCTGCAACAGGCTTCGTGATAGAATGCGCGCCCTTTGATTGATTTGTGGAGTTAAGAACAATGTTTATCAGTAATGCATATGCAGAAGCAGCGTCCGGATCAGCCGCAGGCGGATTCATGGAATATTTGCCATTAGTTGCACTCGTTGCAGTGTTCTATTTTCTTGTTTTGCGTCCACAGCAAACACGCGCTAAAGAACATAAGGCGATGGTAGAGGCGTTGCAGCGCGGCGATGAAGTCGTAACCGTCGGCGGCGAACTGGGGCGTGTATCAAAAGTTTATGAAGCGTATGTGGGCGTTGAGCTTGCAGAGAATCTGGAAGTGATCGTGCAAAAGACGGCGATTCAGGCTGTGTTGCCTAAGGGTACGATCAAGGCTATCAAGTAGATTAACTTGAAGAGGCTGTTGCGCAGCGATTCGTTTTTATGGCGGGTTCTGCCGGTGAAACGATCGTTGCAGCGAGCATCTCCGGCTGAATAAGGTTGACTGGTTTTTCTGAGCGTTAAATTGAGTGTTTTGTTGCGCGTAATAATTTAGAGGTCGTTATGAACCATTACCCACTGTGGAAAAATCTGCTGATTCTGTTTGTATTGCTGACAGGACTGATTTATACCTTGCCGAATTTCTATGGTGAGTCTCCTGCCGTACAAATTTTGCCGTTGCGCACTAATTTGAAAGCCGATATTGCCTTGCTGGGTCGTGTTGATTCGGCACTCAAGGCCGCCAATATCAATGCGGAATTGGTGGCGCTCGATGGCAACAGCGTTAAGGCACGCTTTGCTGATACGGACGTACAGCTAAAAGCGAAGGATGTGATCAAAGCTCAGCTGGGTGAGGATTATGTTGTTGCGCTCAATTTACTGCCGCGCTCCCCTCAGTGGTTAACGAGTTTGCATGCGCTGCCGATGTATTTGGGACTGGATCTGCGTGGTGGCGTGCATTTTCTGTTGCAAGTTGACATGAAAGCTGCGCTGGACAAGGCGCTGGATGCGGCGACAGGCGATATGCGCAGCGCACTGCGCGAAGAAAATATTGCCTACTCGGGGGTTGTTCGTGAAGGGGATGCACTGCAGGTTAAATTCCGTGATGCGGAAGCCAGAACGAAGGGTGAAGAGCAGCTTAAACAGCGTTTTACTGACTATGCGTTGACCGAAAAAGAACTGGGCGGTGAGTTCTTGTTGATCGCTGCACTAAAACCGGAAGCGCAGCACCGTATACAGGAGTCGGCTGTGCAGCAGAATTTACTGACGCTGCGTAATCGAGTCAATGAACTGGGTGTCGCTGAACCTGTGATTCAGCAGCAGGGCGCTGATCGTGTTGTTGTGCAGTTACCCGGCGTTCAGGACACGGCCCGCGCCAAAGATATTCTGGGTCGTACCGCGACGCTGGAAGTGCGCATGGTGGATGATGAACACCAGATTTCAGCCGGCGGCGCAGCTCCTTTCGGCACAGAAATGTTCAAGGACAGGGAAGGTAATTCCATACTGGTTAAAAAGCAGGTTCTGCTGACCGGTGAGCGTATCAACGATGCGCAGCCGGGCTTTGATAATCGCTCTAATGAAGCTGCGGTACACATCAATCTGGATGGTGTGGGCGCGCGTAAATTCAAAGAAGCGACCCGTGAAAATGTCGGCAAACGCATGGCGATTATCCTGTTCGAAAAGGGCAAGGGTGAAATTGTCACCGCACCGGTGATACGCGAAGAAATTGGTGGCGGGCGTGTGCAGATCAGCGGCAAGATGACGACAGAAGAAGCGCAGGATACGGCATTGCTGCTGCGTGCCGGTGCATTGGCAGCACCGATGGAAATTGTCGAAGAACGCACCGTGGGACCTAGTCTGGGTGCAGACAATATTTCCCGCGGGTTTAATTCCACTAAGATCGGTTTCATGATGATCGCCGTATTTATGGCGGCTTACTACATGATGTTCGGCGCGATTTCCGTGCTGGCGCTGGCGGCTAACCTGCTGTTGCTGGTCGCTCTGCTGTCGATGCTTCAGGCGACACTGACATTGCCAGGGATGGCCGGTATCGCACTGACGCTCGGTATGGCGATTGACTCCAACGTATTGATCAATGAGCGTATACGCGAAGAACTGCGCAACGGGATCACGCCGCAGGCGGCGATCAAGGCGGGGTATGAAAACGCGTTTGCGACCATCGTGGACTCGAATATCACCAACCTGATTGCCGGTATTGCCCTGTTTTTGTTTGGCTCCGGGCCGATCAAAGGCTTTGCGGTCGTTTTGTGCCTGGGTATTCTGACTTCGATGTTCAGTTCGGTGCTGGTCTCACGTGCCATCACTAACCTGATTTATGGACGCCGCGCCCGCCTGACTCACGTCTCTATCGGCTAATAATCCAGTCGCCGAGTGCGACGGAAGAGGATATTAAAATGGAATTTTTCAAGATTAAACGCGATATCCCGTTCATGAGTTATGGACGGTATACCACGGCGATTTCACTGGTCACTTTTGTGTTCGCCGTGTTTTTTCTGGCGACTAAAGGGTTGAATTTTGGCGTCGATTTTACCGGTGGAACGGTGATCGAGGTTCATTACGCGCAGCCTGCTGATCTGGGTGCTGTCCGTGAACATCTGGCGAAAAACAATCTGCCGGAAGTTCAGGTCCAGAATTTTGGATCAAGTCATGATGTGCTGATACAGGTGCCGTTAAAAGAGAACGTCGCCGGTGCCAAGCTTTCCGAGCAGGTGATGGCGACGCTGCGTCAGCAGGATGCCGGCGTGGAAATGCGTCGTGTCGAATTTGTCGGTCCTCAAGTGGGTCATGACCTGATTGAAAACGGTGCGATGGCGTTGTTGCTGGTGAGTTTGGGTATTGTCAGTTATCTGTGGGTGCGTTTTGAATGGAAATTCGGCCTGTCTGCGATTATCGCCAACTTGCATGACGTGGTGATTATTCTCGGTTTTTTCGCGTTCTTTCAATGGGAATTCTCGCTCTCGGTACTGGCCGCAGTGCTGGCGGTGTTAGGTTATTCGGTGAATGAATCGGTGGTCGTGTTTGACCGTATCCGGGAAAATTTCCGCAAGATGCGCAAAGCCGAAACCGCTGAAATCATCGATAACGCGATTACCCGCACCATGTCGCGCACGATCATCACGCACGGTTCCACGCAGATGATGGTGGGTGCGATGCTGTTTATGGGCGGTGAAACGCTGCATTATTTTGCGATGGCTTTAACTATCGGCATCATGTTCAGTATTTATTCGTCCGTGCTGGTTGCCAGTCCGATTTTGATGTGGCTGGGCGTGTCGCGTGCAGATTTCATCAAGCCTGAAAAAACCGAAGCAGAAGAAGTCCTGCCTTAAATCGTAACGTGCAGCCACGCTTGCCTGTTACACGTACATAGAACTGGAATCCCCTTGGAACTACTGACCGCCTTCGTTGATCTTGTTCTGCATCTGGATGTTCACCTGATGGATATGGTGCAGAACTATGGCATATGGGTATATGGAATTTTATTCCTGATCATTTTCTCCGAGACAGGTCTGGTGTTCGCGCCTTTTCTGCCCGGGGACTCGCTGTTGTTTGTCGCAGGTGCCTTGTGTGGACTGGATGCGTTGCAATTGCACTGGTTAATTCCTCTGTTGATCTTAGCTGCATTTAGCGGTGACAACACCAACTACTGGGTGGGACGCCTGATCGGCATGCGTTTGTTTGAACGACTGGAAGGCAAACTGCTAAAACGTGAACATCTGGACAAGACGCATTCTTTTTATGAAAAACATGGCGGGAAAACCATTTTGTTTGCCCGTTTCATGCCCATCATTCGTACCTTTGCTCCCTTTGTTGCCGGGGTAGGCATGATGAGTTACCGCCTGTTCCTGATGTTCAGCGCGCTGGGCAGCATCGCCTGGATAGGTTCCCTGACGCTGGCGGGTTATTTTTTCGGCAATATTCCTGTGGTTAAAAATAATCTCACCCTGATTATTCTTGTGGTCATTGCGATTTCATTTGTTCCTGCACTGATTCATTATGTCCGGCATCAGTTCGCATCAAAATAAAGTATTTTCCTTTAATTTCATCTAAGTTTTTTCTTATCGTTGGTGGTACAGTATGTATTGTTAGCGCTGAGTTGTTTTTTTAGGCGTTGATGACCGTAACTACACCTGGAGATGCGATGGAGCGAACGTTACTGCTGGTCGACGACGAAGAAAATATCACTTCCGCGCTATACAGACTGTTGCGGCGTGACGGTTACAATATTCTGCGTGCAAACAGTGGAAAAGCAGGCCTGGAATTGCTGATGACAAATCAGGTCGGTGTTATTATTTCCGATCAGCGTATGCCCGAAATGACGGGCACAGAATTTCTGACTAAGGTCAGGGAGTGTTATCCGGAAACGATACGCATTGTTCTGAGCGGTTATACCGAACTCAACTCAGTCACCGATGCGGTTAATCGGGGTGCAGTCTACAAGTTTCTCACCAAGCCGTGGGAGGACGACTTATTGCGCTCCCATGTGGCAGAAGCATTTCAGCGCTATGAAATGAAGGTCGAGAACATGCGATTGACCCATGAACTTCATCTGGCCAACGATGAATTGACGCGCATTAATCATGAACTGGAACAACGCGTCGAATTGAAAGCCAGCGAGCTGGTGCGCAATCTGAGTGTGCTTCGGATATCACAGGAGATACTCGAACATTTGCCGGTTGCCGTCATCGGTATCGGCGAAGACGGCTGGATCGCTACCGCCAATCGCACCGCACACAGGGTGTTCTCTGCGGGAGGTACGAAAGCGCTGATCGGCGAAAGAGCGCAGGATGCACTGCCCAGTGAACTATTTGACTGGGCTTTATCCGGCATCCATCCGTTAAGCGAGGGCGCCAGACCTTTTTTTGTGGATAATCACGAGATTGCTTGTCGTTGCAGATCCCTGGGGGAGTTTTCGCGTTCAAAAGGCGTGCTGCTGATCATAGAGGCCGGTATGCAGACCGAACTTTTTGATAACTGGTTATTAAACCCTGAAGGAAATAATCCATGACAATGGATCAGGATGTTATTCTCGCCAAAATGCATCAGCTTCCAAGCTTGCCCCTTGCCGTGCAGGCAGTGATAGCCAGCTTTAGCGATCCCAATCTGGATACGGTTTCGTTGGCACAAAAGATTGCTCAGGATCAGGGATTGAGCGCCAGGGTACTCAGAGTCGCTAACTCCCCTTTTTACGGGTTGCCGCGAAAAATCGGGTCCATACAGGACGCCGTTATGGTACTTGGGTTTGACACGGTGCGTTCTCTGGTCATGTCAGCTGGAATGGTTCAGGCATTTTCTGCATCAGCTGGCAGTACTTTTGACCGACAGGCCTACTGGCAGCGCAGTTTTCGTGTGGCGATCACGGTAAAAGCGCTTGCAACGCAGTTACATCAGGGGGCTGAACTGGCATTTACTGCAGGCATGTTTTACGACATCGGGCAGCTGGTACTGGATTTATGCATGCCGCAACAATTTTCCGGTTTGCTGCAGCAACAGGCTGAGTCAGGACTGGATCTGATTGAAATAGAACAGTCTGCATTGGGCTTTGATCATGCTCAGATTGGTGCTGAACTCATCAGGCTATGGAATTTTCCGCCGGAAATTGAACAAGTTGTTCGCGATTGGCGTCATCCTGAACGCTCAGCAAATCCCTTGCCCGGTATCATACATATCGCGGTGCTGGTGGAAAGTGGATTGACTGCAGAGGCTTTGATGACTAAATTGCCTGAACAGCTGATTGAACGCATGACGCTGACCTGGGCGCGCATCGAATCCTGTCTGCCCTCTGCCGGGCAAATGGAAGCGGCTGACAGCCTGGTGCATTAGCTTATGACACCGGATAGACTGAAACAGCTGAACTGGATTTATGATCTGAACCGACTGGGGCAGGCTGCTGTGGACGTTGATGATAGCGCCTCCGTTTACCAGCGGATCCTGCAGCATATTGTGAACGGCTTTGAGGCGGACAGCGGCTCGCTCGCATTGCTCGACAAAGACGGGAAATATCTGACGATCGTTGCCGGCATTGATTTGCCCAGTGGTGTGATTGGTCTGCAAATTGCACCCGGGGAAGGGGTGCTGGGCTGGGTTGTCAGTGAAAATACACCGCTACTGCTCAACGGGGACGCATCCAGTGATCCTCGCTTCCACTTAAGTCAACAGCGACGCTGCAGAACGTCTGATACGTCGGCGATGTGCTGGCCGTTACGGATCGAAGAAGGTTCCATCGGCGGGATTTCCGTTAATCGCAACATCGGTGCAACGGTCAGTATGAATCGTAGCGGCAATAGTGCCCCGTTTACTGAAGCCGAACTGGAAATGGGGTCTGCACTGCTTAATATGGTCAGTCTTGCCTTGAGCAATATCCAATTGCACATTGAGCAGCGACAACGGCTGAGCGAGTTGCAGCAACTGAATTTGCAACTTAAAGATGCGCAGAATTACCTGTTGCAGGCAGACAAGATGGCCTCTATCGGTCAGCTGGCGGCAGGCGTCGCCCACGAAATCAACAATCCGATCGGCTATGTCTATTCAAATCTGGGGACGCTGGAGAAATATGTTAAGGACATTTTTTCCATGCTGGAGCTGTATGAACATGCCGAAGGATTGATCGCTGATACCGGAATACGAGCGCAGCTTAAAACTGCGCGAGACCAGCTGGATATCGCCTTTCTCAAGCAGGATTTGAATGCGCTGATGTGTGAATCCAAAGACGGTATCACACGGGTGAAACAGATCGTGCAGAACCTGAAAGATTTTTCACATGTGGATGCCAGCGATGATTGGTGTTATGCCGATCTGCACCAGGGACTTGAGAGCACGCTGAATATTGTCAGTAACGAGATCAAATACAAGGCTGATGTGGTCAGAGAATATGGCGACTTGCCGGAAGTCGAGTGTTTATTTTCACAACTTAACCAGGTATTCATGAATCTGCTGGTCAATGCGGCGCACGCGATTGAGGAGCGCGGTACGATCACGATACGCACCGGCCGGCAGAGCGATGAAGTCTGGGTGGAAATTTGCGACACCGGCAAAGGCATTGATCAGGAGAACCTTAAAAAAATATTCGATCCTTTTTTCACCACCAAGCCGATCGGACAGGGGACGGGGCTGGGACTGTCGCTGTCCTACGGCATCATCAAAAAACATCACGGGCGCATTGAAGTGAGCAGTGTCGTCAGATACGGCACGACTTTTAAAGTATGGGTACCGGTAAAACAGCGTGAGCCGGCATGAGCGATCATTTACAGGATGCGCGATTGAGAGATGCGCCAACAAAGGAAGCTGATCCGGCAGAGTACGACGATACATCGGGGTTGGAACATCATCGCCTCGTTAACTTCCTGCCCGGACTGGTCCTGTTACTTGGATTGACCGCGACCTTTTTTTTGCAGCAGTCTGCCTTTGATGCCGCGCGTCAGATACAGCAGGTTAATTTTTTTAATCAGACGCATGAACTCACGTTGCGAATAGCGCAGCGCCTTTCCGCCTACGAGCAAATTTTGCTGGGTGTCAATGGATTGTATCTGGCGTCGAAAAGTGTTGAACGGGATGAGTTTCATAAATATGCAGGCAATCTGCGCCTGGCAGATAACTATCCGGGTATTCAGGGAATCGGCTTTTCACAGATTATTCCGCCGCGGGAGCTAAAACACCATATTGAAAGCATACGCAAGGAGGGCTTTCCTGGTTACACGCCTTATCCGGCAGGCGAACGGGATATTTTCACTTCAATTATCTATCTGGAACCTTTTTCAGGACGCAATTTACGCGCTTTCGGTTTTGATATGTATTCCGACCCCGTGCGTCGTACTGCAATGGAGCAGGCGCGCGATCTGGATAAGCCGGTGATGTCAGGTAAGGTTACGCTGATGCAGGAAAGCGATCAGAAAGCGCAGGCGGGATTTCTCATCTATACACCCGTATACCGCAATGACAGCCGGCATGACACGCTGGCTGAGCGTCGTGCCAGTATTATCGGCTGGGTCTATGCGCCGTTTCGTATGAACGACCTGATGCAGGGCATACTGGGTGACCAGAAAAGTGATCTTGACTATGAAATATTCGATGGCGAACAAGCAACGCCGGAAACGTTGATGTATGACAACGACAACCATCTGTCCTTGCGTCAGGACCGTTCTTTATATCACGACACCCAGCGTCTCAACATCAGCGGCCGTGTCTGGACGCTCAAGGTGCGCTCCTTAGTTGCCTTCGAAAAACGAGCTGATACGAAGCGCGACGACATCATACGCGTGACGGGGATGCTGGTCAGCATACTGCTTGCGCTGCTTGTCTGGCAGCTGATTACAGGCAGGATGCGTGCGCTCAGGCTGGCGCAGGATATGACGCAGTGGTTGAAAGATGCAAAGAAAAGTGAGGCCAATGCGCTCGTCGAGTTGAGGTTTATGCTCAATACCTCGGGTGAAGGATACTGGAAGCTGGATCGCTCAGGTTGCATTGTTGACGTCAATGAAGCCTATTGCCGGCTCACCGGTTATGACAGGGGCGAGATTGTCGGTGCACACATCGTCAAGTTTGAGGAGGAAGAGCATACGCATGAGGCTGTTGCATCGCATCTTCAGCGTATCACGGAACTGGGCTCTGACCGATTTGAAACCCGGCATCGTCATCACGATGGACATCTGATCGATATTGAGGTGGTTACTGCCTTTATTCCGGTAACAGATTGTTTCATTGTATTCCTGCGTGATGTGACTGAGCGCAAAGAGGCATTGGAGACGTTGCGCGATTCGAAATATAAACTTGAGTTGATCAACAATCAACTGCAGGATGCGCAACACCATTTGCAGCAATCGGAAAAAATGGCATCAATCGGTCAGCTGGCGGCCGGGGTGGCGCATGAGATCAACAACCCGATCGGCTACGTGTATTCGAATCTGGGCACGCTTGAAAAATATGTGCAGGACACTTTTTCGATGCTGGAACTGTATGAGCAGGCGGAGGGCGAGATTGGCGATCCTGCTGTGCGTGCGCGGATTCAGGCCGCTCGCGACAGGCTGGATATTGTGTTCCTTAAGGAAGACTTGCGCGCATTGATGAGCGAATCCAAAGACGGGATCACGCGGGTTAAGACCATCGTGCAGAATCTGAAGGATTTTTCGCATGTGGATATTTCAGATGAGTGGCACCTGGCGAATCTGCATCAGGGGTTGGATAGTACGCTGAATATCGTGAACAATGAGATCAAGTACAAGGCCGAGGTGGTGAAAGAATACGGTGATCTGCCGGAAGTGGCGTGCTTATCTTCACAGCTTAACCAGGTATTCATGAATCTGCTGGTCAATGCGGCGCATGCGATTGAGGCGCGCGGCACGATCACGATACGCACCGGCCGGGTGGCCGATGAAGTCTGGGTGGAAATTTGCGACACCGGCAAAGGCATTGATCAGGAGAACCTTAAAAAGATTTTCGATCCTTTTTTCACCACCAAGCCGATCGGACAGGGGACCGGGCTGGGGCTGTCGCTGTCCTATGGCATCATCAAAAAACACCACGGGCGCATTGAAGTGAGCAGCATCGTTGGCAAGGGGACCGTTTTCAGGGTATGGCTGCCAGTCAGACAACGTGTCCAGCATGAACCCGAGTATGCAATATGAGCCGATATTCGATAAATTGGGGCGTTCATGAGTGAAATTCAGGAGTCCGTGCAAAATTTGTTACAAAAGGCGCTGAATCTGCACGCCATCGTCAGCATTGCCGATACGGCCGGCAACATCACCTACGTGAACGACAAATTTTGTCAGATTAGCAAGTATTCGCGTGATGAACTGATCGGGCAGAACCACCGAATGCTTAAGTCAGGTATGCATGAGATGCCATTTTACGATGAGATGTGGCAGACCATCTCGGAAGGACGGACATGGCAGGGGGAAGTGTGTAACAGAAGCCAGGACGGCGCGCTATATTGGGTCGAGACGACCATCGTGCCAGATATGGATGAACAGGGTCTGCCGCAACAGTATATATCGATGCGTACCGAAATTACCCGGATCAAAGCAGCCGAGGTGGCACTGGCGCAGAGCAAAGTTGAGCTAGAAGTGCGCGTCAGGAGCAGAACAGCAGAGCTTGAGCTGACCCGGAAAAAGCTTGAGTCTGATGCGCTGGTACGTAAACAGCTCATCAATAAACTGGCCTACTTTAAGAATGTCCTTGATCACGCACAGGAAGCTATTTTTATCTTCGATGCAGACAGTTTACGCATGATTTATCTGAACCGCAGTGCGGAGGCCTATTTTGGTTTTTGCAAGGAGGAGTTGATGCAAATGTCGTCGCAGCAACTCGATGCATTGATTCCGCATCTGGCGGACGGCGAAATGGTCTTATCATTGCGTGCCAACAATAATGAAATGATCGCACTGGATACGGAGTGTACGCGTAAAGACGGAAGCCGGTTTTCTGTAGAAATTACCCTGCAACTGGTGACAGGTAACGATGCAAAACAAGTGCTCGTTCCTGTCGTGCGCAATATTGAGGGGCGCAAGAGGGCCTATCAGGATCAGCGCAAAAATTACCTGTTGATGGAAGCGTTGAATAAAGAGCTGGAGGATGCGCAGAGTCATCTGTTGCAATCGGACAAAATGGCGTCGATCGGCCAGCTGGCGGCAGGCGTTGCCCACGAAATTAACAACCCGATCGGCTATGTGTATTCGAATCTGGGCACGCTGGAAAAATACATGCAGGACACGTTCGGCATGCTTAATCAGTATGAACAGGCCGAAAATTCGATTGCGGATGCCGATGTACTGTCCAGACTCAAAGCTGCCCGAGCAAGGCTGGATATTGATTTTATCAAGCAGGATCTGATCTCGTTGATGAGTGAATCGAAGGACGGCATCACCCGGGTGAAACAGATTGTGCAGAATCTGAAAGATTTCTCGCATGTCGATACCGTTGACGAATGGCATTTTTACGACCTGCATCGCGGGCTCGATAGTACGCTGAATATCGTCAGCAATGAAATCAAGTACAAGGCCGAGGTGGTTAAGGAATACGGTGATCTGCCGGAAGTGGCATGCTTATCTTCACAGCTTAATCAGGTATTCATGAATCTGCTGATTAATGCGGCGCATGCAATTGAGGCGCGCGGTACGATCACGTTACGTACCGGGCGGGTGGCTGATGAAGTCTGGGTGGAAATTAGCGATACCGGCAAAGGTATTGATCCTGCGCATCTCAATAAAATATTTGATCCGTTTTTTACCACCAAGCCGATCGGCAAAGGAACAGGGCTTGGGTTGTCGCTGTCCTACGGTATCATCCAGAAACATCACGGGCGGATTGAGGTGAGCAGTATTGTTGGCCGTGGTACGACTTTTAAAGTATGGCTTCCTGTCGGGCAAGGCCTGCGGGAGGGATAGCCAAGCTGTGATCAGAAGGATGGAGACCCTAATGAGTGATGTATTACCCGCTGCAACAATCCTGTTTGTCGATGATGAAGCAAATATTCTGTCTTCCCTGAAACGGTTATTCCGCCCCTATGGGTATCATATTTTTACGGCGGAAGGCGGTTCGCAGGGGCTAGAAATTCTGGCGCGTGAAAGTATTGATCTGGTGGTATCCGATATGCGTATGCCGGAAATGAACGGTGCAGAATTCCTGGAAAAAGTACGGGAGCAGTGGCCGGATACCATGCGCATTCTGTTGACGGGTTATGCCGAGATGGACGCTACGATCGATGCGATCAACAAGGGGCAAATTTATCGCTACATATCCAAACCCTGGGAAGACAATGACATTACCCTGACCGTTAAACTTGCACTGCAGCAGAAGATGCTGGAGCGTGAAAAAAACAGACTGGAGGCATTGACGCACAGGCAGAATGCAGAACTTAAAGATCTGAACGCGCATCTGGAAGAAAAAGTGCTGGCTCGCACCCGTGCCCTGAACGAGACGATGCATTCTCTCGATGCGGCATACGAAAAGCTTAAGCAGAGCTTCATCACCTCAGTGCGGGTTTTTTCCAATCTGATCGAAATGCGTAACCCGAGCAAATCAGGGCATTCGCGCCGGGTGGCTGATCTGGCTCGCATGATGGCACAAAAAATGGGCATGAGTTCAGCGGAGATCCAGGATACGTTCATCGCAGGCTTGCTGCTCGATGTGGGCAAAATCGGCCTGCCTGATCATCTGCTTGACAGAGCCTTTAATACCTTGAATTTTGATGAACGTGCAATGGTCGTGAAGTATCCCGTCAAGGGCGAGCGGGCGCTGATGGCGCTGGAGCAGTTGCAAGGCGCTGCAAAATTGATTCGCAGTCATCGCGAAAATTTTGATGGAAGTGGCTATCCGGAACGTTTGTCCGGGTTAACAATTCCGCTGGGGGCACGTATCCTCGCAGTCGCTGAAGATTACGACAGCGCATTGATGGGAACCGGTTACGCCAAACCCATGAGACCGGCTCAGGCGCAGATGTGGATTCAGGATGGCAAAGCTAAGCGGTATGACCCTGCTGTGCTCAATGCGTTTATGAGTGTGCAGGGGCAGGAAAGCGCGACAATGCAGAGCAGTTCTGAATTGATCTTGCGTTCAGGGCAGGTCATACCCGGGATGGTGCTATCGCGGGATTTGATGACGGGTGGCGGCGATATCCTGCTGGCGAAAGAACATGTGCTGGATGAGAGAATTATTGAGCAGATCAGGGGGTTTGAGCGCATGGAAGAACACCCGCTCACGGTGTATGTGCATAAGTGAGTGCGAGATTCCAAACGGCTCAACCTTGCATGCATAATAATCTGTTTATTACAGATTTACTTGCGTAATACCCCAGATGATAAGTTACTATATCTTTTGCATGACTTAGCCGGTTCAAAATGAGGCATCAAGGAAGGGGTACGGTATGGAAATGAACGTTGTTGTGGTCGATGACACACCGATCAATGTCACGCTGATCTCTCATCTGATTCGCCGGCATGAAGGTTGCGTACCCGTTGAGTTTACCGATCCGCAAAAAGGGCTCGCCTGGTGTAAAGAGCAGATGCCGGATCTGATCATTGTTGATTATATGATGCCGGATCTCGATGGCATCGAATTTGTAAGGCAATTTCGCGCCTGTCCCGGTCGTGAGGATATTCCCGTCTTGATGGTGACGGCGAATGATCAGGTCGAAGTTCGTCATCACGCACTCGAAGCGGGAGCGAATGATTTTCTGACCAAGCCGATCGACAAGGCGGAATTCATGGCGCGCACGCGCAACATGCTGTCCTTGCGGCGCAGTCAGCGCAAACTGGAAGATCGGGCCGCATGGCTGGATGCAGAAGTCAAGAAGGCAACCGCTGAAATTCTGTCGCGTGAACGCGAAACGATCGTGCGTCTGTCTAAGGCAGCGGATTCACGCGATCCTGAAACCGGCGCGCATATTTTGCGCATGTCGCACTTTGCCAGACTCATTGCGATCAATATGGGACTGCCGGAAGCGGATCAGGAGATGTTGCTCGAAGCCGCGCCAATGCACGATATCGGCAAGGTCGGCATCCCGGATCATATTCTGCTCAAACCCGGTCGTCTGGATGTGGCTGAGTTTGAAATCATGAAGCAGCATTCCACCAAAGGGTATGAAATTTTGAATGGCAGTCAGTCACCGATGCTGCAGGCTGCAGCGCAAATTGCACTGGCTCACCATGAAAAATACGATGGAAGCGGCTATCCGAACGGACTCATTGGGGATGCCATTCCGCTGTTCGCGCGAATTTGTGCGGTAGGCGATGTGTTCGATGCGCTGACTTCTGAGCGACCTTATAAAAAAGCATGGGACGATGAGCGTGCCGTTGCGCTGCTGCGCGAGGGGATGGGCAGCCACTTTGATCCGGTTTGCGTCGAGGCATTTTTGAAAGACTGGGATGCGGTCACTGAAATTCGCAATCGCTTCAAAGATGATGAAGCCGAAAAAAATGAACATAAACTGGGCGAATACTAAGTGCGGCGGGATAGTTAAGGGGCGGTTGCATGAGTAATCGCATGGGCGTTGCGGTCGTGCTGTTCATCGCAATCGCATTGGGCATCTATTTTTCTCTGCGGCCTGTTATGCAGCCTGTCGTGCCGAATTTCGTTGCCGAAAAGAAATTCGGGGATGAACCGATCACGCCCATTCCCCGGACGCTTGATCTTGACCTGAATAAAGTCGCGTTGGGGCAGCGTTTGTTCAGCGATACGCAATTGTCACGCGACAACACGATTTCCTGCTCCTCCTGTCACAACCTGGCTGCAGGCGGTGTTGACGGACTGGCCCGTTCCGTCGGGATAGGCGGTGCGCAAGGCGCGATCAACGCGCCAAGTGTATTTAACAGCGGATTTAATTTCAGGCAGTTCTGGGACGGGCGTGCCGCAACGCTGGAAGATCAAATCGACGGGCCCGTTCAAAATCCGAAAGAAATGGGCGCGACCTGGTCACAGGTGATCGTTAATCTGAATAAAAATGCCGCGTATCGGCAGGATTTTTCCGCAATTTATCCGGACGGGATCAGTCGAGACTCGATCAAAGATGCGATTGCGACCTTCGAACGTTCACTGATTACGCCTGATGGAAAATTTGACCGTTTTTTGCGCGGAGAAAAAAATGCTCTGGATGGGGAGGAATTTGCCGGTTATCAGTTGTTCAAATCGTTAGGCTGCATCAGTTGCCACCAGGGCGTCAATGTGGGGGGCAATATGTATGAGAAGCTGGGGCTGGTGGACAACTATTTTGAACATCGCGGTCATATCGAAGAGGTGGATTTTGGCCGTTACAACATCACCAAAAATAAAGAAAATCTCTATGAGTTCCGTGTCCCGTCACTGCGCAATGTAGCGTTGACCGCGCCATATTTTCACGATGCCAGTGCAGATACGCTGGAACATGCGGTTGCCATCATGGCGAAATACCAGCTCGGCGTTACGTTGCAGGATGTCGAACGCAACCGGATTGTCAGGTTCCTTAAAACATTGACCGGAGAATATCAGGGCGTGCCTCTCCAGCAGAGTGGGGGGAATTGAGCCGAATGAAGTCCATAATTTTACAGTACCGTTTGCAGGGGATACTGGCGCTTGTCGCGGTGACGGGGCTTTTATTACTGTTTAGCAAGGCCCAGCCGGTTGACCCGGATCGCCATAATCAGGTCGTCAGCGATATTGCTGAACTTCAAAAGCGCGATACCGAGCTGGGAGAGGCAGTGTTGCAGTTGCATTATCGCCTGGCAAATAACTATGATGCAGTCACGGCGCTGATGCTACGTATCCGTCAATTGAGCGATACGCTGCATCAGCATCATAAACAAGGACTGATCCCTGATACGGAAGCGATGCGCAGTGAACTGGCTGCCTTGCATGTGCTCGTTGAGCATCGGGATGAGCAGCTCAATGAATTTAAATCCAGCAATGCGGTGATGAAAAATTCACTGATCTATCTGCCTGTGATGATTGATCAGATATTGCCACTGCTGCCACAACATAACGAAGCACAACTGCAACTGTTTGATTTTTTGCTTCGCGATGCATTGCTGGTGAGCGTTAAAGGGGACGTAGGCTCCATTAGCCTGCTCGAAACTGATATCAATCGAGTCGAAAAATCCATTCCTGCATTGCCGAAAAATGTTCAGACACAGGCTGTGTACATCAGTCGCCATGCACAAACCCTGCTGGAGGTAGACCAGTTGATGCCCGTTCTGCTGGCTGATCTGAGTGCCTATCAGGCTGATCATCTGGGTGCCGGAATCGATCACCTGTATCAGGCGTATTATCAGAATCAGCAGCGTACTGCTAACCACTATCGGATACTGCTGCTACTTGCGGCGATGCTGATGCTGGGCTACTCCGTCTATGTCTATTTCAGATTGAAGTTGCAGCGTCAGCAGCTGGAGCATGCCCTGTCGGAAATATCGAATCAGCAGCAGGCACTGAACGAACATGCCATCGTCAGCATCACAGATGTGAAAGGCGATATCACTTATGTAAATGATAAGTTTGTCAAAATCAGCGGGTATACGCCTGAAGAATTGCTGGGCCATAACCATCGCATGATTCAGTCCGGTTTTCATGACAAGGCGTTTTTCCGCGAATTGTGGCAAACCGTTGCCAATGGCCGGGTATGGCATGGCCAGGTCAAAAATCGCGCCAAAGATGGCAGTTATTATTGGGTTGAAGCTACCGTTGTTCCTTTCATGGGGAAATCTGGCAAACCCTATCAGTATGTTTCGATGCGCACCGATATCACTGCGCAAAAGGCCATGGAGTTGCAGGTGCAGAGCGAGCGCCGTCTGCTGCAGAATGTGATGGATACGCTCGGAGAAGGCGTGTATATGCTCGATACGATGGGAAACTGCACTTATCTGAATCGCGAGGCCGAAGCCATTATAGGCTGGACCAGTGAAGAGGTGGTCGGGCGAAATCTGCACGATATGATTCATTCGCAATTGCCAGATGGCACGCAGGTGACGCAGGCCGATTGTCCAGCGCATAAAAGCATGGCAGAAAAAAGGGTGTATCGCTCGGACACGGATTATTTTGAGCATAAAAACGGTACCCTGTTCCCGATTTCGATTGTTGCATCGCCCATGCTCGAAGGCGGCGAAGTGGTCGGCTCCGTGGCGGCTTTTCAGGATATTTCCGAACGCAAGTTTACCGAACGCGAATTGCTGCGTGCCAAAGAAGCCGCTGAAGCGGCCAGTCAGGCGAAAGGCGATTTTCTTGCCACGATGAGTCATGAAATACGTACCCCGATGAACGGCATCATCGGGATGACCGCGTTGACGCTCGATACGGAACTCAATACTGAACAACGCGAGTATTTGACGATGGTCAAGTCTTCTGCCGATGCGCTGTTGACCATCATCAACGACATTCTGGATTTTTCCAAAATTGAATCCGGAAAAATGGAGCTGGAACTGATTGAATTTGATGTGCGAGCCCTGTTTGCTGCGACTGAAAAAGCACTGGCCTTACGCGCTGATGAAAAAGGTCTTGAGCTGGTTTACGATGTGGACAGCGATATTCCGGATGTACTGACCGCCGACCCCGGTCGCATACGCCAGGTGCTGACCAACCTGCTAGGCAATGCAATCAAGTTCAGCGATCATGGCGTGATTTCGCTGAACATGAAACTGCTCAAGCGCACGGGCAATATGGTGCGGGTCCGGATTGAAGTAGCAGATCAGGGAATCGGTATCGCTGAAGATAAACGGGCGCATATCTTTGGGGCATTTACGCAGGCGGATACGTCGACAACGCGCCAATATGGCGGTACCGGCTTGGGACTGGCCATTTCCAGTCGTCTGGTCGATGTGATGGGCGGCAGTTTAATCGTCGAGAGTGAAGTTGGCGTCGGTAGTGTGTTCAGTTTTATCATCAATATGGCCGTCGGAGCAAATCCTCAGACTGTACCTGCTGATCTGACGGGCTTATCTGTGTTGGTTGTGGATGACAACCTGACAAATCGTCATCTGCTGTCAAAATTGCTTTTAAAGTGGGGTATGAAAACTTCGGTTGCATCGAGCGCACCCGAGGCGCTGGCGATGGTGCAGGCATCGACCGGCCATCCGTTTGATCTGCTGCTGCTCGATGCGATGATGCCGGAAATGGACGGCTTCGAGCTGGCAGAAAAACTGCAGTCCATTCCGGGTATATCACACGGGGCTGTGATGATGCTCTCTTCTGCAGGGCTGCGCGGCGATATGGAACGCTGTCGTCAGCTGGGAATTTCGAATTATCTGAGTAAACCTATTGATCAGCGCGAGTTGCTGGCGGCGATAAAAAAGGCGCTGGCTATGCCAAATTCATCGGATGTCAGTGCTGCCAGCAAGCAATCCGTTCAGCAGCAGTCCATGAATATTTTGCTCGTCGAAGATAACCGGGTAAACCAGAAACTGGCGGTCACCCTGCTTGAAAAATGGGGGCATCGTGTGGTCCTGGCCAACAACGGCATCGAAGCGGTGGAATTGGCCCGGCAACGCCAGTTTGACCTCATTCTGATGGATTTGCAGATGCCGGACATGAACGGGCTGGAGGCGACCAAACTGATTCGCAGGCATGAAACAATTGGGCATACCCCGATTATTGCCATGACGGCGAATGCGATGAGCGAAGACCGGCAGCGCTGTCTGGATGCGGGTATGGATGATTACATTGCCAAGCCGCTCAATATTGACAAGCTGCGTGCGATGCTGAACGGTTTATCCGTTGCTTTTAAACCCGATTCTGTCGTTGTTTCAGGTGAAGTAGACGCACCGTTTGACTATGAGGCTGCATTGAATAGCACCGACGCGTGGGTGATACAGACCATCGGGCAGGCCTTTCTTGACGAGTCTGTAGCTCAGATGGCTGCAATTGAACAGTCCATTGAGCTTGGTGACAAAACGTTGCTGTTGCGGGGTGCGCATACCTTGCGTGGGTTAGTCGGCAATTTTAATGCGAAAAAGATTGAAGACATTGCGCGGGAAATTGAGCTTCATGCCGGGCGGGACGATGCGGGCGATTTACCTGAATTGCTGGCAGCACTTCAGGCTGAAATGGTGCTGTTTAAAGCCGCGCTGGTCGCCTATTTGGACAGGCTGTAAGCGCGATGGTGTGGGTGCTTTAAATTTTACGTTATCCATCATTTATTGAACGCTTTTTTTAAAGCAGAGTCATAATACCGTTCCGGACATGTGAACATTTTTTAGGAGTATTGAAAATGAAAAAGAGTCTGTTGATGAATCTGCCGGCCAATCGATTAAGCCCGCAGAGAATGTCGATTAAGCCGCTGGCTGTGTTGCTGAGTATGTCATCCCTGTTTGGTACTGTTTATGCCGCTGATTTCGTCGATACGGCTAGAGTGGTTTCCAGTACTCCTGTTTATGAACGCATCAATACGCCTCGCCGCGAGTGCTGGACAGAGACTGCGCAAAGCACACCTAAAGAGCGTTCAATGGGCGGTGCAGTGGTCGGTGGTCTGGCAGGTGGTCTGCTGGGTAGCCAGGTTGGGGGCGGTCATGGCAGTACGGTTGCCACGGGTGCGGGCGCGGTTGCAGGGGCGGTGATGGGGGACCGGGTTGCCAATCCGGACAGTAACCGATCTGCAACGGGCAGTATCGTTGGAGGTATCGCAGGAGCGCTCTTGGGCAGTCAGGTTGGGGGCGGTTCAGGGAATAAGGCGGCAACTGCGGCAGGGGGACTTGCGGGTGTGTTGATCGGGGATCGCGTGGCGAATCCTGATCAGCCGCGCAGTGAGCAGGTTGAGCGTTGTCGTGATGTTGACAATTATCGTGATGTAATCAAAGGATATACGGTGACATTTCGCTACAATGGACAGGATGCGACAACGACATTGCCTTATGATCCCGGCAGTACGGTTAAAGTCGGTATAAGCCTGATTCAGGATCAAACCCGATCCGGTCGTGATCAAAATTATCAAGACCGGCGTTATCGTTCGGGTGAGCGCAACTGATCAATAAAAAAGCCCGGCTAGCCGGGCTTTTTTATTCAATGAAGCTAAGGCTGGATTAACCAAATCTGCCAGTTATATAGTCTTCTGTTTCTTTGCGGATTGGATTGGTAAACACGGCACTGGTGTCACCGAATTCGATCAGATCACCCAGATACATGTAAGCGGTGTAATCTGATACACGTGCTGCCTGCTGCATGTTGTGGGTCACGATCACGATGGTGAAGTCTTCCTTCAGTTCATCGATCAGTTTTTCGATATGTGCGGTTGAAATCGGATCCAGCGCTGAAGTCGGCTCATCGAGCAACAGGACTTCCGGCTTGACGGCGATAGCGCGGGCGATGCACAGACGCTGTTGCTGACCGCCGGATAACCCCATACCGCTTTGCTTGAGTTTATCTTTGACTTCAGTCCAAAGGGCTGCCTTCTTTAATGCCCATTCCACACGTTCGTCCATTTCGTTTTTTGACAGGCTCTGGTAGAGCTTCACGCCAAAGGCGATGTTGTCATAGATAGACATCGGAAAAGGAGTCGGTTTTTGAAATACCATACCGACTTTTGCGCGCAGCTTGTTTAAATCCTGACCTTTGTCGAGTATGTTGTCGCCGTCCAGCATGATTGCGCCTGTCGCAGTCTGTTGAGGATAGAGCTGGTACATGCGGTTGAAGGTGCGCAGCAGCGTTGATTTCCCACACCCGGACGGGCCGATAAATGCGGTCACTTTTTTGTCTGCGATCTCCAGATTGATATCTTTGAGTGCACGATATTTGCCATAAAAGAAATTCAGATCTTTGACGACGACTCTGGGTGCAGCGATATTTTCAGCGTTCATAACGGGGCCTTGTTAATGTGTTGAAGCACTTTGACGGAACAGTACACGCGCAAGAATATTGAGCGTCAGTACACTGAATGTAATTAGCAGTGCGCCTGCCCAGGCAAGATTCTGCCAGTCTTCATAGGGGCTCATGGCAAACTGGAAGATGACGACCGGTAAATTGGCCATCGGCTGATTCATGTTCTCGCTCCAGAACTGATTGTTAAGCGCAGTGAACAGTAAGGGCGCTGTCTCACCGCTGATACGGGCGATGGCCAGCATGACGCCGGTGATGATGCCGGCCCGTGCGGCACGCAGCGTCACAAAACTGATGATTTTCCACTGCGGTGCACCCAAGGCCGCTGCGGCTTCTCTTAACGTGGACGGCACCAGTCGAAGCATGTTTTCAGTCGTGCGGATGACAATGGGTATGACAATAATCGCCAGCGCAATCGTTCCTGCCCAGCCTGAAAAGTGCTTGACGTGAACCACATACACTTCGTAGACAAACAGGCCGATCACAATGGAGGGCGCAGAGAGCAAAATGTCATTGATGAAGCGCGTGACCGGTGCCAGCCAGCCGCGATTACCGAATTCGGCAAGGTAGGTGCCGGCCATGATGCCGATGGGGGTGCCGATCAGCGTGCCGATGATGGTCATCATCAGGCTGCCGAAGATGGCATTGAACAATCCGCCTGAGCTGCCCGGTGGCGGGGTCATCTGGGTAAAGACGGCTGAGGTGAGGGCGGGCAGGCCGTGATCAAGCAAGGTCCATAAAATCCAGCATAACCAGAACAGACCGAAGGCCATGGCTAATACTGCGATAGTGAGTCCTGATGCGTTGGCAATGCGGCGTCTTGTGTAGAGATTGATCATGATTTATGCCGCCTTTCCTTCGCGTTGCCCTAACTTATAGAGCATATAGCGTGCAATTGATAACACCACAAAGGTGATGAAGAACAGGATCAGACCCAGCTCAATTAATGAGGAGGTGTAGAGTTCGCCAAACGCTTCGTTAAATTCGTTGGCCAGCGCCGAGGAGATGCTGTTGCCCGGATTGAGCAGGGATTTGCTCAGTTCGTGTGAGTTGCCGATCACGAAGGTGACCGCCATGGTTTCTCCCAGTGCGCGTCCCAGTCCCAGCATGATGCCGCCTGCGACACCGACTTTTGTGTAGGGCAGGACGATGGAGAGCATGACCTCCCAGGTGGTTGACCCCAGCCCGTAAGCGGATTCTTTTAGCATCGTGGGGACAACATCAAATACATCGCGCATCACGGAGGCGATGAACGGGATGACCATGATGGCCAGAATGATAGACGCGGTCAGAATGCCGATGCCCATCGGGGGGCCGGAGAAAAAAGGGCCGATATATGGCATGGGCCCGATATGCTGGTTAAGCCAGGGTTCGACATAGTCGGCAAAGATAGGCGCGAACACAAACAATCCCCACATGCCGTAAATAATGCTGGGAATACCCGCCAGCAATTCAATTGCGACACCTAAGGGGCGGCGCAATACGCGCGGTGAGAGCTCGGTCAGAAACAGCGCGATCCCGAAGCTGACAGGGATCGCAATGATCAGCGCGATCACCGAGGTGATGAGCGTACCGACGATAGGAATAAGTGCACCAAATTGATCGTTAACCGGATCCCATTCAGGACTGATCAGGAAACCAAATCCAAATTGATGAATAGCAGGCATGCTGCCCATTACCAGTGAGCCTAAAATTGCAGCTAATAAAGCGAGAACGCCGAACGCGGCCAGACGAGTCAGGTTGCGAAAAAGCGCATCGTAAATGGATTGCCGCTTGAGGCGTGCATTGTGTACGGACATCTGCATAGTATTTTTTTGAGTAGTGGGACAGTCAACTTTAAGCTAAAAAACGAGGGGCTTGCGCCCCTCGTAAGTCAGTCAGGCACTACTTATTTCCAGATTGCCTTGCCGTTTACGTTTTTGATCTCTTTTTTCCATGCATCATGGATCAACGCTTTCACGCTGTCAGGCATGGTGATGTAATCCAGATCAGCAGCCAGCTTGTCGCCGTTTGCATACGCCCAGTCAAAGAACTTCAGGACGGCTTCTGCAGATTCAGGTTTGTCTTGCTTCTTGTGCATCAGAATGAACGTGGCGCCACTGATAGGCCATGAACCCTTGCCAGCTTCGTTGGTCAGGATTTCGTAGAATCCAGCAGCATGTTTCCAGTCAGCACCAGCAGCAGCAGCCTTGAAACTCTCAGCATCAGGTGTTACAAAATTGCCGTCCTTGTTCTTCAGTTGCACAGCAGCCATCTTGTTTTGCAATGCATAGGCATATTCAACATAACCGATTGAACCCTTGATGCGCTGTACGTATGAAGCCACCCCTTCGTTACCCTTGCCGCCGGTACCGGCTTTCCAGGAAACAGCCGTACCTTCACCTACGGTCGATTTCCAGTCAGCGCTAACTTTTGACAGGTAGTTTGTGAAAATGAAGCTGGTGCCTGAACCATCTGAACGATGAACAACGGTAATGATGTCATCCGGCAGCTTGACGTCTTTGTTCAGTGCTGCGATTGCAGGATCATTCCACTTGGTAATTTTGCCAAGATAGATGTCGGCCAGTGTTGTGCCGTCAAGATGCAGCTGACCGTTGGCGATACCGTTGACGTTGACAACAGGAACAACGCCGCCAATGATAGTCGGGAACTGCATCAGCCCACCTTTGTCCAGCTCTTCAGGTGTCAGAGGCTTGTCAGATGCGCCGAAGTCTACTGTTTTTGCAGTGATTTGCTTGATGCCACCGCCAGAGCCGATCGACTGATAGTTCATGTTTGAGCCAGTCTTTGCTTTGTAAGCTTCAGCCCATTTTGCGTAAGCTGGGTATGGGAAAGTAGCACCGGCACCGGTGATGTCGGTAGCAAAACTTACGCCAGCGTAGGCGAATGTAGATGCGGCTGCAATTGCAATAGCGAATTTCTTGAGCTTCATGGTTTCTCCAGATGATTGGTTCGAATGTATAGCTTACAGCTGCTAATCGTGCTTTTGGCAGCTGTGCCTCAAGCCGACGTTCATCATATTTGGGTTGTGTGACAATTATATTACACTCAGGGCGTGTGTGTGGCGAGTCAGTCGACTTTGCGAGCCGCCGCAATTTTTTTTCGGGCTTTTAATTGTTCTGTGTGGCGCAATCCGATAAAGGTCAGCCACCCCACGAAGATCAGGCCGATGGTAAAGGCCGCATAAGAGACCGGCCACGGGATGCCGTGTGTCATCATCGAGTATTCGGACATGCCGCCCATGCCAGCTAGCACATTGAGCGGCATGAAAACGACACTGATTACGGTCAGTCGCTTGATGTCCTTGTTCTGGTTGATGTTGATCGAGCTGTCTGTGGCATCCATCAGGAAGTTGATCTTGTTGAATAAAAAGGCGGTGTGGCCGTCCAGTGATTCAATGTCGCGTAAAATTTCCCTCACGTTTTCATGCTGCGCTTCTGACAGAAACTTTGCGCGCATCAGGAAAGACAGTGCGCGCCTTGTGTCGAGTACATTGCGGCGGATGCGTCCGTTAAGATCTTCTTCTTCGGCGATGGAGGCCAGAATGACGGCGGCTTCATCGTCGGTGATGTGCGATCTGAGTACCTGCTTGCCTACGACGCCCAGCTCTGCATAGACATCTTCCAGTGCATTGGCTGAGTACTCAACATCAGCAGCATACAGATCCAGCAGAACGTCTTTGGCTTCGGACACGTATCCTGACTGGGCGCGGGCGCGCAGGCGCTGCAGACGGAAGACCGGCAGTTCTTCGCTACGCACTGAAAACAGTGTGCTTTTATGAAGTATGAACGCGACCGCCACGTTGCGGGACTCGTCTTCTCGATCCAGCAGGAAATCAGAATGCAGGTGAATTTCATCGGCTTCTTCCACATAGAAGCGTGCGCTGGTTTCAAGATCGGTCAAGTCCTTAGGGTTGGGCAGGTCAACGCCGAACAGATCGCGCGCCCAGGCAATTTGCTCATCATCCGGTGCGACCAGGTCAATCCAGATTGGCTTGGCGGTCGACAGATCCTCACGAGTGCTGATGGTGATTTTTCGCAGCCGGCCTTCATGCAGATCAAATGCGCGTAATGCTGTGCTGTGATCCTGTTGCCGGATTTCTGAGACCAGTTCGGCGCGTACTTCATCGGAGATGAGCAGCAGAATTTCTTCTTTACGGGCTTCGGAAATCAGCGGCCAGATAACTTCGCGGTCTGCAGCCGGCACAGCTTCCAGAATCTGTACGACGGCCTGAGTATCATGCATTTCCAGTCTCGTCCGCAATTCCGCAAGATTCTGCTTGTGCGCCAACGTTTCAATTAAACGATGTTTTTGCAGTAGTCTGTTTACCTGCCACAGGTTTTTTTGCGTGGTGGCCTGGTGTTCGCCTTTATCTATTTCCAGCATGATTCAGCCCATTCGTGAATTTGGCGCGATTTTAGCCTAATTGCTGTATATGCCAGCATAGAATTAGAGATAGTTTTTGTGATGGGCTACTTTTATCTGTCACTTGTCGTGCGAATAAAAATTAAAGTTGAATTATTTTGGTTTCGCCTGTAAAATTTGCCCTCTTTTGAAAATCGGTTGGAGTAGAAGCATGGCGCGAGTATGTCAAGTGACGGGCAAAGGCCCGATGAGTGGTAACAACGTTTCACATGCGAATAACAGAACCAAGCGTCGCTTCTTGCCTAATCTGCAACGTCGTCGTTTTTGGGTTGAGGCTGAAAATCGCTGGATCAGCCTGCGATTGACAAATGCGGGTTTGCGTACAATCGACAAAAATGGTATTGAATCCGTTCTGTCAGATATGCGCGCACGTGGCGAAAAAATCTAAGGAGCTAGAAAATGCGCGAAAAAATTAAACTTGAATCCAGTGCTGGTACCGGTCACTTTTACACGACGGACAAGAATAAACGTACGACACCGGGTAAAATCGAAATGAAGAAATACGATCCAGTGGTACGCAAGCATGTCATGTATAAAGAAACCAAGCTGAAGTAATTCAGGTTGCTGCAGAAAAACCCGCGAAAGCGGGTTTTTTTTCGGCTTGAAAATATCTCATGCCAGTGTTTCGGTGCAAAAATCGTCGTGCGGGACATGAATGGCGTGGCTGGAACACAGGTATTGAAAATCAATCTCGCGATTTGGCGTGTTTTCTTTTCCCTGTTCCCCTAAAGTAAATCTTATCTATGCCGTTACAGTCACAGTACTGCATAAAATTTTTACAATAATTGTCAGGAGAGCATGTTATGAGTCACTGGTGGAGCAGTCTTTCCCTGAAAAACAAATTGCAGTTTCCAATACAGTCTATTTTGTTGCTGGTGATGTTAGTCTCCCAGCAAACAGCTGTTGTCCAATTTGAAAAGGAAGTGTTAAAGCAGGCCAACGAAAAGGCCCTTGTTTCCGCGGATGGCGTGCTTAACGGACTGAATATGCTGATGATCAATGGAATTAACAGTGATGCCGACCAGCGTGCGCTTTATATTAAAAAAATGGGCGCATCAGATAAGGTGATTGAGTTGCGCGTGATGCGTAACAAGCCTGTTCAGGCGCAGTTTGGTCCGGGGATGCCCTCCGAGCAGCCAGTCGATGCGCTGGATCATGCGGCGCTTGATACGGCAAAGGTGCAGTCTCAGCTCTCTTCCGAGGGCAATAAGCACAAGCTCAGAGTCGTTGTGCCTTTTATTGCGCATTCAGATTTTCGCGGTACCAACTGCCTGATGTGTCATGACGTCACAGAGGGCACGGTTAACGGCGCGACCAGCATTACGTTCGACCTGAGCCCTGAGTTTGACTTAATTCGCAATGCCAATTATGCAATGTGGGGTGCGCAACTGCTTGTGCAGATATTTCTGTATTTCATGATTGGCTGGCTGATCAGTTTGATGACCAAACCGGCACGCGAATTGCAACAGACCATGCAGGCCATGCAAACCAGCGGTGATCTGTCCAAACGTGCGGTGATCCGCAGTCACGATGAAATCGGAAAAACAGCGCAGGCATTTAACGATCTGGCGCAAAGCTTTCAGGTTATTGTCAGCCAGGTTGAAGGTCATGCCGGGCAGGTTGTCGATTCTGCGCGCCGGTTGACTGAAAACGCGTCGGAAATTGCACAGGGGCTGCAGTTGCAAACGGATGCGGCTAACAGTACCTCTTCTGCCGTGAGTCAGGTGAGTGTCAGTATCAATCGTGTCGCGGATAGTGCCGGTCAAGTTGCGCAGCTCTCGGTCGAGAGCGCCGAGCGCTCGCATCAGGGGCAGCGCAGTCTGCAAGATATGATGCTGGAACTGGAGCAGGTCGAGCGTTCGGTGACTGAAATTGCCAGTTCAGTTGCTGAATTTGTCAGTAATACTCAGAGCATTACTAATATGACTCAGCAAGTACGCGATATTGCCGAGCAAACCAATCTTCTGGCATTGAATGCGGCGATTGAAGCTGCGCGTGCTGGCGAGCAGGGGCGTGGATTTGCCGTGGTGGCCGATGAAGTTCGAAAACTGGCTGAAAAGTCTGCGCTGTCCGCATCGCAAATTGATGAAGTTACGCAAATTATCGGTTCGCAATCTGTGCAGGTAGACAAGACCATACAGCGTGGAATCAGTGCGTTACAAAGCAGTAAGGCGCATATCAGCGAGGTGACCGGCGTGCTCAGTGCATCCGGTGATTCAGTTGACGGGGTCAATCGGGGCTTAGAGGATATCGTAGGTTCCATCAATCAGCAGCGTGATGCTACTCAGGAAATCGCACGGAACGTTGAGCGCATTGCCGGTATGACCAACAGCAGCAATCAGGTGGTCAAACGTTCTGTCAATGAAGCGCGTGACATGGCGCTGATATCTGAAAATTTAAGTAAAACGGTGGGGCGATTCAAGGTGTAGTTCGATTTTAGATCAGTAACTATTTGATTTTAATTTGGAATATAAAAAATGTTTAATAACTTATCACTCAAAGGTAAATTCCTCGCACTCGAGTCTGTTTCGTTCTTTATGTTCATTTGTATGGCGATCTTCGGATTGCTGCAGCTCTCAGGGGCGGTGCAGGACGAAAAAGAAAATGTCACCCGTCTTAGCATGGATATTCATGTGATGAATGAAATCAGCAGTATGGACATAGCCTTTCTGAAAGAGGTCAAACTGGCCAAAGATGTCTGGATTCGGGGGGGCGATCCTGTCAAATTGCAGAAATACCGGGGGGAATTTGTCGCGGAGCAGGCCTCGTTTGAGACGCATTTCTCGAGTGCGAGTAAGGGTTTGAAGGAACTGGCGGAAGGGTATGCCGGGTTCGATAGTTTTATGAATCAGATGAATGCGATAGAACAGGAGCACAAGGTTGTCAGCCAAAAATATCTGGCGCAAATTGATGTGCATGCCGGTAACGCGACCGCATCCGATGCGGTCGTTTCCGGAATCGATCGCGTCTTGCTTGGGCATGTCAGATCACTGCGCGGGGATTTCGAAAAATTTGTTGATGAAAAGGGGGTTGAAAAGCGCTCCCTTGCCGATCAGGATTTTCAGAACCGGCGTTTTGTCGTGATCGTCTGGGTCATCCTGTCGTTAACCTTTTCCCTGTTCCTGGCGACTGTCATCATCCGTTCTGTGTTGAAACAGCTGGGCGGCGATCCTAAGGATGTCGCACATGTGGTGAACACCATGGCAGCGGGTGACTTCTCGCAGCAACCCGATAAGTTGCCGTCTGAGGGGAGCTTGCTGGCGAATGCTTACCATATGCAAAGCAGTTTGCGTGACATGCTCGCGCGGGTGAAGGAGGATGCAAGTCATGTGGGCGATATGGCGCATACTCTTGCAACGTCAGCCGGACAGATTGCGGGCAATGTCAATATGGAGTCTGATGCTGTCTCCAGTATGGCTGCCGCGATTGAAGAGTTGAGCGTTTCCACCACACACATCAGTGATCAGGGGGGAAGTGCCCGTCAAATTGCCATCAGTTCGCGCAGCAATGCAGAGCAAGGCGCACAGGTAGTCAATAAAACGGTGACTGGATTGCTGGCAACCGCACAGGAAATTGAAGTCGCATCGGCTGAAGTCTCACGTTTGGGTGAAGATGCATCGCACATCAGCGAAGTGGTTAAAGTGATCAAGGAAATTGCCGATCAGACCAATTTGCTCGCACTCAATGCGGCGATTGAAGCGGCGCGCGCAGGTGAGCAGGGACGTGGTTTTGCTGTGGTGGCCGATGAGGTGCGCAAACTGGCTGAACGCACAGCCAATGCGACGACCGAAATTAATCTGATGTCAGGCAAAATCGGGGATGTGGCCGCGCATGCCTTAAGCGGTATGGACAAGGTGGTTCGCACGACGAGGCAGGGTGTGCTTGATGCGGAAACAGCACAGAGTTCTATTTCGCTAATCCAGAAAAGTTTTACCGAGGTGGCTGAAGTCATCGATGAGATTTCCGGTTCATTGGTCGAGCAGACCACGGCGGCGAATCATCTGGCGCAAAGCACAGAACGCGTCTCCTCTATGTCAGAAGAAAATGCGCATTCAGCTCACGGTCTGCTGAATCTGGCTACCCAGCTGGAAGCGCGGGCACGTGAAGTGAGGCAAGCTGTAGACATGTTTAAGGTCTAAATAAACGATGTTTTAGTCTTGCTGTCAGAATAATCTGCATTTCATGCGACTTGCCGGTTTCATATTTGAAAGCAATTATGCAAAATAAAAATGCACATGTGACACAAAATGAAGTGTCGTTTCCGAATGGCACTGTATTGATCACCAAGACGGATACGCGTGGCATTATCACCTATGCAAATGATGCTTTTATTGCGATATCAGGTTTTTCACGTGCTGAATTACTGGGTAAAAGCCACAACATCGTGCGTCACCCTGATATGCCAGCACAGACCTTCAAATGGTTGTGGGATACATTAAAGTCAGAGCGACCCTGGCGGGGCATGGTTAAAAATCGCTGTAAAAATGGTGATTTTTATTGGGTGCGGGCGACCATCTCACCTGTCATCGAAAATAGCAAAATTATCGGTTATGTTTCTGTACGTAAATTGCCTCTGCGCGCTCAGGTTGCAGAGGCGGAATTGCTCTATCGTCAATTGAGTCAGACAGGTAATCAAATCGTCTCAAAATATGAGCGGTTTAAAATTAAAAACTGGTCGATGAAAGGCAAACTGCAAACGGCGATCCAGATTCCGCTGCTGTTGATTTTGACCCTGGCGCAATTGTATGTAACTGATGAGCAAAAGCAGGATGCGCTGGCAGGTGCCGAAGACCGGGGCACGCTGATTGCCAATCAGATTATCGACAGCTCGAATATGCTGATGGTGACAGGGCAGATCGGGGATGTGGATAACAGGCGCTTGTTGATCGAAAAAGTGACTTCGTCCGGCAATGTCAAATCGGCGCAGATGATACGCACGCAACAGGTTGCTGATCAATTCGGGGCAGATTCGCCTGAAGAGCAAATCAAGGATGATATTCAGCGAGAAGTGCTGATAAATGCTAAGCCGAAAATATTATTTGTGAGCGATGCCGCCGGGGATCCCGAATTGCGTGTGGTTACCCCTTATCTGGCCAGCAAGAATTTTCATGGTACCGATTGTACGACATGCCATTCCGTTGCTGAACATGCCGTTGTCGGCGCCTCAGATTTGTTGATTGACCTCAAACCGGATTTCGAACGCATTCACCGGATGGAATTGCACATGGTGACGGGCCAGTTGCTGTTGCAGCTGTTCCTGTATTTCTTCATCGGTTTTTGTGTCGACCGGTTTATTCGCACCCCCTTGTCCAATGTGGACCGGGAGTTCCGCAATATCATGGAAGGCAATCTTGAAACGGAACTGGATATATCGATACAGGATGAAATGGGGCGATTGCTGTGCGAAATTCAATCCATGCAATGCTATCTGCGCACCATGGTGGATGAAATTGTCACGCCGGTAGCTTACATTCAAGGCGGTATTAATGATGTAGACGGCAGGGTGAATGGGATTGCTCAGAATGCGGTCACCGAACAGGCGCATATACTGACCATTACGGCAACAATGGAGCAATTCAGGCAGTCTGTCGCGGAGGTGGCGAATATGGCGGCAGATTCACTCTCAGATGCTAAAGCCATGCAGAGTATAGTCGAGGACAATAATAAGAATATGGCGCTGAGTATTTCTTCAACAGGAAAAGTGGCGGATACGGTCGATGCGTCGAGCAAGACCATCTCAGACCTGGGGGCCTCCATACAGAAGATCGGCAGCATTGCCAATGCGATCAAGGAAATTGCCGAGCAGACTAATCTGCTTGCGTTAAACGCGGCGATTGAAGCCGCACGAGCCGGCGAGCAGGGGCGCGGATTTGCCGTGGTGGCCGACGAAGTGCGCAAACTTGCTGAACGTACTGCCAGCAGCACCAAAGATATCAGCAATACCATCAGTGAGATTACCTCGATTTCAGATGCCGCTGTGGCATCTATGCATGGCGCCGTCAAAGAGGTAGAGGCGGGCATTGTGTTGATTCGGGAAAACGGTGATGGACTTAAAGAAATCATGGGTGCTGCGGTCAACGTGGCTCAGCGTGTTGAGCATATTGCCCATGCATCCAAGGCACAGTCCGTCTCCGGTGAAGAGGTGGCGAAAAGCCTTGAGGGTATTGCCAGTCTGGTCAACAATAACGTGCAATTTGTACAGGATGCACGCGCCGTTGCTAAAGAACTGGCCAAATCTGCCGATGAGCTGAGCAGGGCCGGGTATCCGCTGACCAAGTGTGCGCAAGAAATCTAATTTACAGCGGTACATATCAAGGGATCAGTAAATGTTGAATAACATGAAAATTAGTACGCGCCTCGTTGTTTTGCTGGTTTCCCTGCTCATGCTGATGATCGTTATTGGCAGCGTGGGGCTGTATGCCGCCGGCAAGGAAAATACGGCGTTAAAATCAGTCTATGAAGACAGGATGGTTCCGGTTGAACAGTTAAATGGCATCGCGCGGGGGAATTTACTCAATCGGATTGCTATCGCAAACGCGGTGATCAATCCGGAGCATATGAGCGAGTATGTTGAAGAGGTCCAGTTGCAGCGCGCGGCAATTGGCAAGCTATGGGATGCCTACATGGCAACCAACCTGACTGAAGAGGAAAAGGTACTGGCTAATAATTTTTCACAAGCGCGCGCCCGATTTGTCGATGAGGGACTCAAGCCCGCAGTGCTTGCGATGCAGTCGAATGATGTCAGTGCGATCAGACAGCTTCAGGAAAAACAAATTCGTCCGTTGTATGCAGCGTTCAGGTCGGCACTCGAACCGCTGATCGCTTTACAGGAAAGCCAGGCAAAAGCGGCCTATGAAGCATCGGATGCCTCATTTAAAACGGTACGTCTGTTTTTTCTGGCGATGATTTTGATTGGCGGCACATCCGCTGTTGTGCTGGGGCTGTCTGTCATACGCGGGGTTCAGCGTTCGTTGAGTGAGCTGCAAGGGGTGATGTCGAAGATGGCAGCTGACGGTGATTTGAGTACCCGCGCCCGGGTGTATGGACGTGATGAAATTAGTCAGGCGGCGCTGGCATTCAACAGCCTGATCGAGGGATTTTCTGCCATTATCCGGCAGGTCATCAATAGCACGGGCACGGTGTCAGCTACGGCTGCCAGTTTGTCCAGTGTTTCATTGCAGATTGCGCAAAGTTCGCAGGCGCAATCTGCAACGGCCGCGTCGACTGCCGCTGCAATTGAAGAGATTACCGTCAGCATCAATTCGGTTGCTGAAAATAGCGAAGATGTGCGCAAATTATCAGAAAAAAGTCTGCAGCAAACTCGTCAGGGTAATCAGGATGTGACCTCCATGATTGCTGAAATTGACCGTGTCCAGCAGACGGTCAATCAAATTGCAGGATCGGTTAAGGAGTTTGTCGACAGCACGCGCGCGATTGCCGGTATGACCCAGCAGGTGAAGGATATTGCTGATCAGACCAATTTACTGGCTTTAAATGCAGCGATTGAGGCGGCTAGGGCAGGTGAACAGGGTCGGGGGTTTGCGGTTGTGGCCGATGAAGTACGTAAACTGGCTGAAAAATCTGCGCAGTCTGCCAATGAAATCGACCGGGTGACCAACTCCCTTAATCAGAAATCAACCCACGTCGAGGAAACCGTGCAATTGGGGTTGCGCTCGCTGTCAGCAACTCAGGCACAGGTTGAGCGAGTCTCATCCGTATTAACGGAAGCCGGTATGGCGGTCGAGCAGTCCAGCCACGGCATCAATGATATTTCAGCCTCGGTCAGTGAGCAGAGCATAGCCAGTACTGAAATTGCGCGCAACGTGGAAAAAATAGCGCAAATGTCGGAGGAAAATCATGCCGCAGTGCAATCTAACGCTCAGGATATTGTGAGACTGGAGCTGTTGGCGCGTGAATTGCTAAGCGCGGTGAGCCGATTTAAGGTTTAATGCCGCAGGTCGTTCCTGCGAAACAGCTTGTGCAATCGCTGTCGAATGCAACGCTGTCAATAGCAGGTAAATCGAGTGCGTACTGTTTATTATCGGGAGATTCAACATGTTAAGCAATATGACAATCAAAGCGCGGTTAACGATGCTGGTCAGCGTGATTATGCTGATCGGCATTGTGGTGGCGACGGCGGCCTATGTAGGAATTGCTCATCTGCAAACGGCGACTGAAGACATCGCCGTGCGGCGTATCCACCTGATACGATCAGCGAACAAACTGATGTACACGATGGCGGATAATCGCGCGCAGCTGATGCGGGCCATGCAGCATGATCCGGCCAATCCAGCCTCGAAATTACACGATCATCCTATTACCAGGCATCTGGAGGCGATCTCAGAAAATAAAACCAGGATCGATGAGTATTTTGTTGATATGGGAAAAGATACCAATAGTGAAGACGGTAAGCGCCTGTTGGCTGAGTTCAAAATGGCACGCGATGTTTATATCAACGAAGGTTTACTGTTAGGTGTTCAGGCTGTCAAGGATGGCAAGTTTGAAGAAGCGGGTGTGTTGTTGTCTAAAAAAATCAATCCGCTGTTAGATGCCGCCATGGTCAAAGGCCATGCGGTTGCCGAGCATGAAAATGAAGGTGCGAGAGAGGCTTACGAATCTGCTATGGCATCGGCTCACAACGCGGAAATGATGCTGTTCGGCGGTGTGTTGTTGATGCTGGTTGTCGCATCCGCTTTGGGTTATTCGATTATCGCCGGTGTGTCCCGTTCAACCGGCAATATGCGAGATACAATGACTGCTACCGCATCAGATGGTGATTTAACCCGTCGTGTCCCCGTGTATGGGAATGACGAAGTAGCCCAGGCAGCAACCGCATACAATGGACTGATCGCCGGGATTGCAATGATCATGAGTCAGGTTTCGAATAGTGCTAATACGGTATCGAGTACGGCCGCCAACCTGTCGGCAGCTTCCACACGAATCTCGCAGGGTACACTGGCGCAAACTGAAGCGGCTGCGTCAACGGCATCTGCTGTGGAGGAGATTACCGTCAGTATTAATTCGGTCGCGAGCAATACGGATGATGTGCGCAAATTATCAGAAAAAAGTTTGCAGCAAACGCGCCTGGGCAATCAAAATGTAACCGGTATGATAGGTGAAATTGATCGGGTTCAGGAGGCTGTGAGGATGATCGCAGGTTCGGTTAAGGAGTTCGTTGACAGTACTCGTGCGATTGCCGGCATGACCCAGCAAGTGAAGGACATCGCCGATCAAACCAATTTGCTTGCCTTGAATGCTGCGATTGAGGCGGCCAGGGCCGGAGAACAGGGCAGGGGATTCGCGGTCGTGGCCGATGAAGTGCGCAAACTGGCTGAAAAATCCGCCCAGTCAGCCAACGAAATCGACCGGGTGACGAATTCATTAAACCAGAAATCAACTCATGTCGAAGCAACAGTGCAAAGCGGTTTGCGTTCGCTGGCGGCAACGTCAGAGCAGGTCGAGCGTGTCTCATCTGTGCTGACTGAGGCGGGTGAACTGGTTGAGCAATCGAGCCAGGGGGTGAGTGATATTGCCGCATCGGTTAATGAGCAGAGTCTGGCCAGTAATGAAATAGCGCGCAACGTAGAAAAAATTGCGCAGATGTCCGAAGAGAATAATGTGGCTGTCGAATCCAATACACATGAAATTGTACGGCTGGAACAATTGGCTCGTGAATTGCAAAGTGCGGTAAGCCGATTCAAGGTTTAATCTCTCTCCTGCAATCGTGAGAGGGTGGCGCGACGCTGAGGGTGAGGGTTTATGAGGAGAGTTAAATGTCTGACCTGTTAAAAAATATCGATGCCAGAACCAAGTTGGCGGGAACCAATAAGCTTGAGATTTTGATGTTCTCGCTGGGTAAAGATTTACGTACTGACCGGGAAGAAACCTTCGGTATTAACGTATTCAAAGTTCGCGAAGTCATGCGTATCCCGGCGATAACCCGTGCTCCCGAAATGCCGCCCTCCGTGGAAGGGATGGTCAGCTTACGCGGTGCTCTGGTGCCGGTGATTGATCTGGCGAAATACATCGGACTGGTAACCGAAACTAAGCCGGAAATTATGATTGTGACTGAATATAACGGTCATACGCAGGGTTTCCTGGTCAAGGGGGTCGACAACATCCTGCGTCTTGACTGGTCGGCGATGCGCGTTCCTCCAGCGATGCTGGTGGCGGAGCTTGGGGGACTGGTGACGGCGATCACTGAACTCAAGGATAAACGTCTGGTCATGATGATCGATGTGGAAAAAGTGCTGGCTGAGACGGGGCATTTTGGTACGGATGAGTTAATTTTTAATACGGTCAAACCGCTTGGGATCGAAAATAAAACGGTATTTTTTGCCGATGACTCCTCTGTGGCGCGCAAACAGATCTCGCGTACCCTGGATGCGATGGGTGTTAAGTATATTTCTGCAATCAACGGGCGACAGGCTTGGGTTGAATTGTCCAAAATGGCGACCTATGCTGAAAATAGCAAAACGCCTTTAAAAGACTTCATTCAGGTGATTCTGACTGATGTAGAAATGCCCGAGATGGATGGCTATATGCTGACACGCAAGATCAAAGAGGACAAACGCTTTCAGGGTATTCCGGTTTTGATGCATTCGTCGCTGTCCAGCACGTCGAATCAGCAGCTAGGAAAAACCGTCGGGGTGGATGAATATATTCCAAAATTTGAACCGCAAAAACTGTCTACGACGCTGGCAAGGCTGTTGACTTGATATTGGGTAGTGGCACGCAGGTGCCTCAATGAGGCGTAACAAGCGGGCATGGTTATGCTGCTGACCATGTTCCGCTTACCGGATTAGGAGAGGTAAATGTCATATTCAGATGAAATGATGAGTAGCAGCAGTGAAGATGGATTGCTTGACAGCATTGATGCCAGAACGAATCTGGCCGGAACGAACAAGATGGAGATCTTATTGTTCAGTCTGGGAAGCGATGAGAAATTCGGTATCAATGTATTTAAAGTTAAAGAGGTGAGTCAGGCGGGCAAAATTACCCGTACGCCGAACATGCCTCGCGGTGTGGATGGCATCGTCTCCTTGCGCGGGCATGTGATGCCGGTGTTAAATCTGGCTGAGTTTATGGGGATGAGACCGGCGACTAAACATCAGACCATGATGGTTGCTGAATACAATACACACATCCTGGGTTTCCTGGTCGAAGGTGTCGATCGGATTATTCGCGTGGATTGGGACAGGGTGCGTGCAGCCGAAGGCATGTTGTCTGATAAAGGTGCGCTGATCACGGCCATCACAGAACTGCCGGACGGCTCACTCGTCTCATTGCTGGATGTTGAGCAGATTTTGTCCAACGCCTTCGGGGAGGCGATTGTCGGTAATGTTGAACGGGTCGAATCTAGTCACGAATTGTGTATCTTTTTTGCGGATGACTCGATGGTGGCTCGTCGAAAAATTGCGGAGGTGCTTGATAAAATGGGTGTTAAACACATTCAGGCAAATAGCGGAAGGGAGGCATGGGAGCGGCTCAAAACTATGGCTGATGCCGCTCAGAGTGCAGGCGTGCGTTTGCATGACCAAATTCAGGTCATCCTGACTGATGCTGAAATGCCCGAGATGGATGGTTATGTGTTGACTCAGTATATCAAGGCGGATCAGCGATTCGATGGCATTCCCGTGGTGATGCATTCTTCATTGTCCTCTGATGCGAATCGGGCGATGGGCAAACGCGTAGGAGTCGATTATTATGTACCGAAATTTGATTCGGCTGTGTTGTCATCAACGCTCAGACCGTTGTTGACTTAGGAGTAAGACTGAGGATAGCGGAGTAAGGGGTGAGCTAAAAGCAGGTCCGGGGTCTATCCTCGTCCTCGCTATCATTCCTGAAGCCTGAATCCTCAATCCTTAATCCTGTATTTTAGGAGAGTGTCATGGGAATAGAAAGTACGCGATTTTTGGTGGTGGATGATTTTTCGACGATGAGGCGTATCGTGCGAAATCTGCTTAAGGAGCTGGGCTTTGTTAATGTTCAGGAAGCCGAGGATGGCGTTGAGGCACTGAAAAAGTTACGCGCGGATACCTTTGATTTTGTTGTGTCGGACTGGAATATGCCCAATATGACCGGAATTGAATTGTTGCGTGCAATACGTGCAGATGCCAAATTGAAAACATTGCCGGTATTGATGGTGACGGCAGAGGCTAAGCGCGAGAACATCATCGAGGCCGCCCAGGCGGGCGCGTCCGGCTATGTTGTCAAGCCCTTCACGGCCGCTACGCTGGACGAAAAGTTGAAAAAAATATTTCAAAACATGAATAAGTGAGAACTGACATGGCCAGCCATACTGCAGTCCAGGAGTGCGATGATCTGGAATCGTTGTTTGACAGCATTGTTGCGGCAAACGCGATAGAAGATACACAAGACCTTTCAACAGAATTGCTGGCAGGAAAATCTGACAACGTGCTGCATCAGTTAGGGCAGATGACGCGAACCTTGCACGATACGCTGCGGGAATTGGGTCTGAACAAGGAGGTTGAGAAAGCCGCTTCCTCCATTCCCGATGCGCGTGACCGTTTAAACTATGTTGCCACTCTGACTCAGCAGGCGGCAGAACGGGTCTTGAATGCGACTGAAGCGGCGCAGCCACTGGTGCAGAACATAGGGGGGGAAGCGCTGAGACTGGGTTCGCAATGGCATCAGTTATTTGATAAACAATTGAATGTTGATCAGTTCAAAACACTGGTCACCCAGACTGTGGCGTTTCTGGATGTGCTTCCTAAACAAACCAAAATGACGGATTCCTATCTGCTGGAAATCATGATGGCGCAAGACTTTCAGGATCTGACCGGCCAGGTCATCAAGAAAATCATCGATTTGACGCAGGATATGGAAAAACAGTTGCTGACTTTGCTGCTGGAAAGTGCACCTGCCTCGGTTAAAGCCGGATATGACACCGGATTGTTGAATGGACCTGTGATCAATCCGCACGGGCAGAATGTCGTCACCAGTCAGGATCAGGTCGACGATTTGCTGGAAAGCCTGGGATTTTAATTCGGACTGAGGAGTGGGGAATGAGGATCATGTTATTAGCGCTGCTAAGGGTTGTTCTTAATCCGGCATCCTCTATTCTGACTAGGAGAACAAAATGAGCGATTTCGCTGGTATGGAAGAGCTGTTAAGTGACTTTTTACTCGAAGCGGGTGAAATGTTGTCAGATGTCGATAGCAAGCTGATGGAACTGGAGAAACGACCCGGCGACAGTAATCTGCTCAATGAGGTTTTTCGAGGCTTTCACACCATCAAAGGCGGTGCGGGTTTTTTGAATGCGACCGAGCTCGTGACTTTATGCCATCTGACTGAAAACTTGTTCGATAAATTGCGCAATCGTCAACTGAGCCTGAACGCTGAACTGATGGATGTGATTTTCGCCGCGACCGCTGAAGTGAAAAAAATGTTTGGTGCTTTGCACCAGAACGTGCAACCGCAAGCGGCACCTGCCGGCATTTTGGTCAATTTACAAGCAGCCTTGGAGGGAAAGCCTGTGTGCAGCGCAGAGGTGAACGAGACAGGCCATGTTCCTCCCGCAGCAGAACCGGCTGTCTCTGATGTGGACTGGAATGCGTTGTATACCGCGTTAACCGGTACCGATATCGTCGAAACAGTAGGCGTCACCCGCGATCCGGAAAAGATTGCCGCGGCCGTGTCGGAAGAAGAATCAACCAGAGCAGCCTTCGGTCGACGTACCAACGATGTGCCAGGTGCCACGGTTGGTCGTCGCGACGGCGATGTGATGGTCAAAGAAGCGAAAGAAACCACGATTCGTGTGGATACTGAACGTCTGGATCAGGTGCTGAATCTGTCCGGCGAGATCGGGCTGACTAAAAACAGGCTCAATCATCTGCGCTCTGACATCCTTCAGGGGCGGCTGGGCGCAGAAACGCTGCGGGATCTGGATCAGTCGGTGACTCAGCTGGATATGCTGGTGGTGAATCTGCAAAATGCGGTGATGAAGACGCGTATGCAGCCCATCGGACGCCTGTTCAAAAAATACCCGCGTCTGGCCCGCGATCTGGCCCGTTCACTGGGTAAAGATGTCGAACTGGTACTGAATGGCGAAGACACCGAAATGGACAAGACCATGATTGAGGATCTGAATGATCCCTTGGTCCATCTGGTGCGAAATGCAGTTGATCATGGCGTTGAAACCATCGAAGGCCGGATCGCAGCAGGCAAGCCTGAAAAAAGCCAGGTTGAGCTGAGTGCGCGGCATGAGGGGGATCATATCCTGATCACCATTGCGGATGATGGCCGGGGAATGCGCCCCGAAGTGATTCGAAATAAGGCTATCGATAAAGGCTTGCTCACCCCTGAGGTCGCGAATACCCTGGATGAGAATCAGTGTCTGGAATTGATTTTTCTGCCGGGTTTTTCCACCAAAGATGAAATATCCAGTGTGTCAGGGCGCGGCGTGGGGATGGATGTGGTCAAGACCAATATTCAGAAACTCAACGGTTCGATCCATATTGATTCTGTCCCGGGAAGAGGGAGTGTCTTTACCATTTCATTGCCGCTGACGCTGGCGATCTTGCCTGTATTGATTCTGCGCCTGGGCGACCAGTCTTTTGCGGTGCCGCTGTCGATGGTGCGTGAAATACTGTCCGTGACGCCGGGACAATTGCAGAAAATTTCAGGCAGAGCCACCATGGTGGTGCGAGGCGAAGTGTTGCCGGTGCTGCCTCTGGCTCAACTTATAGGCTGGGATGCGTCCGATAAAGAGCCTGAAGTGGGTGTGCTGATGCAATTTGGCAGCAGCAGCTTCATTCTTTCAGCTGACGGATTCGCAGGTCACGACGACGTGGTGATCAAATCGCTCGATACGTTCCGACCCAAGGGCGTCGCCGGTGTTACCATGTCCAGCGAGGGTGATATTGTCCTGATACTTGACATTAAAGAGCTGCTAAGCGATGTTCGGGGTAACTAGATTTGATGAGGGCTGAGCTGATTCAGGGCTCACTACTCACTTCATTGCTTCATTGCGGATAGGTTTTTGAAATGCCAATAGTAATTATTATCGCTATGATTGCCATGATGCTTCAATGGCTGGCGGGCAGTCTGGTATCGGGTTACTGGGTCTGGCTGATCCACGGCGGGGTGACGCTGCTGGCAGTCGCAGCGGTATATCTGCGATGCCCTAAACCTGTGGCCTGCATTGCGATTGACAACCGCAGCACCCTGGGAGCTGACAGTTTGCTGGTTAAAACGCATGAAGAGTTTTCGGCGCATTTTAACGGGGCGAATCAGGATCTGTTGCAGGTTCAAACCTTGATCGGAGATGCGATTGATAAATTGCTGGGCAGCTTCGCCGGCATGCAGCAGTTAATCGAAGAGCAGCGTGCAATTGGCAACGAGGTTTTGTTGTCTCCTGATGAAGATCAGGACCAAGCCATGGCGAGTCAATTAGCTGAAACGGCGGAAACCCTAAAAATGCTGGTAGGCAGCATAGTTAATAACAGTAAAGCCGGTGTTGAACTTGTCGAGAAGATGGAAATTGTCAATGCCCAGGTAATCGGCATACTGGATGTGCTGGGTGAGATCGATGCGATTTCCAAACAAACCAATTTACTGTCTTTAAATGCGGCGATTGAAGCGGCGCGTGCGGGTGAGTCCGGACGCGGCTTCGCCGTCGTTGCCGATGAGGTGCGTAAATTATCGGCGCGAGCATCACATTTCAGCAGCCAGATCCGGAACAATATCAGGCAGGTGCATATTGCTGTAGAAGAAACGGAAGTGTTTATCAGTAAAATGGCATCGCTTGATATGATGTTTGCATTGGAATCCAAGGCCAAGCTGGATAACAGCCTGATGAAGGTTCAGCTGCTTAATCAGAAAATGTCACAGGCGGTCGTTAAGCAGAATGAAATATCGGCCAGGGTTGATCGGGTTGTGGGCTCTGCGGTAACGTCATTGCAATTTCAGGATATTGCGGGTCAGTTATTAGGGCATTCGCGTTTACGTCTGGACACCTTGCAGGAGGCATGGCAGAAAATAGAGACATTGGCTAAACGTGAGCAGGAGGGAACCCCTGTTATGGCAGATGAAGCGGATTTGGTCAGCCTGCAAATTAGCGAATTATTTGCCAAAGGGGAGCAAGTAAGCGCGCGGAATCCGGTACGTCAGGATAAAATGGAGTCTGACGAAATTGAGTTGTTTTAGTATGGCTACGCAAATTTTATCGTGTGGCGCTTGCTCTATGATGTCCTGAAGTGAGGGTGTCATCACACGGCAGGTTTATTATTTTTGGAGATGGAAGATGGCAAAGACAGTGTTAAGTGTGGATGATTCGGGTTCTATCCGGCAGATGGTTTCCTTTACGTTGAAAAGCGCAGGGTATACCGTCATCGAAGCGGTGGACGGTCAGGACGGACTGGATAAAGCAAAGCAAAAAACGGTAGATTTAGTGCTGACAGATCAGAATATGCCGCGCATGGATGGGCTTACTTTGATCAAATCGCTGCGTGCCATGCCAAGTTATCGCACAGTGCCGATACTGATGTTGACCACTGAATCCGGCGATGCAATGAAATCACAGGGTAAAGCGGCAGGGGCGACCGGCTGGATCGTCAAACCCTTCGACCCGCAGAAACTGCTCGAAGTAGTCAAAAAAGTCATAGGCTAAAGTGATTCGTTCAGCGCAGGTGTTGCAATGCCGCGTATCGATCTAAAAAGTTAGACCTTTATGCTGACAGTAGTTGGTGAGTGAATGTTGCCGGTGCGCAGAATGGTAAACGGTGATGTGAACGTCACAATAACATTGAAAGAGCCCAGTGAGCATTGATATTACGCAGTTTTATCAGGTCTTCTTTGAGGAGGCCGCAGAGCATTTGGCTACCATGGAGTCTTTGCTGCTGGGTCTTGATGTATCCAACCCGAGTCTGGACGAACTGAATGCCATTTTCCGTTCTGCACACTCCATCAAGGGCGGGAGCGGCACATTCGGTTTCGATGATATGACCCAGGTGACACATATTCTGGAGAATTTGCTCGATCGTCTGCGCAAGCAGGAAATGAAGCTGACCGAGGAAATGGTTAACGTATTTCTTGAAGCCGGGGATGCAATCCATATGCAGCTGGACGCGCATCGCGGCGAAGGGGAAGTCGACCAGCAACGGGTTGAGTCTGTTTGCCAGCGCCTGGCGAGTCTGACCGCTGATACACCTGCCGCTGCGCCTGTCGCTGAAATCAAATCTGATGTCGCGGCCGCAGATGATGACTATGGTTTTTTTGATGATTTGCCCTCTCAAGCTGCGACCGTCAGTTCAGATGAAGATTACGGATTTTTTGACGATGAGCCTGCTGTTACGGTATCTGCTCCGATGGCCGATGAGGGGTATGGTTTCTTTGATGATGAGCCGCCTGTAGAGTCTGCTCGCACGCCAGTTGCCGCAGATTCAAGTTACGGTTTTTTTGATGCTGAACCGGTCAGCGAAGAGATCCCCGCTGTAAAGGATGCCGGATTCGGCTTGTTTGTCGATGAGCCGACCATGTTCCCGTGTTCTCCCCAGATGGCGCAGCAGGAAGCCCAGCAGGGTTATGGTTTTTTCAACAAAATCGTACCCGTGGCGGATGCCGCACCTGCCGACAAAACACCGCCGGTTGCTGAGGTTGCCAATCGGCGCGCCAGTGACAAGGTCACTCCAGCTGCGGCTGAGACCTCTATTCGCGTCAACGTTGAAAAAGTAGATCAGCTGATCAACCTGGTTGGTGAACTGGTCATCACGCAGGCCATGCTGGCTGAGTCAGCTGGCGGAATTGAGGGTGTTCTTTCCGAAAAACTTCAGGCCGGACTGCATCAGCTGGAACGCAATACGCGCGATTTGCAGGAAGTGATCATGTCTGTGCGCATGTTGCCAATCTCTTTTGTATTCAGTCGATTTCCGCGTGTGGTTCGCGATCTGGCGGCCAAGCTGGGCAAACAGGTCGAGTTGAAAACGCTGGGTGAAGGGACTGAGCTGGACAAGGGGCTGATCGAGAAAATTGCCGATCCGCTCACCCATTTGGTGCGCAATAGTCTGGATCACGGTATTGAATCACCTGAAAAACGTATCGCAGCGGGTAAACCGGCCAAAGGTACCATTACGTTAAAAGCATCGCATCAGGGCGGGAGTATTGTGATAGACGTCTCGGATGACGGTGGCGGCTTGAATCGTGCAAAAATTCTGTCCAAGGCGCGCGAAAAGGGTATGGCCGTGCGGGACGACATCACGGATTCGGAAGTCTGGATGCTGATTTTTGAAGCCGGATTTTCGACAGCCGATGTGGTGAGCGACGTGTCCGGTCGCGGGGTCGGCATGGATGTGGTCAAGCGCAACATCGCAGCGATGGGCGGGCGGGTTGATATTGAATCGGTTGAAGGGATAGGGTCGAGAATCTCAATTCGTCTTCCCTTGACACTCGCGATACTGGATGGCCTGTCCGTCGGGGTGGGGGCGCAGACTTATATTATTCCGCTGGCATATATTATTGAATCACTGCAAATGACGGACAGCGACATGCGTACGGTCAGCGGAGGCGGGCATATGGTGCATGTGCGCGGCGAGTACCTGCCGGTTGTGGCGTTGCATGAACTGTTTCGACTGCCGTGTGAGAGTATAACGGAGTCACGTATTGTGGTGATAGTCGAGGCGGATGGTAAAAAAATCGCGTTGCTGGTCGATGAATTGATTGGTCAGCATCAGGTAGTGATTAAGAGTCTGGAGTCTAACTTCAGGAAATTGCCGGGCATATCCGGTGCGACTATCATGGGCGACGGTAAAGTTGCCATGATTCTGGATGTGTCTATCCTGTGTCAGGCACCGTCGCACCATAACAGGCTGGTCGCATAGTTTATTAAGGTCAGGCAGTCGCCTGAATTTTGCATGACGTTGTCGTTGAGGTGAATATGCCAGTTGAACATGCTACATCCGGAATGCCCAATAATGAGTTTCTGACCTTTATCCTGGGGCAAGAAGAGTACGGGATTGACATTTTAAAGGTGCAGGAGATACGGGGTTACGATGCGGTGACCGGTATTGCCAATATGCCGGAATTCATCAAAGGGGTGATCAATCTGCGCGGGATCATCGTGCCCATTGTCGATATGCGCATCAAGTTCTCCTTGCCGGAGGTGACTTACGATGAGTTTACCGTGGTGATCATTCTCAATTTAGGCACTCGCGTAGTCGGCATCGTGGTGGACAGTGTCTCCGATGTGCTGACACTCAAATCGGATCAAATCCGTGCGGTGCCGGAATTGTCAGCCAAACTCGATACGCGCTATATTTTAGGGCTGGGTACGGTGGATGAGCGGATGCTGATTCTGGTCGATATCGAAAAACTGATGTTGGGCAGTGAAATGGCGCTGGTTGATGATGCGATAGCGTAATCCGTATCACAACACAAAAATAATAAGCGACAATCTGAGGAGATAAAGATGCGTATCAATACCCCCGTTACCAGCAACGAGAAGCAGATGCAAGACGGTATGATGATCGTCACCAAGACCGATATGAAAGGGGTGATCACCTATGCCAACAAGGACTTTGTTGACATGAGCGGATTTGCCGAGGCTGAACTGGTCGGTCAGCCTCATAATCTGGTGCGTCATCCCGACATGCCGGTCGAGGCTTTTGCCGATCTGTGGAAGACGGTCAAGGGCGGTACAAGCTGGAACGGAATTGTCAAGAATCGCTGCAAAAATGGCGATTACTACTGGGTCGATGCGAACGTCACCCCGATACGCGAAGGCGGTCAGGTAACAGGTTATGTATCGGTGCGGCGTAAACCCACCCAGCAGCAGATCGCCGAAGCAACGGCACGGTATGCCTTGTTAAAGGCCGGCAAAAATCCGGATGGCGGTTTGATGGGTATTGTTAAGAAACTAAGGCATATCAGCATCAAGCAGCAACTGCTGGTCACTAACATAGTGTCTGCGCTGTTTCTGGCCACTATCGGCAGTTACGGGGTTTATCAACTGCAGTTGGCTAATGAGAGTTTTCAGTACGTTGTCAGTCACAAGGTGAAATCAGCTGATCAGATCGCTGAAATTGACATCTTGATGCGTGAAAACATGCGCCAGTTGCAACTGGCTGCGATGCACGACCCGCGTTTGCCGGAAAGCAGTCTTCACGATCACCCCATCGACAAACATCTGGACGTGATTCGTGTCAATTCCGACGAAATTACGACGATATGGAATGATTATAATTCGAGCAAGCATAGCGTGAAGGGGACTGAGCTGGCCGATGCGTTTACCAGGGAGCGACTCGCGTATGTCGAAGACGGCGTCAAACCTGAAATCGCCATGTTGAAGGAAGGGAAATTTTCCGCAGCGAATATACATATGGTGGAGATCGTCGGTCCGCTGTTTGCAGTGGTGAATGCCCGTGCGCTCGAAATTGTCAAACATCAGCATGCCTCCACCGCGAAAGATGTCGCCAAGGCTGAAGAAAACTATCAGGATACGCGCCATACCTTGCTGGTCTTCTTCCTGGCAGGGCTCGCATCTGTCGGGTTGCTGGCCGTACTGTTGTACAACAACGTCGTGCCGCGCATCCGCCGGGTTGCAGAGCAGATTGAGCTGGCCGCCCATGGAGACGCTAATCAGCATGAGGAAGCGAATGCACGCGACGACGAGATCAATGCGGTATTCCTGGCTTTCCGTGCCTTATCGACCCGCATGGGCTTTGATGTAGCCGAGAGCAAGCGTATGTCAGATGAGAATCTGCGCATCAGGATCGCGCTGGATAACGTCAGCACGGGCTGCATGATTGCGGACAACGACCGCAATATCATCTACGTGAATAAATCGGTGGTCAATATACTGGGGCGCGCTGAAGCGGATATCCGCAAACAGTTGCCCAACTTCAGCGTGGCCAAACTGGTCGGCACGAATATCGATACCTTCCACAAGAATCCGGCGCATCAGGCGGGCATGCTGGCGCGTCTGCAGACGACCTATAGCGCTCCGCTGCTGATCGGCGGGCGCAATCTGGTGGTCACGGCCAACCCGGTGATTAACGACAAGGGAGAGCGACTTGGTGCCGTGGCGGAGTGGATTGATCGTACAAATGAAGTTTCCGTCGAAAAAGAAGTGGCTGCGATTATTGAAGCCGCCAATCTGGGCGACTTTACTCAGCGCATCGGACTCGAAGGCAAGGAAGGCTTCTTCCTGCAAGTGGGCAAGGGGATTAACGGCCTGATGGAAACCAGTTCAGTCGGCCTTGAGGAAGTTGTACGCATCCTGGGCGCATTGTCCCGGGGCGATCTGACGGAAAAAATAACCAATGAGTATTTCGGTACGTTCGGTCAACTGAAGGATGACTCCAATGCGACCGTGGTTCAGTTGACCGAACTGATCAGTCGCGTCAAGGAAGCGGCCGATACCATCAGTACGGCTTCAAAGGAAATTGCCAGCGGTAATACCGATTTATCCTCGCGTACCGAAGAGCAGGCCTCCAGCCTTGAGGAGACCGCTGCCAGTATGGAAGAGCTGACTTCAACCGTTAAACAGAACGCCGAGAATGCCAGACAGGCAAACCAGCTCGCACTTTCTGCTTCCGACATCGCGGTGAAGGGTGGTCGTGTCGTAGGCCAGGTGGTGGGAACCATGTCATCGATCAGCGATAGTTCGAAGAAGATCGTCGACATTATCAGCGTGATTGACGGCATCGCTTTTCAGACCAATATTCTCGCGCTCAATGCAGCGGTGGAAGCGGCGCGTGCCGGTGAGCAGGGGCGTGGTTTTGCTGTCGTTGCCTCCGAAGTGCGCAATCTGGCGCAACGCAGTGCGGCCGCAGCCAAGGAAATCAAGGAACTCATCAGTGACTCGGTCGAAAAAGTAGGCGCTGGTACGCGTCTGGTAGATGAAGCCGGTAAGACGATGGATGAGGTGGTCAATTCGGTCAAACGCGTAACCGATATCATGGCCGAAATCACCGCGGCATCGACAGAACAGAGTCAGGGTATCGAACAGGTCAATACGGCCATTACGCAAATGGATGATGTGACGCAACAAAATGCAGCACTGGTTGAGGAAGCCGCTGCCGCCGCTGAATCGCTGGAAGAGCAGGCGCAGGATCTGGCCGCCTTGATGAGCACCTTCAAGCTGACAGATGATAGCCGGATGCCTAGCGTTGCGAAACGCAGCCGTCCGTCACCACAACCGGTCCGTAAACTGGCAGCTCAGAAACCGGCTCCCCGCTCGCGACCTGTTCTGCCTGAATCTGATGACGGGGATTGGAAAGAGTTCTAATACCAGGATTGAAAATTGAGGTGTAACTTATACCTCAATTTTCATCGTTTAATCCTCAAACCATGATTTCAGGAATAATATGGCCGAAATTAAAGACCCGTCACTCCGCGAATTTCATTTCACCTCGCAGGATTTTCAGCGCGTATGCAAGCTGATTTATGATCACGCCGGGATTTCGCTGAACGCGAGCAAGCAGGAACTGGTGTACAGTCGCCTGTCCCGCCGCTTGCGCGCAACCGGAATTCGCACCTTCAGCGAATATCTTAAGGTGCTGGAAACCAACGATGTGGATGAGTGGGAAGCGTTCGCCAATTCTCTGACGACTAACCTGACATCGTTTTTTCGCGAGCATCATCACTTTCCGTTGCTGGCGGAACAGCTTAAAAAAATCGGCAATACACATCCCATCGTGATCTGGTGTTCGGCCAGTTCGACCGGCGAGGAGCCTTACTCTATCGCTATGACCGCGGTGGATGCATTCAACAGTTTTACCCCGCCGGTAAAAATTATTGCGACCGATCTGGATACCAATGTGCTTGATACGGCGCGCCGGGGTGTGTATGCAATGGATCGGGTGGAAAAGCTCGATGATGCGCTGATCAAACGTTTCTTTTTCAAGGGAACCGGTGCGCAGGAGGGGTTTGTCAAGGTGCGTCCTGAATTGCAGAATATGATTACCTTTCGCAAACTCAATTTACTCGATGTAACCTGGCCGATACGGGACAAGATCGATGTCATTTTTTGTCGCAATGTGATGATCTATTTTGATAAGGAAACCCAGTTGGCTATTCTGAAAAAAATGGCGCCGATGCTGCGTGCCGAGGGGTTGCTGTATGCGGGCCATTCGGAAAACTTTTATCAGGCCGAAGAGTATTTCAAGCTACGCGGCAAAACAGTGTATGAATTGTCTGCGCAGATGAAGGCGGCCCAGAGTAAAGCTGAGAAATCTTAACGGGCCATGTCAGATCAAAACTACGAAGAAATCGTTTCGCCCAACCTGTATTTTGATAAAAATTTCGATATCGATGCGGTCAAAATTCAGCCCGGTGAATATTTTGTCACCGGCCGCGATATGGTGCTTGTGACCGTGCTGGGCTCCTGCGTCTCGGCCTGCATACGTGACCGTGAGACGGGTATCGGCGGAATGAATCATTTTATGTTGCCCGATAATATGGGTGGTGACCCGGTTGGACTGGCCGGGAGATACGGCACCTATGCGATGGAGTTGATGATCAATCAGATACTTAAAACGGGCGCCCGTCGCAGCAATCTGGAGGCTAAAGTATTCGGCGGTGGTAATGTGCTGCGAGGATTTACCGTGGCCAATGTCGGGCAACGCAATGCGGAATTTGTGATCGATTATTTGCAAACTGAGAATATTGCGTTGATGGCTCAGGATCTGCTGGATATTTACCCGCGCAAGGTTTATTACTTTCCTGCGACAGGACGCACCCTGGTGAAACAATTGCGCAGTGTGCATAATGATACGATCGTTCAGCGCGAACAGCAGTATATTGCGCGTATCTTGAAGTCAGATATACAGGGTGATGTGGAGATATTTTAGAAAACTGCTTACCAGGCATGCGTGGTTGGTAGCTGAAAACCCGGGTATATAACGATGGAAAATCAATTGAACAGAAAAATAAAGGTGCTCATCATCGATGACTCCGCCTTGATTCGCAGCATTCTCAAAGAGGTTGTGAACAGTCAGACGGACATGGAGGCGGTCGGTGCTGCCTCTAATCCCCTGCAGGCGCGTGAAATGATCAAAACGCTGAATCCCGACGTATTGACGCTGGATGTAGAGATGCCCGAAATGGACGGGCTGACTTTTCTGGAGAAATTGATGCGTCTGCGACCTATGCCGGTGTTGATGATTTCCACGTTGACCGAGCGCGGTTCTGATGCTGCATTGCGTGCACTGGAATTGGGCGCGGTCGACTTTTTGGCCAAGCCTAAACTGGGTGTTGCCGAGGGGATGAAAGCGTATGCGGACGATATTACTGACAAGATTCGTGTTGCCGCGCGGGTTCGAGTGCAAGGACGCAAGCCTGCTGCACCTGTTTCTGAAAGTCTGCCTATGTTGGGCAGTCGTCTATCCAGCACCGAAAAGCTGATTATCGTTGGATCGTCTACCGGCGGGACGGAGGCGCTCAAGGATTTTTTGGTGCCCATGCCGGCCGATGCGCCAGCCATTTTAGTTGCGCAGCATATGCCGGAAGCGTTTACCAAGTCATTTGCCGAACGATTGAATGGGTTGAGCAAAATGACGGTATCAGAAGGTGTGCATAATGAACGCGTGCTGCCGGGGCATGTGTATATTGCACCCGGCCACTCGCATATGCTGGTCAAACGCAGCGGATCCAATTACATGATTGAGTTGAATCAGACCTCGCCGGTTAATCATCACCGGCCTTCTGTCGAAGTGTTGTTCAGATCCGCCGCAAAATGTGCGGGTGCGAATGCGATCGGGGTGATGCTGACCGGAATGGGTAAGGATGGCGCGGTCGGTATGCTGGAAATGCGCCAGGCGGGGTCTTACAATTTTGCCCAGGATGAAGCGAGTTGTGTCGTGTATGGTATGCCTCGCGCGGCGGTTGAGATCGGCGCCACACATGAATCCGTTTCTATTCACGATATGGCAAGACGGGTGCTGGCGCGGGTAATGAGCGGCGGTGCCGGAAATCGTTTATAGTTCAAATCCAATATTTAAGCCTCACTGGAGATTTTAAATGGCAATACAAATCAATACCTCAAACGTGGGGGACAAGGCGATCATCATGCTGGCGGGACGTTTTGACTTCAATGATCACCGGGCCTTTAAAATGACCTATGAGCCAATTTTGCAGCAGGCGGGAGTTAAAACGCTGGAAATCAATCTGGCGGGGATTGAATATCTGGATAGCTCAGCGCTGGGGATGATGATGCTGATGCGGGAGCGCTCACAAGTTGCGGGCAAGTCTGTCGTGCTCAGCAAACCCAGTGAAACGGTTTCTCAAATTCTGGAGATTGCCAATTTCAGCAAGTTGTTTACGATTACGCAGTAGTCAACGATCGAAATGAACCGCTCATTGAATATACTGGCAGTTGATGATTCCAATACGAATCGTCAGTTGTTGCAGGCCATGCTCCGTAAGATGGGACACAACGTGATTCTGGCAGAGGATGGCGTTCAGGCACTCGCCCTGTGCGAGGAAAAATTGCCGGATCTGGTATTGATGGATGTGGCCATGCCCACCATGAGCGGATTTGATACGGTTATGGAAATGCGTCGCCGCTATGCGGGCTGGTTTCCTATCCTTTTTCTGTCCGCACAAACCAGTAATCAGGAAGTGGTTGAGGGCTTGCGTTCAGGCGGTGACGACTATCTGTTTAAACCGGTCAGTTATGAGATTTTGCAGGCAAAAATCCGAATGTTTCATATTCGCATTGTGCAGAATCTGAGCTTGCTGGATTATCGCGAGCGCATCGAGGAAGAAACGAATACCGCGCGTGAATTTATCAAGCAGTTCACTGCGCTGGATAAAATTCACGACCCGCTGGTGAATTTTTTTCTGAAACCTGCGGAAAGTTTTAGCGGGGATGTGATCGCTGTTGCCCGCCGGCCGGATAATTGCCTGCATGTGTTGCTCGCCGATAGTGCGGGGCATGGCCTGACTGCGGCATTAGCGGTGATTCCGATCACCCAGCCGTTCTATCAGATGACGGCTAAGGGATTCGATATTCCGGCGATTGTCCGTGAGCTTAACCGGCGCGTCCGAGAGTATTTACCGCTGCCGCGTTTTGTTGCTGCATCAGTCGTATCGCTGGATCCTGCAACCGGTATTGTGCAAGTCTGGAACGGGGGATGTCCGCCGGTGTTGCTGCTAGGTGCTGACGGGGCGGACATTGTTCATCAATTCAAGTCCCGTCATTTGCCGCTGGGTGTGGTGATGCCTGCAGAGTTTGATGCCGGGCTGGAGTACTACAATCTGGCGAACATGCCGGGGCATTTGTTACTGTGTTCGGATGGCGCGACTGAAATCAGTCTGGGCGAGGGGCTGCATTTAGGGCAGCAAGGGCTGCTGTCGGGCGCGCGTGAGTCGACCAAGACACTTTTTTTTGATCGGGTCGTCGCTGTGCTGGATCAGCATCTGAAAAGTTTGCCGCCGGCAGATGATATTGCCCTGATTGTTGTCGATTGTCCGTCACTCAGCACGTCTGGGATAGACTCATGCAGTCTTGATGCGCATAAACCTGAAAGCGGCGGCTGTCAGCATGGTGCAACGGATCGCTCGCTGTGGAAGTTTTCAGTGATGCTCACGGCTCAGCAACTTAAATATCTGGATGTGGTGCCGTTTTTGCTCAATATAGCCGGGCAGATTGAAGGCGGAAAAGCCGACGGAAAATTATTTCTGGTGTTGTCGGAGTTGTTCAACAACGCGCTGGATCACGGCGTACTCAAACTCGACTCTGCATTGAAAAATCAAATAGACGGTATGGAGCACTATTTTGCAGAGCGTACGGCGCGGTTAGCTGAGTTGCAGCATGGAAAAATTCTGATGCGTCTGGATAAGCTGGGTTGTGGCTGTATAAAAATCACCATGAAAGACAGCGGAGATGGATTTGATTACTCAGTGAGGCTTGCTTTCAATCAGGAAAACTTGCAGCGGCATGGTCGCGGGATTACTTTGTTATCCGGTATGTGCAGCGATTTTTATTACAGCGGAAATGGCTCTGAAGTGGTCGCATATGTCGGCCTGTTAAAACCCGGTGCGCATTAGCGGCAACATTTAACGGTTTCTCTGGGAAAATATGATGTCTGTTACACGCACACGCTCCCGCCGGTCAGCTAAGCACAGCGATATTGAAAAGCAGGTTCTGCTGATCGAGGATCAGCGCTCTATTGCGCAAATGGCCGCAAAAATGCTCTATGAGCGTTGGGGGTGTCCCGTACTGATTGCAACCAGTCTCGCGCAGGTGAAGACGATTCTTGCACAGGGGCAGCATCAGTTCTTTGTGGTCGTGAGCGATCTGAATTTGCCTGATGCACCCAGTGGCGAGGTGATCGACGTATTGATTGCGGCAAAATTGAGGGTTATCGCGATCACCGGTATGTATGATGAAGGGCTGCACGATAAAATTATGAGCCTGGGTGTCGTCGATTACGTGCTGAAAAATAGTATCAATGCGTATGAATATATCGTCGAACTGGTGGGGCGTTTGCACAGAAATATGCAGATTCAAGTGCTGGTGGTTGACGACTCGCAAACATTTTGCTCGATAATATCAGGGATGTTGCAGGTGCAGGGCTTGCAGGTTCTGACAGCAAGTAACGGCGTTGAAGCCTTGGCTGTGCTGGCGCTGCATCCTGCGATTAAACTGGTTTTGCTCGATCATGAAATGCCCTTAATGGATGGCTTCGATTTTTTGTCCAGCGTGCGCCGTACCCACGCCCGAGACAGGTTAGCCGTAATCGGCATGTCAGGCTCATCTAATTCCCGTATGTCTGCACAATTTCTAAAGCTGGGTGCGAATGATTTTATTTGCAAACCGTTCAGTTACGAGGAACTGGTTTGTCGCGTCGCTCAGAATCTGGAAATGCAGCAAAGTATTGAATCTGTGCGCTACATCGCCTATCACGACTATTTGACCGGATTGTATAATCGTCGCGCCTTCTTTGAGCGAGGGTTGGCGATGTTTGATCAGGTGCTGGCGCTTGGCAAACCGCTGGCGGCAGCTGTGATTGACATTGATTTTTTCAAGAAAATAAATGATACCTGGGGGCATGACGGGGGGGATGTGGTGCTCAAACATTTTGCGGGTTTGCTGGGCATGCATTTTAAAACTGATCTTGTCGGGCGGGTCGGCGGTGAGGAGTTCTTTCTGCTCTTTTCAGATGTGGCAACCGTATTGGCGCGTTGTGAGGCATTTCGTCAGCAGGTGGCGCAATCAAACATTGTGTTTAATGATGCACATATCGCATTTACTATCAGCATCGGTATCACGCGATTGATACCCGCCAGCCTGGACGAAATGTTCAAACTGGCCGATGAAAATCTGTATACCGCTAAAAAAACCGGGCGGAACCGGATTGTTTTGACTTAAATCCATTTAATAAGAAACTTTTTTACCTGTTTCGTGTAATGTCAGTTGCGCATTTACTTTACGTTTTACGCTGAACATGTTGAAAAGCAAGCTGATTCCCTCGTTATTCATCTGATCTAAATCCATTTTTTTGCGTATAATCCGCTCTGCGGGCATGGATGTGCCTGCGCCCTCTCTATTTTATGCTCTGGTTGCTGTGTAAGCGTGCAGGGCGTTTGGGTGTAACAGAGGCGCGAGGTCTTGTTTGACGAGTACCTTGTAACCGGCGGAGCCCATCATGGCAGAAGACAGCGATCTAGAAAAAACAGAACAACCCTCGCAGCGTAAACTTGACCAGGCGAAAGAAAAGGGCCAGGTTGCGCGTTCGCACGAGTTGTCTACTTTTTCCATTTTACTGGCCGGTGGCGGCGCGATGTGGTTCATGGGGGCATCGCTCAATTCGCAGATGGTTAAGCTCTTGCAAGATGGTCTGACCTTTAACCGCGACCTTGTGTTCAAACCCGAATTGATGATTCCGCATTTGTACGACCTGTCCATGGATATGCTGATCACTTTTTCACCGGTGCTGGCGTTGCTGTTTCTGACCGCATTGGGTTCTCCGCTGATCTTGAATGGCTGGTTGTTCAGTACTGAGGCTCTGGAGCCGCAGTTTTCCCGTATGAACCCGATCTCCGGCATCGCCCGGATGTTTTCCTCTCAGGCACTGGTCGAACTGGTCAAGGCGCTGGGTAAGGCGGCTATTGTGGGCGGCATTGCGACCTGGGTGATCTGGCATCATCGCGACGATGTGCTGCAGTTGGCGACGTTGTCAGCAAAAACTGCCATCTCTCAGATGGGCTATCTGGTGAGCGGCAGCTTCATGGCGATCGTCGGTGCAATGCTGCTGATTGTGGCGATAGACGTGCCCTACCAGCTTTGGAGTCATAACAAAAAACTGATGATGACCAAGGAAGAGGTGCGTCAGGAGTCCAAAGAGACGGATGGTAATCCTGAAGTCAAAGGGCGCATACGCAGCATGCAGCGTGAAGCGGCTCGTCGTCGTATGATGGCAGCGATCCCGACCGCCGACGTGGTGGTGACCAATCCAACGCATTATTCCGTCGCACTCAAATACAGCGACAAGGGGATGAGCGCACCGACCGTCGTCGCTAAAGGTTCTCATCTGATCGCGCAGCGGATACGCGAGATTGCAGTCGAAAATAATGTGCCGATACTGGAAGCGCCCCCGCTGGCACGTGCGCTGCACAAGCATACCGAGATTGGCGAGTCTATCCCGGAAGCCTTGTACACGGCTGTCGCCGAAGTGTTAGCTTATGTGTATCAGCTCAAGCGTTACAACAAAGAGGGCGGCTCTCGCCCTGAGCAACCCGCAGATTTGCCGGTGCCCGCTGATCTTGATCCGGGAGCGGTCGCATGAATCAGAACGCCATCCTGAATTTTTTAAAAGAGAGCGTCAAGCTGCGTTCACTGGCAGGGCCTATCCTGATAGTCATGATTCTGGCCATGATGGTGCTGCCTCTGCCGCCTATGCTGCTGGATATCCTGTTTACCTTTAACATCGCTGTGGCTGTGATGGTCTTGCTCATCAGCATGAATACCACCAAAGCGCTGGATTTTCTGTCTTTTCCGACCATTTTGCTGATCACAACCCTGCTGCGTTTGTCTCTCAACGTCGCATCCACCCGGGTGGTATTGCTCGAAGGGCATACGGGGCCTGATGCGGCCGGTAAAGTGATCGAGTCGTTCGGTCATTTTCTGGTCGGAGGCAATTACGCAGTCGGTATCGTGGTATTCGCCATTCTGGTGGTCATCAACTTCATGGTCATCACCAAGGGTGCCGGACGTATTGCCGAGGTGGGCGCACGTTTTACACTGGATGCGATGCCGGGCAAGCAAATGGCGATCGATGCCGATTTGAATGCGGGTCTGATCGGTGAGGATGTGGCGCGTAAACGCCGTGCCGAAATTGGCCAGGAGGCCGATTTTTACGGTGCGATGGATGGTGCGTCGAAATTCGTGCGGGGTGATGCGGTCGCCGGTATCCTGATTCTGTTTATTAACCTGATCGGCGGGTTGATCGTCGGTGTGCTGCAGCACAACATGGATATCGCCATGGCTGCAAAAAATTATACCTTGCTGGCCATCGGTGACGGTCTGGTCGCGCAGATACCGGCGCTGGTTATTTCGACGGCTGCAGGTGTGGTGGTCAGTCGCGTCTCGACCGATGAGAACATCGGTGAGCAAATGATGGGGCAGTTGTTCAAGCAGCCGCAGATCATCATGTTGACGGCGGCGATTATCGGCATGATGGGTATGATCCCCGGCATGCCACATTTTTCATTTTTGCTGCTCTCAGGCGGTATGGTTTGGTTAGCCTATAACTTGTCTAAAAAATCGGTGGAAGTAGCGGAGCAGGTGCAGGCTGAAGTCGCAGCAACCCCGCTGATTGCTGAGCCTGCCGACGCCAGTTGGGAGGACGTATCGCAAGTCGATGTGCTGGGACTGGAAGTGGGCTATCGGCTGATTACGCTGGTTGATAAGGCGCAGGATGGCGATCTTCTGCGCAGAATCAAGGGGATACGCAAAAAATTTACTCAGGATATCGGTTTCTTGCCGCCGTCCGTGCATATCCGGGATAATCTGGATCTGCGACCGAATGCGTATAGTATCACCCTCAAAGGGGTTGAAATCGGCAGCGGTGAAGCTTACCCGCAACAGTTGCTTGCGATCAATCCGGGCAGTGTGACGGGGGATTTGATCGGTGCGCCGACTAAGGATCCTGCATTTGGTTTGCCTGCTGTGTGGATTGATGCGGCATTGCGCGACCAGGCGCAGATCATGGGATATACGGTGGTTGATCCCGGGACGGTGGTGGCCACGCATCTGAGCAATTTACTCAGTACCCGGTCGGCCGAGTTGCTCGGGCGTCAGGAGGTGCAGCAGCTGCTCGACCATTTGGGCACCGTTGCCCCTAAACTGGTGGAGGATCTGGTGCCCAAAACTCTTCCGCTCGGAACTGTGCAAAAAGTGCTGCAAAACCTGCTCGAAGAAGGGATGCATATTCGCGATATGCGCACGATTGTTGAAACACTGGCTGATAACGCACCCAGAACTCAGGATCCGTTCCAGCTGACGGTTATGGTGCGCGTCGCATTAGGTCCTGCGATCGTGCAGCAATATTACCCGGCCGCTCAGGAGCTTCAGGTGATCGGTATGGATAAAGAGCTGGAACATATTCTGATGCAGGCGATGCAGGCCAGTCAGAATGGCATGGGCATAGAACCGGGGCTGGCTGATACGGTGCTCAATGAATCGCGTGCGGCTGTTCAGCGTCAGGAGCAAATGGGTTTGCCCACCGTGATGCTGGTGCCAAGCCAATTGCGTGATTTGCTGGCAAGATTTTTGAAACGCACTGTCCCGAATTTAAGAGTCATTTCACATGATGAAGTGCCGGACTTTAAAACGATCCGGGTTACGTCACTGGTAGGAGGAAACGCATGAACATCAAAAAATTCACAGCGCCGACGGCGCGTGATGCGCTCAGGCAGATACGCAGCGAATTGGGCGAGGAAGCGGTCATTTTGTCCAACCGGAAGACCGAGCAGGGCGTTGAAATTCACGCGATGGCGAATGATGAAATGGAGCGTTTGTCGGGCAGGCCGGAGTTGAAGTCACCCGTCAAATCAATGGCCGCTGAACTTGCCAATACCTACCAGAGTGCGCTGCCTGAAGAGCCATTTCTCAATCTGACTCCTCGTGTGAAGCCGCAAACGCCACCTGTCGAAGCGAAGCCTGTGGAAGCGAAGCCTCTCACCACGCCTGCCGGTGAGGCGGCGATTCTGGGCGAAATCAAGTCCATGCACAGTATGCTGCAAAAACAGATTGAGACGTTGTCGTGGAATAACGTGCAACAGCGCGATCCGCAACGTGCGGGATTGCTGCGCCGCATGCTCAACGCCGGTTTCAGCACCTTGCTGGCACGCCAGCTGCTGGACAAAATGCCCAGCGGTAATGAAAAGGGCGAAGCCTGGATTAAGCATGTGCTCAAACGCAATATGCGGGTTGCCGGTGCGGAAGATGATATCGTTGTAAAGGGGGGGGTGTATGCCCTGATCGGGCCTACCGGGGTCGGTAAAACAACCACGACAGCCAAACTGGCCGCCCGCGCGGTGGTGCGCTACGGCGCGGATAAAGTCGCCCTGCTAACGACTGACAGTTACCGGATTGGTGCTTATGAACAACTTAAGATTTACGGTAAAATTCTGGGGGTGGCCGTACATGCCGTTAAAGGCGCTGATGACCTGCGCCGCACGCTTGCCGCCTTGCGTCACAAACATCTGGTCCTGATAGATACGGTTGGGATGGGGCAGCGTGATGAGCGCGTCATGGAGCAGGGCGACATGTTCGATGCGGCCGGGGTGCAACGTTTACTGGTTTTAAATGCTACCAGCGGCGGCGATACGCTCGAAGACGTGGTACGCATGTATCACAGCAATAAAGTGATAGGCTGTATTGCCACCAAGCTGGACGAGGCTGCGAATCTGGGCGCAGTACTGGATGTGGTGGTGCGTCACCGTCTGGTCATGTATTTCATGGCGAACGGGCAGCGCGTGCCGGAAGACTTGCATCTGGTCAATATTGATATATTGCTGCATCGGGCCTTTAAACCGGCTGAAGAAAAGACTCCGTTCACGCTGGAAGCATTGGAGTTTCCGACTGTCATGGCGGGTGCTGTGACGGGTACGCAGAAGATAGGTGAGGTAGCGTATGCGCTTTGATGTGGATGCGGTCAGTGAACAGGCGCAATTGCAGGAAGAGGAGCAGGCTGCTGCACTGTCCATCGCGCAAGAGACATTGCCGCAAAGGCTGGGTGTGGATGATCAGGCTGAAGGATTGCGGCGCTTGCTTGTGAATAATCAAACTCAGGTGATTACGCTGGTGTCAGGTAAGCAGGGGGTTGGGCGCACCAGCGTTACGCTCAACCTGGCCGTTGCGCTCGCCACTTCAGGCCGCGATGTGCTGGTATTGGATGAAAATCCTGCCCCGCATAATCTATCCGATAATCTTGGGCTGTTTGCGAGACACGATTTGCTCGATGTTGTACAGGGACGATGCCAGCTGCAAGATACGATGCTCGCCGGAAAAGGGTATGCTATTTTACCTGTCGCACGACTGATGCGCGCACTGGAAAATTTGACTCTGGCCGAGCAACATAAACTTGAACAAGTGCTCTCGGAAGTGAGCGCGGGTGTCGATGTAATGCTGGTGGATGCTGCGATGCTCGCCGGGTCTGCTGCGATTTCGGTCAGTCTGGCCGCGGGTGTCAGGCTGGTCGTGGTGATGGATGCAACGGCAAGCGGGATTACGGAGAGTTATTCGCTGATTAAACGGCTGGCGCTGGAGAATGCGCGTTTAAGATTCGAAATCGTGGTGAACCGAGTTGAAAGCGAACAGGTGGCAAGGCTGGTATTTGGTAATATGGAAAAGGTTGCACGGAGTAAACTTGCCGCGCGTCTCGAGTATCTGGGGTGTATCCCAACGGATGACCGGCTCAAACGTGCTACGCAACTGGCGCGTTCGGTCGTCGAGGCCTATCCTGCTTCCCTTTCGGCGCAGTCCTGTATGGCGTTGTCGCAAAGCATGTTGCAAAAAACACTTCAGCAAGATGAAATGGAAGGCGGTATTTCGCAGATAATGAAAAGCCTGATCAAACAATTAGCTCGTCAGCATGAAATGACCGCTTTTGGTTAGCAGTGACGATTTCAGCTAAACCAATACTTCTCGACTGACCACTTTATGTACAACGCTGCCGGATTGCAGGATAAAAATCAATGCCTGCGGGATTATGCGCCGCTGGTGAAAAGGATTGCTCATCAGATGATGAGCCGTTTGCCTTACAGCGTGCAAATAGACGATATCATTCAGGCTGGCATGATGGGGCTGCTCGATGCGGCGAGCCGCTATGATGAAGTGCATGGCGCGCAGTTTGAAACCTATGCAACCCAGCGTATTCGGGGTTCCATGCTCGATGAATTGCGCAGTGCAGACTGGCTGCCGCGCAGTTTGCGCCGCGATATGCGTCGAATCGAGCAGGCGGTCAGTCGCATGCAGCAGAAATTGAGCCGGCCGCCAAACGAAACTGAAATTGCTCAGGAACTGGATGTGCCCCTTGTCGAATACCAGCAGATGTTGCAGGAGTCACGCGGTGCGCAACTGATGTATTACGAGGATTTTCAGGACGAAGATCACGATGATTTTTTCGAACGGTTCGAGTTCTCCAGCGATCAAGATCCGTTAGCCTTGTTGCAGGACGAGCGTTTTAAGGCTGAACTGGTCAGGGCGATTGATGTGTTGCCGGAGCGTGAACGCATGTTGATGGGCATGATTTACGAGCAGGAGATGAACTTGCGGGAAGTGGGTGAAGTTTTTGGTGTCAGTGAATCGCGTATTTCGCAATTGCATAGCCAGGCCGTAGCGCGCCTGCGCAGTTCACTCAAAGGATACTGATGGATAAGTTGACACTGCTGGGGTTGTTCGTTGCTGTCGTCGGTGTGATGACAGGGCAGATTCTGGAAGGCAGTAATCTGTCTATGCTCTTTCAGGGGACCGCTTTCATGATCGTGTTCGGCGGCACCATGGGGGCTGTGATGGTGCAAAGTTCGAGCCGGGTATTTATCACCGCGCTTAAAATGGGGCGATGGGCGTTTATTCCGCCCAAGTCAGCCGGATCTGAGTTGATTGTGCAGTTGACTGAATGGGCGGTTTTAGCGCGCAGAGAAGGGATGTTGTCGCTGGAAATGCATATAGCGGAGATCTCAGATCCTTTTTTAAAAAAAGGGATGCAGCTGGTGGTGGATGGGCAGAGTTCTGAAAAAATACAGGAAGTGCTTGAGATCGACATACACTCCTGGGAGCAATTGCGCTGGCAAGCCGCACGTGTATGGGAGGCCGCGGCCGGCTATTCCCCCACTGTGGGTATTATTGGTGCGGTATTGGGTTTGATGCATGTGATGCAGAACTTATCTGAACCCGCCAAGCTGGGTGGCGGAATTGCGGTTGCTTTTGTGGCAACGATTTATGGTGTGGCGTTTGCAAATTTTATATTTTTGCCGATTGCCAACAAGCTCAAGGCGATCATTATGCAACAGACGCATTTACGTGACATGATCGTAGATGGCCTGTGTTCCATTGCCAATGGTGACAATCCGCGGTTGATTGAAGCCAAGTTGAAAAGTTATCTGGACTAGAATTTATGGCACGCCGGCGTAAACGCGATGAGCATGATAATCACGAGCGCTGGCTGATCTCCTATGCAGATTTTGTGACTTTGTTATTCGCCTTTTTTGTGGTGATGTATTCGATTTCTTCGGTGAATGAGGGGAAATACAAAACATTCAGTGATTCGCTCAATGTTGCGTTCGATCAGTCAGGTAAAGCAACGTTGCTGAAGAGTCCGACGGCGGAGAGTCGCCAGGTGGACAAAAAAACACAAGATATGATTGAGCGGCAACGCAAGATTCAGGCGCAAATGAAAGCGGTGGACGAAAGCCTGCGGGAAGTGATGGCGCCGCTGATCGCTCAGGGCTTAGTTGGGGTGCATCAGACTAAGCGTGGCGTGGTGGTCGATATCAGTGCCAGCACTTTGTTCAGGGAGGGTGAAGAAAAGCTGCAATCGGGCGCTGAGGAGACTTTGCAGCAAGTCGCACTCGTGCTGAGTCGCGAAAATCAGTCGATTGAAGTGGAAGGGCATACTGATGATGTGCCAATCAAAACGGCGCAGTTTCCATCCAACTGGGAATTGTCAGCCGGACGAGCCAGCAGTGTGGTCAGAATGCTTATTGCCTATGGGTTGCCGGAAAAAAGAATGGCCGCAGTGGGGTTGGCGGCGAATCAGCCGGTTGTGGCAAACGACACCCCGGAGAATCGGGCTAAAAATCGTCGTGTTTCAATTACCGTTTTATCCCCTGAATTTGATCGCGCTATTGTGACTGAAGAGGCGACGCATTCAGAAGTTCAGCAGCCTGTCATTGAGCCGCTTGCAGCGCCGTTACCTGTTAAAACGCCGGTCCATTAAACGCTGCCCAGAGATCTGCCGCTGCCGGGTGAGAAATTGGTTTGCCCGTCAGGACCATATACATTGGCCTGACTGACTGCGCGGGTGAGGGCAGTGAGTGATTGCTGATTGTGACGTAATTTCATCTGGATCAACTCGCCATTGATGTTGTTGAGTCGTTTTGACTGTTTCGCCAGTGACACAATTTCCTGCCAGAGCAGCAAACATTCCCGGCTGTTGGACTCAAACCATGACAGGATGGCGGCGTTATCCGCAGCGGGCAGCAATTGATCCAGCAGACGATGACGCGTGCCGGATAATTCATTGAGTTGTGCCGCTTGCACCGACTTTTGTTCGGCAAGCGCCGGCAACAGATCCGTGCTGTTTTCGGTAAGCAGCACTTGTTCGTGCTGCAACAGTTCTACAAATGCGCGAACAGCAATCCGCTCATCTGATAAAGCCTTTAGCAATTCCGGACTGACAGACAAGGTTTATGCCTGACCGCGAATGAGATCACGTACGGACTGAATCAGGCGATCGGCTACGATGCTGGAATTAACCTGGAATTTGCCATCGCTGATAGCCTGTTTGATTTCTGCCACCTTGTTTGCATCGACAACCGGCGAACTTGCCATGCTCGCTTCCATTTTGGACAGCTGTGTGGCCGTTGAGCCCAGCGATACACTGGTGCCAGCCTGCAGGGGTGCTGTGCTGGTCTTCGGATTGGCGGTGCGCGCTGCGCCTTCGTTCAGTAATCCGGCGGGAAGCGCGTTGCCGGGTTTGTCAATTTTCATGGTAGTCCTCTCAATCTGATAATTCTTTACGGTCGTTAGCTTCTTATATCGGTTGGAATTTTAAAAACTTTAGAGTAATTTAACACTGATCGTGAACGTATCGGCATTTTATTGAAAAAATGTTAAGTGTGCATGCCAAGGGATTTTGCGGTTTGTGTCGAAACATACGGATGAATCACGGCGCACAGACATTTTCACGTAAAATAAAGCAGACGCAGCGCTACTCTTGTCAGGAAAATGAAGGATGTTGAAGAATTCAGAAGAAACGCTTGATCCGGATGATTGGCCCGCATTCCGGTTGCAAGGGCACAAAATGCTCGATGATATGTTCGATTATATCGAGCATTTACGGGAAGGGCCGGTCTGGCAGCCCATCCCTGAGGCGGTGAGAGCGGTATTTCAGCAGCCCCTGCCCAGACAATCAGGCGATCTTGCGCTGGCGCATGCCGTATTTATGCAGGATATATTGCCCTACGCAATCGGCAACGCGCATCCGGGTTTTATGGGGTGGGTGCATGGCGGTGGCACGCCTGTCGGGATGCTGGCGGAAATGCTGGCAGCGGGGCTGAATGCGAATCTGGGCGGGCGCGAGCAGATTCCGGTTGAGGTTGAGCGGCAGCTGATCAGTTGGGTGCGCGAGTTATTTTCTTTTCCAGAAGGCGCCAGTGGATTATTTGTCACCGGTACCTCTATGGCCAACCTGATCAGTGTGCTGGTCGCGCGCACGTCGATTCTGGGGTGTGATGTTCGCAAACATGGCCTTGCCGCTGAACATTGCCTGACTGCATATACATCGGTCAGTGCGCATGTGAGTATTGCGCAGGCCATGGATATGGCAGGAATCGGCACCGACGCACTGCGAAAAATTCCGCTCAACGCGCAGTTTCAGATGGACACAGTTGAACTTGAACGCGCGATTAAAGCCGACCGGGATGCTGGATTGACTCCTTTTTTAATTGCTGCCACGGCAGGTACGGTTGATGTCGGTGCGATTGATCCGCTGGATGCGATTGCTGGGATTGCAAGGCGGGAGGGACTCTGGTTCCATATCGATGGCGCCTATGGGGCGCTGGGTATGCTCTCGGCTGACATTGCCCCGCAGCTGAAGGGAATAGAGTTTGCCGACTCCATCGCCTTTGATTTTCACAAATGGGGGCAGGTGCCCTACGATGCCGGTTTTGTACTGGTGCGCGACGGGCAATTGCATCATCAGACTTTTGCCTCTCCTGCCGCTTATTTGCAGCGTGAAACGCGCGGGATGGCAGCAGGCTCACCCTGGCCGTGCGATTTCGGCCCTGATTTGTCGCGCGGATTTCGTGCCCTGAAAACCTGGTTCACATTGCAGACGTATGGCTCGGAAAAACTGGGCAGAGTCATTTTGAAAACCTGTATGCTGGCTCAGTATCTCAAAGAAAAAATTGAGGCTGAAGCTGTGCTGGAGCTGATGGCGCCGGTTGCATTGAATATCGTCTGCTTTCGTTATCGCAGTACAGACAGCGTGAATGCAAACATCGTGCTCGCGATGCAGGAGTCCGGTATTGCCGCCCCCTCCTCTACGAGGATCAACGGCAGATTCGCGATTCGGGCAGCGATTGTCAATCATCGCACGCTGGCGTGTGATATCGACGCGTTGATCAAGGCCATACTGACATTCGGCGCTGAGATTGAGCGCGGGGCAGAACAAGAATGACTACACAAGACGATTTTAACCTGAATGATCAATTGATTGGACTGCCGCATCTGATGCGACTGGCTGTGTCAGGGGGCTGATCTGGGGCCGCTTGGGACGGCGTTAATCGCCCGGGCAGGCGAAAATCCGCGTACCGCGAATGCCAATGCCTTGATGGATTTATCCACCGTTTTACAATTGCGTGGCAACCCTGAATTGTCGCTGGATATTCAATCTCAGGCGATTGCCTTGCAGCAGATTTATTCACCGCCGATGTGCCGCGGGCAGGTTGACCGAAATATGTCGGGCTTGCGGCTGCTCGCCATTATGGGGCCGGGGGATTTGATGGCTAATTCGCCGATCGAGTTTTTACTCGAAGATGCGGATGTCGCGCTCGATATTGTCTACGTGACGCCTGAACTTGATTTGCCCGACGTGCTGCCGGTTCATGATGTGCTGTTCATCGCTATTGCCGAATCCGAGCCGAATATTCCGCTGCTCAACCGCATTGCAACCGCAGTCAGTTCATGGCCCGTACCGGTGCTCAATTGCCCTGAACGCATTGCACTGTTGTCACGCGACAATAATTGCGCGCTGCTCAGGTCGGTGTCAGGTGTGGATATGCCCGTCACGGTGAGAGTTGCCAGGCCGCTGCTCGAAAAAGCAGGTCGTAAAGAAGTGCGCATGTCTGCGATACTCGGCGACGGAGATTTTCCGGTGATCGTGAGACCCGTTGATTCTCATGCGGGAAAAGGTCTTGCAAAACTGGATACCGCATCCGATATTGAGGCGTATCTGGGGTCACTGTCGAACAGCGAATTTTATGTTTCACGCTATGTCGATTATCGCAGTAAAGACGGCCAGTTTCGAAAATACCGCATTGTCCTGATCGACGGCTGTCCGTTTGTTTGCCATATGGGCATCTCATCGCACTGGATGATTCATTATTTGAATGCGGGGATGGCGGAATCTGCCGAAAAGCGCGCTGAAGAAGCGCAATTCATGGCCAATTTTGATACCTGCTTTGCCGTCCGGCATGCAGCGGCTTTTCGTGCGATCAACGAGCGTTCAGGCCTCGATTATGTCGGCATTGATTGCGCGGAATCCGCGGACGGACGATTGCTGATTTTCGAGCTGGACAGCTGCATGATCGTTCATGCTATTGATCCTGTCGATATTTTTCCTTATAAACAGCCGCAGATGAAAAAGGTATTCGCTGCATTTCAGCAGATGCTGCTGCATGCCGCCGGTAAATCCTAGCGTGAAATTGCCAGTTCAAGCTGCCAGCGAAGCTGATTTTCCTGACGTAGCTCAACTATTGGTCTCCGGCGGAGATGCGCGTATTGAACTTGATCCGGTCAGCGGGATGAACAAGTATGGCTGCAAACCTTATCCCAATCCTCAATTGCTGGCATTTGGTTCGTCAACTGCATCCAGTATTTCTCAGGAGGGATTCGAGGCTGTGAGTCTTTTGCGAGACCGGTTGCGGCTTGAGGCGCAATCGGTCTCGCTCGATGGCATATGTATGAGCCAGATGCAGCGCATAAGCGGGGAACTTCTTGCGTTGACCCAGCTTGCCGATCTGGACATCAATCTGATTTTAGCGGCATCAGGGACAGATGCTCATCACCTCGTCGCTGGATATTTAGCCCGAATCAGCCCGCTACCGCTTCATGTTCTCATGGTGGAGGAGGCTGAAACAGGCAGCGGAGTGGCCGCAGCGTTGTCCGTCCCGGGTGTTTTGTGCACACCATTTGACCTGCGTGCAGCGGATGGTACGCCGCGCCCCCTTGCACAAATTGATGCGGAGGTAACAGCGCTGGTGAGTCGCCTGATCAGTCAGGGGCAGCGCGTATTGCTGATTATGGTTGATCAGTCTAAAACAGGGCTGATTGCACCGAGTCCTGCCTGTGCAATGCAGTTGTATCAGCGCTATCAGGGGTCGCTCAGCGTGCTGGTGGATGCCTGTCAGTTTCGTATTTCGTCCGGCATGCTGCGTGCCTATTTGAAACAGGGCTTTATGGTGGCGCTGACCGGTTCCAAGTTTTTGGCAGGTCCCTCGTTCTCCGCCGCATTATTGCTCCCGTCAGGTGCGCCGTCACTGCATTCGGATTGCTCGCCGGGGTTGCTGTTGCGCTGGGAAGCTGCACTGGTCGAATTGCGCAGGTTTTGTGCTGTGCCAGAAGATACAGTGATGCGCTATCTGAACGAATTTGCGCAGGCCGTGCATGATCGGCTGGCGAACGATCCGTGTTTTGAGGCGTTGGCTGTGCCGGCTCCTGATCGTCATGCCTTGCATGCATTGTCCGGATGGGATGATGTTCAGACTATCTTTCCATTTTTGCTTTATCGTGCCAATGCAGGTGGGCGGGTTGCATTAACACAAGCGCAGACGCTGCACGTATACCGCCAGTTGTCCGGTCAGGTTCAGTCTGAGGACTTGCATGACGGATCAGGCCTGGTGCAGTTCGGACAGCCGGTTGCCTGCGGGATGCGTGATGGGGTCAAAGTCAGTGCGCTGCGCCTGTGTATCAGTGCGCGGCAAGTAAGCGATGCGGCAGTGAGCAGGACTGTTTCAGGGATTGTTGCTCAGGCGATGGTGGCGCTCGATCAGGCGGTTCGCCTGATCTGACTTTATGGGGCCGGCATTTTGGCCGGTAAGACGGGGTGGTCGGTTTGAGTTTTTCTACTCAGCCATTGAGTTTGTACAGCCGGATTTGGTTGCGTCCGGCCGCTTTAGCCTGATACATCGCCGTATCCGCACGTTTCATGATGTCATCCTGGTTGTCGTTCTTGAAAAGCGCAATGCCGATACTCACCGTGCATGAATGCTCAATCTGATTGGCCAGCAAGAGGCCCAGCTGATAAGGCGCTGACAAGACTTCGCGGATTTTTTCGGCGACGAGTTGGGCCTGTACCGTCGCTTTAGTGATGTCCGTATCCAGTTCGCATAACATGGCGACAAACTCATCCCCGCCAATGCGTGCGACGGTATCCGTTTCACGTGCGCAGTCTTTAAGGCGCTTAGCCGCTTCAGTGAGCAACATATCCCCGGCGCTGTGCCCGTGTGTATCATTGAGCGGCTTGAAATTGTCCAGATCAAGGAACAGGATGGCGCCATTGCAATCACTGCGTCGATTGGCCGCCAGCGTGTGGTTCAGGCGGTCGTAGAAAAGTCGGCGATTAGGTAGCTGGGTGAGGGCATCAAAAAAAGCCATTTGATGCACTTGTTCTTCCATTCGTTTGCGCACCGTGATGTCGCGAACAATACCCAGCGCATGCCAGCGGTTGTGCAACTTAAACGCCGAAATAGACAGTGCGATTGGGAATGTGGAGCCATTCTTATGTTGCGCCACGGTATCAAACGTTTTGCCGATTAGTTCACCCACGCCTTCATCACGCTGAAAGCGTTCGAAACCGCGGTGTGCGGCAACTCGTTCGTGCTCAGGGGGGAGTATGTCGTGCAGGTTGTTACCTGTCATCTCGGCCGCTGTATAGCCGAATATTGTTTCAGCGGCAGGGTTCCAGTACATGATCTTTTCATTGTCGTCTGCGATGATGATGCCATCTTTAGCATTGGTGCTGATCAGTCGGAATTTTTCTTCGCTCTCTGCCAGTGCGAGGCTTTGATGTTTGAGTTCTGCCGTTCGCTCTATGATGGTCGCTTCCAGCTGGTCATGATGCAGTTGTAATGCATCGGTTGCGTGTTGCAATTTACCTAATATGGCTCCGATGTGTTTCGTGAAGGGGTGGAAAATCAATACGGCTTCCAGCATTAACAGAATCAGGGTGCCAAGCCAGAATATCGTCTCGGCCATTTGCAGGCGGCCAACGGCTGCTTCACCCTCTGCCTGATACTGGTATACCACCCGGTCGAGTGCCGTGACCAGCGTTGATAATGCAGTTTGTGTAATGTAAAGCCGACTTTTGTCGCTTTTATTCAACGCGTCATCATCCAGTTTCAGAAGCGATCGTACGGCGCTGATATAGTTTTCAACCTGAATATTGAGCGAGTCGGGTTCGTCAAAGTACAGCGAATGAACGGCAGGTGACAGCGTCCGGGGCAATCCCATAGATAGATCGCCGTGAGTCAGACTCTGGTGCGCGTGCGCCATCAGTTCTATGGAAGCTGCGAGTTGCTGTCGTATGAGCGGTTTCTCGGCGACGGGGGCGCTGACTAACAGGTTGGAGAGCAAGGCGGTGCGTTGACTCAGCATGCGCTGGCGGCCGCTGATGTTAATGACGGCAGAGGTGTTTTTTTGCGCAGAAATGACAAGATGCAAACTTAACCATGCTGCGGATGACAGGGAGGCGACCAGCAACAGGGCGATTGCATAACGCCAAGTCAGGGCATGCGCTACGCTAAGGTCTGTCGTCTGTTTCATCGTGTCGATATTATAGCCGGTTCAGTCAGTCGATGGCGTGGCAGGCATCCAGGCATCACGGGTGCTCAGGGTGTGATTTGCACGACGCCTTCTTCGCTAGCAATCCCGCTGATGACACGACCGGAAGTCGTACGAATTTGCACGGTGTCTCCTTCACTGGCATTGTTCAGTGCAACGCCCGAGCTGCTCAGATTAAAGCCGCCGCCCTGTATGGACAGTCGAACCGATTGACCTTGTTTGACGCTGTATGGATTGCGCAGCATATTTTCACGCAACATATAGCCTGCCGCGACGCTGTAGCGCAGTACTTTTCCGATTGCCTGCTGCTCATCGGTCATGCCGGTTTCTTGTGTTATTTCAGTTGTTTGTCTGGTCAGATCCTCTTTGTGTATGATCTGACCTGTTGTCAGGGGGCGTGCGCTGATCAGTAAGTCTCGTGTGATTTTAATTTGAACCGGGATGAATATGCTCCAGCCGTTCGTTTCGTTACAGCGCACGCCGACAGCCACACGGCCAATAAGGTGGCTGCCTGAGGGCAGGAAGGCTTCAATTTTTTTACAGGGCTGCAATGCGATGCGGCGATCGATTTCATCTACGTTGTATGCAACTTTTCCCGGCAGCATCGCAGTTTGCTGTCTGACAAAGGCGTCAGCAACGGCTCGTAGCGATGCGTGATCCTGCTGAGGGGCTGCATGTGCAGAAAAACTGTGAATAAATAACCAGACAAACAATAAAGTTTTTTTCATGAGTGATATTGTGCGTGTCGCGAGCCTTTAAGGGAAGCATTCAATAACATGGAATTGAGGGTGAAAGCTGCCGTTAATCGCAGGATGGCTATATTGCGGTGCAACGTAGTATGCTATTTATGCAAGCTGTAACCAGGAGGCTTTGATGATCAATAAATTGGATGAGTCATTGCGTTTTCACCAGACCGCATTAAGTCTGCGTGGCGCGCGTCAGGAGTTGCTCGCGTCAAATATTGCCAATGCGGATACCCCGGGTTATAAAGCGCGGGACTTTGATTTTGCCAGCGCACTGCAAAACGCAGTCGCCGGTACCTCTGTGAAATTACCTATGGTAACCAGTTCTGCGCAGCACCTTGAAGGTAATTCAGGTAGTTCGGTGATGGGCGCGCCTGTGATGTATCGCAGGCCTGATCAGCCGAGTGCCGATGGAAATACCGTGAATATGGATGCTGAACGCGCGCAGTTCGCGGACAACGCGCTGCGTTATGAGGCGAGCGTGAAGTTTACCAGTGATGAGCTCAAAGATATGCTGACAGCGTTGCAAGGCTAATCAAAAAGGAGCGTGTGATGTCTCTGTTCAATATTTTTAACGTGGCAGGATCTGGTATGGCTGCGCAGTCGCAACGACTGAACGTGGTTGCCAGTAATCTGGCGAATGCCGACAGCACGACCGGCCCGGATGGCAAACCTTATCGCGCCAAACAGGTGGTTTTCTCCGCAACGCCGATGGGGCCTGGCGAGGTGCAGGGCGTAAAAGTCGTTCGTGTGGCTGAAGATACTTCGCCGATGAAAATGATCTACGATCCCAAACACCCGATGGCGGATGCGAAGGGCTATGTGTCCATGCCTAACGTCAATGTGGTGGATGAAATGGTGAATATGATTTCCGCTTCCCGTGCATACCAGAATAACGTGGATGTACTGAATACGTCTAAAACGCTGCTGTTAAAAACACTGACAATCGGCCAATAATAATGGCATTGTGTTTCTGGCGCGGTTGATAAAGCTGATTTGCTTCAAGCTAATTACGACTAACTGTATATTAATTAAGGAAAAATCATGGTGACCGCCACGACAAGTGCAACAAATGCCAGTGCAGTATTTTCAGCGCTGAACGGTGCCGGGGCGACAAGTGCGACGACGTCGGCGGCCACCGCATCACAAGACCGTTTTATGAAGTTGCTGGTGACGCAGTTGAAAAATCAGGATCCGCTCAATCCGATGGACAATGCGCAGATGACTTCGCAGATGGCGCAGATCAGCACGGTGAGCGGCATTGATAAGCTAAACGCGACGCTGCAGGCATTGAGTGCGAGCATGACGCCGAATCAGACGATACAGGCGGCGGCCATGATCGGGCATGGTGTGCTGGTGCCCGGTAGCGGTGTCGATCTGTCCGCCGGTGTGGCTTTTGGCGGATTTTCATTGCCTCAGGCTGTTGATAGCGCGCAGGTGTCGGTTTATGATCAGTCAGGTGCGCTGGTGCGCAATATCGATCTGGGTGCGCAATCAGCCGGTATTATCAAATGGCAATGGGACGGGATGGATAGCCGCGGGGCTGCCATGGCTAATGGCAGTTACACATTCGCTGTAAACGCGACTCAGGCGGGCAGCCAGATTGCCGCGAGCAACCTGCAGTACGGCATGGTGAACAGTGTCGATCAGAATGCGGCGGGTGTGACGCTGAGTGTAGGAAAAATGCAAAATGTCGCGCTGGCGCAAGTACAGCAAATTCTTTAGTGTCAGGAGAAAATCATGAGTTTTCAACAGGGTTTGAGTGGTTTGAATGCATCGGCAAAGCATCTGGATGCCATCGGCAACAACGTCGCGAATGCCAGCACGGTTGGTTTTAAACAGTCGCAGGCTCAGTTTGCCGATATGTTTGCCGCTTCCTTGTCTGGCAGCGGCGTCGCGCAGATCGGTACCGGCACTAAAGTTGCATCGGTGTCGCAACAATTTACCCAGGGCAACATCACGACAACCAGCAATCCGATGGACACGGCAATCAGCGGTCAGGGATTTTTTCAGCTGACCGATGCTGCCGGGGCGACTTTATATAGCCGCAACGGGCAATTTCAGCTGGATAAAAATGGATTTATGGTAAATAATCAAGGGCATAAATTATCTGGTTATATGCCGAATGCGGCTGGTGTGATTGTGACCGGCGCTCCCGTTCCGTTGCAAATCAATCCGGCAAATCTGCAACCAAAAGCCACCGCGCTTGCGACAGTCGGCGTGAATCTGAACTCGGCAGCAGCTGTGCCGGTAACGGCTGCATTTAATCCGGCTGATCCGACTTCATATACGAACTCAACGTCCATGTCTATTTACGATAGTCTGGGCGCGAGTCATGTCGGTACCATGTATTTTCAGCGTTTGCCGGTTACGCCAACGACGTCTGCTGCCATTATCCCGGCTGCAGCGACGACTGCAACGGTTGCGACTTCTGCCGGACTGGCAATCGGCAATACGATTACTCTGCCTGGTGCGGGTGCAGCGGGGCCGGCAACAACATTGGCTGCTGCGCCTGTCGTGCCCAATACGACGACCACTGCGGAACTGACTTCGGTTGCCGGCCTGCCGGTGGGAAGTAATCTTACGTTTCCAGGTCCGGTGGTCGCGACAGTTACCGGTATTGCGGGTAATGTGGTCACGTTTGCACCCGCGTTGGCGGCAGCGCCAGTTGCAGGGGGAGCCGTTACTTCAACCCTGCCGCTGACCGCCACGATTACAGGTATTGCAGGTAATGTACTGAGCTTTACCCCTGCTACCACGACCGCTACTCAGGCGGCTGCCAGCATTGCTTCTAATGCACCTTCATCGAGTTGGAATACGTACTTGACAGTGGATGGTGTATCGGTGCCTGCGACAGTTGCGCCAGCTGCAGCTACGCCGCTGACGACGCTGACTTTCAACTCTTTGGGAGCGCTGGCGTCGACTACCCCCGCCACCACGCCGGTTGGAACAGTGATTTCTTCTGCGTTATTTCCGCTCTCTACAACGGTATCCCCTACTCAGGCGCTCACATTCAATTTCGGATCGCCTACCGCGGGCACGACACAGTATGGCAGTGCATTCGGTGTGAGCACGCTGACTCAGGACGGTTACACTTCAGGTCAGCTTAATTCGACCAGTACCGGAGCCGACGGGGTAATAACAGGCCGTTATTCAAATGGTCAGACGCGCCCGCTGGGGCAGATTGTGCTGGCGAATTTTACTGGTGCGCAAGGCTTGCAGCCGGTAGGTAATAACGAGTGGGTGCAAACTGCCGCGTCGGGCAATGCACTGGTTGGTGCGCCAGGGTCAAGCAGTCTGGGTGTGCTGCAGTCCTCGGCAACCGAAGATTCTAACGTGGATCTGACCGCAGAACTTGTGAACATGATTACCGCGCAGCGTACTTATCAGGCGAATGCGCAGACGATTAAAACGCAGGATCAGTTGCTGCAAACCATCGTCAGTCTCAGATAGCAGTAAGTGGTAAGTGGTAAGTGGTAAGTGGTAAGTGGTAAGTGGTAAGTGGTAAGTGGTAAGTGGTAAGTGGTAAGTGGGATTCTCTCGCATGCTGCTGAGGCGCGACGCGCCGCTCCACTTGCAACTCACATAAAAAGGGGTTTGAAGTGGACAAGTTAATCTATACCGCCATGACCGGTGCTTCGCATGTGTTGCAGCAGCAGGCTGCGGTTTCGGAGAATCTGGCCAACACGAATACGCCGGGTTTTCGCGCAACACTGAACACCTTTCGTGCCGTACCGCTGGTCGGTGAAGGCTTAGCTACCCGAACTTTCGTGGTGGACTCAACGGCAGGTTATGATTTTACGCCCGGCGCTTTTGAGCCTACCGGACGTGCGCTTGATGTGGCCGTTAACGGGACGGGTTGGCTCGCGGTTCAGGGGGCGGATGGCAAAGAAGCGTATACCCGTAACGGCAGTTTTCAAATCAGTTCAAGCGGTGTTTTACAAACCCGTAACGGACTTAACGTGTTGAGTGATGCAGGACCGATTACCATTCCACCGGGTACCCAGTTAACCTTTGCCAAGGACGGCACGATTTCGACCGTACCGGAAGGCCCTCAGGCAACCTCGGTGGTGGTGGTAGGCAGGCTGAAACTGGTTAATCCTGCGCCTGAGCAATTGGAACGAAGCGGGGATGGTATGTTCCGGATGAAGGATGGCTCGACTGCACCTGTGGATGCTAAAACAGAAGTGGCGGCGGGAAATCTAGAAGGCAGTAATGTCAGCACGGTAGAAATGATGGTGAATATGATTTCGCTGGCTCGAAAGTTCGATATGCAGATGAAGATGCTGCAAACAGCCGATAACAATGCCAAGCAGGCCAGTTCAATCATGAATGTGGCAGGCTAAACCCGGTTGATAGTCGATAGACACTGCTTGTTAGTTGGTGTTGTTCGCTACGCGGGTTTTTAACTAATAATTAACGACCAGGAGTTGACGTTATGATACGTTCTTTGTGGATTTCCAAAACAGGTCTGGATGCGCAGCAAACCCAGATGGATACGATCGCCAATAATCTGGCCAACGTGAGTACCAATGGTTTTAAACGTTCACGCGCAGTATTTGAAGATTTGCTGTATCAGACTATCCGTCAGCCTGGTGCGCAATCCTCGCAGCAAACTCAAATTCCATCAGGATTGCAGATCGGTACCGGGGTACGTCCTGTGGCCGCTGAGCGGATACATACTCAGGGTAATTTGCAGCAAACCGGCAACCAGCTCGATGTGGCTATCAACGGCAGTGGATTCTTTCAGGTGCTGATGCCGGACGGTTCGACCGCCTACACGCGCGACGGATCGTTTCAGCGGGATAATCAGGGGCAAATGGTGACCGCCAGCGGTTTCCCCGTGCAACCAGCTATTACCCTGCCGGCTAATGCGATTGCGGTGACGATAGGGCGCGATGGCGTGGTGTCGGTGACGCAACCCGGTGTGGCTGCACCCGTTCAGGTCGGCAGCATGCAGGTGACAACCTTTATCAATCCGGCCGGATTGATGAGCCAGGGTGAGAATCTGTATCAGGAAACGGCTTCTTCCGGTACGCCCAGCACCAATGTGCCGGGCACCAATGGCAGTGGCTTGCTGAGCCAGAATTATGTTGAAACATCCAATGTAAACGTGGTCGAGGAAATGGTGAACATGATCCAGACGCAACGCGCTTATGAAATCAATTCAAAATCCATCACTACATCGGATCAGATGTTGCAAAAATTATCGCAAATGTAACGGAACGCGTGTGTGGATAACGTGTCTATACCCGCGTTGCAAATTGTTATTGAATGGATTGGTGACGCATGCAGTTTAAAGGGTATGAATTGAAAAATATGCAACTAGGCCGCCTGTGCTCTCTGGTGTTTTGTTTTGTGCTGGTCAGTTGCAGTGTGGCTACCCCACCGACCCGAATACAGCACCCATTGACCGCCAAACCGGTCAGCCAGGTTGCAGTCGTTCCTGCTGACGGCGCGATATATCATGCCGGCAACAATGAACATCCGCTGTTTGAAGACAGGCGCGCGCGCAACGTAGGTGACATACTGACAATCAATATTGTTGAGTCGACATCGGGTAGTCGCAAGGCCAGCGATGGTTCAACCAGCGCCAACAGTATTGCGACCGCGACGCCCAGCGTGACCACAGGACCGTTGGCCAAATTGCTGATGAAAGCCTTTAACGTATCCAGCAGCAACAGCAACAAGTCGTCGACTACCGGTACGGGGGCGGCCAGCGAAACGTTGACAGGAACGATCGCCGTTACGGTCATCGAAGTGATGGCTAACGGGAATCTGCTGGTGAGCGGCGAAAAGCAGGTTGGTCTTAATTCCAGTGATGAATTTATACGTTTCTCGGGTGTTGTCAATCCGATTCAGATTTCAAATCTGAATGTCGTTCAGTCGACTCAGGTGGCTGATGCGCATCTTGAATACAAGAATGCCGGGGCGATGAATCAGTTCGTGAACGACACGCAGTCTATGGGGTTTTTAGGACGGTTTTTCCTGTCTGTATTGCCGTTTTAGGATTGAGGAGCGAAGTTTGAGGCCGCAGCGTGATAGTCTCAATCTTCAATCCTGTTAATAGGAATCAACAATGAAACGAATTTTTGCACTGCTGTTGTTGCTTTTACCCTTTACCGCTTTTGCCGATCGCATCAAGGATGTGGCGAGCATACAGGGAGTTCGTGACAACCAGTTGTCAGGCTACGGGCTGGTGTTCGGGCTGGATGGCACCGGTGATCAGACCACGCAAACGCCATTCACGGTGCAGAGCATCATTACCATGCTCTCGCAGATGGGGGTGAATGTGCCTCAGGGCACCAGTTTGCAACTCAAAAATGTTGCCGCTGTCATCGTGACAGCCACACTTCCCCCTTTTTCACGCCCTGGTCAGACGATCGATGTGACGACCTCTTCAATTGGCAATGCCAAGAGTCTGCGCGGCGGCACCTTGCTGATGACTCCGCTTAAAGGCGCGGACGGGCAGGTGTATGCGATGGCGCAGGGTAATGTGCTGGTCAGCGGGGTCGGGGCCTCCTCGGGCGGTGCGTCTGTTCAGGTGAATCATTTGAATGTCGGGCGGGTGCCGGCCGGTGCGACAGTTGAGCGCGCCGTGCCAACGGTGTTGGGGCAGGGGGAGTATATTCATCTGGAGTTGCACAATGATGATTTTACGACCGCCTTGCGTGTCGTTGATGCGATCAATGCACAGATCGCACCGGATATCGCCGTGGCGCAAAATAGTCGTGTAATTGAAGTCCGTGCGCCTGAAGGCAATAAGCTGGTCTCTTTTATATCCCGAATCGAAAATCTGGAAATCAACCAGGCTCAAGGCGTAGCCAAAGTAATTATCAATGCACGTACCGGATCGATCGTCATGAATCAGGCGGTGACACTGGATGCCTGTGCAGTGGCGCATGGCAATCTGACGGTCGTCATCAATACTGACAAATCGGTCAGCCAGCCGAATGCACTTTCTGAAGGAAATACGGTCGTGACGGATAAGACCACGATAGACGTCAAGAGCGACAAGGGCGGACTGGTTGAGTTGCCCAAAGGCGTTTCGCTGAGCGAAGTGGTCAAAGCACTCAATGCAATTGGTGCGACGCCGCAGGATTTGCTGGCCATTTTGCAGGCAATGAAGTCATCCGGTGCATTGCATGCCGAGCTGGAGGTGATTTAAATGGTTGCGCCACTGAATGCGCAGGCTAATCTGGCGATGGATACGCAGTCCCTTGCGCAGCTGCGCGCTCAGGCTCAAAGCTCACCAGAATTAGCGCTCAAGGCTGCAGCGCAACAGTTTGAATCGGTTTTCATGAACATGATGCTAAAAAGCATGCGCGATGCGACACCGCAGGACGGCATGATGGACAGTGATCAGACTCGCATGTTCACAGGTATGCTTGATCAGCAATTGTCACAAAGCATGTCAGGAAAGGGGATCGGCCTGGCTGATATGCTGGTTAAACAATTAGGTCGTTCAGGTTTGATCGCGCCGCAGAGTCCTGTGTCCGGTATTCCGCAATCCACACTGAACACGCTGCAATCTGCAATTCGTAATCCACAAACCTCAGCAGTGCCCTCCGCTTACAATGCAGCAACGCAGCAGGATTTCGTGGGCAGAATGCTGCCTGCCGCGTTGCAGGCAAGTCAGGCAAGCGGCGTCCCCCCGCAGTTGATTATGGGGCAGGCAGCGCTCGAGAGCGGCTGGGGTAAGCGCGAGATTGCAATGCCCGATGGCACTAAAAGTTACAATCTTTTCGGTCTTAAGGCGAATGCCGGCTGGCATGGGAAAGTTGCTGAGGTGATGACTACTGAATATAAAAATGGTGTGGCGACTAAACAGACTGAAAAATTTCGCGCCTATTCCTCGTATACAGAAGCTTTTAATGATTACGCCACCATGCTGAGCAGCAATCCGCGCTATGTCGGTGTGATGCAGCAAGGCAGCAGCGCGGCCGGGATGGCCCAGGCATTGCAAGACTCAGGCTATGCAACCGATCCAAAATACGCGGAAAAGCTGGTCAGTGTAATGAAGCAAATGAATCTGGGCTAAACTTCCTAAAGAATTTCCAGGTAGTGCCGATATATACAATATAAGCATCGGTGGGTTGATAAGGGGAAGATCATGGGAAGCAATATATTCAGTGCGTCACTAAGCGGTATGAATGCGGCCCAGTATGGGTTATCGACTGCCCAGAACAATATTGCCAATGCCAATACACCCGGATATACCCGTCAAACCGTATTGCTTACGTCTCAGGCTGCGCAGGCAACAGGCGCTGGTTTTGTCGGTCAGGGTGTTAATGTAACCGGCGTGGTGCGCGCCTACGATCAGTTTTTAACCGGTCAGGTGCGTCAGGTGCAGAGTCAGGCCAGTTATCTGACCACTTACCTGTCGTCGATGACGCAAGTGGACAACCTGCTGTCCAATACAACTTCCGGAATTTCAACTTCGCTGCAGGGTTTTTATAATGCGATGAACGGATTGGTTAACAATCCGGAATCGATTCCCGCACGTCAAACGGTATTGGGTACCGCGCAGTCGGCTGTGAACAGTTTTAAGACGATGGATCAGAGTCTGACGGATATTGCCAGCGGGCTGAGCGGGCAGATCTCAGGCTCGGTGCAAACCGTCAATACCTATGCAACCCAGATTGCAACACTGAATATTTCAATCAAAAGCGCCATTGCAGCCTCCCAGGGGCAACAGCCCAATGCCTTGCTCGATCAACGCGACCAACTGGTAAATTTGCTGAACAAGGAAGTTAAAGTCAATGTTCAGCAACAAACCGACGGTTCAATGAGCGTATTTATGGGCAGCGGGCAGGCGCTGGTGGTCGGTGATAAGGCGATGGCCTTACAAGTTGTACAGAATCCAAGCGACCCGTCCAAGGTGGATGTCGCGTATCTGAATTTGGGGAAGATAACCACGATTCAGCAAAGTAGTCTGCAGGGCGGTAATCTGGGCGCTTATCTGACTTTCCGCGACCAGAGCCTGGAGCCTGCGCGTAATGCGCTGGGACTTGTCGCACTGGGCATGGCTGCCAATATCAACCAGCAAAATCAGATGGGACAGGATCTCAATGGCGCTCGGGGTGGCAGTTTAATGCTGGCCGCCGCGCCACGTGTCAGCAGCGGTGCTAACAATGCGGGCACAGCCTTGATGACCGGTGCAATTTATAATGTGGGGGCGATGACGACCAGCGATTATCAGCTCAAGTACGACGGGACCAACTACTCGATGACGCGGCTGTCGGATAACGTGGTGACCAATCTGGGGGCGACTTTGCCCGGTGCGGGGGTCGATGGGTTTTCAGTGACACTCAGTGCAGGCACGCCTGTTGCGGGAGATACCTATCTGATACGTCCGACAGCGAATGCCGCACGGGATATCGCGCTGACAACCAGTGATCCGGCCAAAATTGCGACGGCGTTGCCATTGCGTGCATCGGCATCAATCAGTGCGAGCAGCGCGATCGCCACCAGTACGGTCATCTCGGGTGCGATTACAGATTCAGCTGTCACGGTCGCTGGTACGACGGCAACTTCGGCAACGTTTACCGTGGATGGAAAAGCGCTGTTAACCAGCAGCGTGGCGGCTGGCGCTGCCGTTCCCAGTCCGCTAACCACGGCAGCAGGACTCGATCTGGCCTGGCCTGCCTTTGCTGCGGCCAATCCGGGATATATACTGTCTGGTACGTTTGCGGGCGGAAATGCGCAGATAACCAAGGCCGGTGGAACAGCGATTACGCTGGCAGAAACCATCACTGCCGGCACGGGCGCGACAACGACGCCGTTGAGTGCAGCCACGGTCGGGTTTATGGGGACCACGCCCGGAAGTGCTGCAAACAAGACAACGGTTGCGTCGGGTTTGATCAGCGGGTCTGTCATTTCCGTCGCAGGAACAACGGCCTCTGCCGCAGCATTTACGGTAGATGGTAAAACGCTGTTTAGTAATTCCATCGCGGCAGGTGCCACCGGTACGCTGATTACGGGTGCGAATCTGGATGCCGCATGGCCGGCTTTCGCCGCCGCCAATCCGGGCTATACCCTGTCAGGCACGTTTGTGGCAGGAACCGCGCAGATCACGCTGCAGGGCGGCACGCCGATTACGCTCGCTGAAACACAAACAGCGGGTACCGGTGCGACACTTAGTCCTTTTGCGGCTGCCGGTGCCGGGTTTATCGGAACCTCTCCGGGTACTGCCGCGAGCAAAGTCGCCGGAATCACGGTCGCCACACCGGCCAATGCCAATTTAACCAGTCCGGTATCGATTGCTTTTAGCAGCCCTAGCAGTTATACGGTGACGGGGGCCGTGCCGGCTGTGGTGGGCGCGCAAGTCTATAATCCATTACTGGTTCCATTGCCGACCATCAGCTATAACGGCTGGACGATGCAGTTGTCTGCCGCACCTGCAGCCGGTGATGTGCTGAATGTGGCGGCTAATAGTGGCGCGGCAACAGTTGGCAGCGGTGCGTACAACCTGAATCCGGTCAGTATTAATTTCACCAGTGCAACGACGTACGATGTGGTTGAAATGAGAGGGGTGCCACCCGCTGCCGTGACGCTTGGAACGGGCGTGCCATATGTTTCAGGAACACCGATCAGCTACAACGGCTGGACGGCACAGATAACAGGCGTACCTGCAATTGGCGATACGTTCAATATCAGTAAGGGCACGAATGCGGGCACGATGCTGGTGACCGCTGCTGCGGCCAATACGGCGGGGGCTGCGATTAGCGGAGGGGCGCTGAGTGTACAGCCCTTTACGATCATGTTTAATAATCCGGCAACCTCATACACGGTTTCAGGCGCGACGCCCGCTGTCGTCGGGTCGGTACCCTATGTGGCCGGGCAGGACATCAGTTACAACGGCTGGACTATGCAGGTGACAGGTGCGCCGGTTGCCGGTGACGTGTTCAATGTCGCGACGAACACCAATGCAACAGGCGATAATCGCAATGCTTTGCTGATGGCCGGGCAGCAAAATCAGAATATGATGATCAATGGGACGACCACGATTCTGGGCACGTTCAGTCAGATGGTCGGTTCCATCGGTGCTAAAACTCAGGAGTTGACGATCACAAGTCAGGCGCAGGATGCGATGCTGACCCAGACCGTGGCAACACAGCAGTCCGTTTCAGGCGTCAATCTGGATGAGGAAGCGGCAAATTTATTGCGTTATCAGCGGGCTTATCAGGCTGCGGCCAAGGCGATGCAAATTGCCAATACCATGTTTGATTCGCTGCTGACTTTAGGAAGGTAGGTGTGTGATGCGTATCAGTTCTAATACTATTTTTGATAGCAATGTGGCAGCCTTAGGTCAGCAGCAGTCACGGTTAGTGCAGACTCAGCAGCAGATTGCCAGCGGCAAGCGCTTGCTCAATTCCGCAACGGATCCTGTCGCGTTCACGCAGGCTTTAACGGTCACGCAGGCGGATGCCATCAATACACAGCAAACGGCGAACCGGGGCGCGGCACGTGACCCTATTTCAATTGCAGAGAGTACGTTGCAGAGTGTGACGACCTTAATTCAGAATGCACAGACGGGCCTGATCAATGCCGGAAACGGATCGCTCAATGCAAGCGATCGCGCAACGCTGGCGACCGACCTCAATGGACGATTGCAGGAATTGATCGGCCTGGCAAACAACAAGGATGCGGCTGGCAACTATCTGTTTTCAGGATTTCAATCCGCGACTCAGCCCTTTGTTGCCACGCCGGCTGGCGTCAGTTATTTTGGTGACAACGGGCAGCGACTGATGCAGGTGAGCGCAGGGCGGCAGATTCCCACCAGCGACAGCGGCGCAGATGTATTTATGCGTATTAAAAATGGCAATGGAACCTTCGTCACGCAGGCGAATTCCGTACCTGCTCAAAATACAGGCACAGGAACGATCAATGCAGGCTCAGTCACCAATCCGGCCTTGCTGACCGGCAATAATTACACCATTAATTTCAGTATTCCTCCGGGTAACAACGGCACCATGACGTATACCGTCAATAACCTCACGACAGGTTTGCCTGTCACGGGGCAGGTTGCACAGCCTTACGTGAGTGGACAGGCCATTTCTTTTGACGGTATGCAGATGAATGTGCAGGGGGTGCCTAATAGTGGCGATAGTTTCACCGTCGCACCCAGTACGAATGTGAGTTTATTCAAGACCATCTCAGATATGGTGGCAACGTTAAACAGCACGGCGACAGGGAGCAGTCTGACCAATAGTCTGAATACGGGCATGGCTAATCTGAATAGTGCGCTGAGCACAGTGCTCAATACCCGTGCAAATTTAGGGTTGCGTCTGAATGAACTCGATTCGCTGCAGGTGACAGGCGATAATATGAGCTCACAATTGAAGCAGAGCCTGTCAGCTTTGCAGGATACGAATGTGACGCAGGCAATCAGCGATCTGACCATGCAGCAGACTACGCTGCAGGCGGCTCAGAAATCGTTCATACAGGTGGCAAATCTGTCCATGTTTACCTATATGTAAAACACGCAATCGCCGTGAGCGTGTATCAATCCGTTTTCTGAACCAACGATTAAACTGTTTACGGCTAAGGGGCGGGCGTGCCGTTGCGGGTTTGGAAAACTGCAACGGCACGCCCGCAATATTTCAATCCCGCACCATGTATATCCGTTTTCAGGGTAAACTCCGCCAATTTAACCGGATGACGTATCGTATGCCGGTCTAAACCTGCTGAAAATATTTAAACATGACACGAGAAGAACCTGCATTCAAGATCAAAAACGGCAATATTTCTGTACTGCAACTGCACATACTCACGCCAGATCTGGCGCAGTTAAAGAAAGAACTCGCACAGCGCTTAGCTAATACACCGGATTTTTTTTCAAGTACACCCATCGTGCTGGAAATTTCAGGAATTGCAGATACAGGCGAGTCTTTTGATTTTATCGGGCTGACTTCTTTTATGCGGGAGCGGGGAATGTGTGCTGCCGGTGTTGTCGGCGGCTCCGTCGCGCAGCGAGAAGAGGCCATACAGGCCGGTCTCGGGGTCTTTCTTGATACGCCAGTCAGAACCATACTGAAGAAGGACGCAGAGCCTGTCGTATTAACAGAGCAAGTTGAACTACCCGGATTTACAGAGGTTGCCGGGGATGAGCCGCTGATCCCGCCTCAAGTGCAGGCACGGCCAACGCTGGTGATAGATAAGCCTGTCCGGACTGGTCAACGCATCTATGCTGAAGGCGCGAACCTGGTGGTGCTGGCCATCGTCAATGCGGGGGCTGAGTTGATCGCCGACGGAGACATTCACGTCTACGCACCGATGCGCGGGAAAGCGATTGCCGGTGCGCAGGGCAATGAAACCGCCCGTATCTTTGTGAACAGCATGGAGGCGGAGTTACTGTCGATTGCCGGGTGTTTCAAGGTGTTTGAGGAGGGTATTCCGGATGATGTGCGCGCAAAACCTGCCCGCGTGCATCTGGATGGCTCACGGCTGGTCATTGCCCCCTTGAATTACTGACGGTAAATTTTAGATATTGGCAGTTTGCAGGTAAAATGCATTATTAAAATTAACACTTCAGGAATATTAACGTGGCTAAAGTGATTGTAGTGACGTCCGGCAAGGGTGGCGTGGGAAAAACGACAACCAGCGCGAGCTTCTCCAGCGGTCTGGCGATGCGCGGCAACAAGACGGTCGTGATCGATTTTGACGTTGGTTTGCGTAACCTTGATCTGATCATGGGCTGCGAGCGGCGTGTTGTGTATGACATCATCAACGTCATCAATGGTGAAGTTGGCCTTAAACAGGCGCTGATCAAAGATAAAAATTGCGATAACCTGTATATTTTGCCCGCCTCTCAGACGCGTGACAAGGATGCGCTGAGTCTGGATGGCGTTGAGCGCATTCTGGATGAACTCAAGGAAAGCTTTGATTTCATCGTCTGCGACTCTCCTGCAGGGATCGAGTCAGGCGCATTCACTGCGATGTATTTTGCGGACGAAGCCCTGATTGTAACCAATCCTGAAGTCTCCTCTGTCCGCGATTCTGATCGTATTCTGGGTATTCTGGCTGCGAAATCCAAGCGTGCGGTTGAAGGGCTGGAACCTGTTAAAGAGCACTTGCTGGTGACCCGTTATGATCCTAAACGCGTGAATTCCGGCGCGATGTTATCGGTAGTCGATATACAGGAAATATTGCGCATTCCATTATTGGGTGTAATTCCTGAATCCGAGTCCGTACTGCAGGCTTCAAATTCCGGAACCCCGGCCATCCATCTGGATAAGAGCGATGTTGCCGATGCGTACCGCGATGTGGTGGGGCGCTTCATGGGTGAGGAGTTACCCATGCGCTTTATCAATGAAAAGGCCGGATTCTTTAAACGACTGCTGGGAGCTCACTGATATGTCAATGATTGCTGGTCTGATTGATTATCTGCGTGGAAATGAGAAGAAAACCGCTGTCGTTGCAAAAGAACGATTGCAAATCATTCTGGCTCACGAACGTGCGGGGCGGGGAACGGCGACACCTGATTATCTCCCCGCGTTGCAAGAGGAGTTGATGGCGGTCATTGCTAAATATATTCATATTGACCGTGATTCATTCAAGGTGCAACTGGAGAAACACGATCAATATGACGTTCTGGAACTGAATATCACGCTACCTGAGAAGGTGAACAGCAAGCTGAATTTCAGATAAGACCTGGCGTTGCTATGGCAGTCTAACCAGTTTTAGGGCGGTCGCCACGGCCTCTGTGGTCATTCTGTCCAGGATCGGGCTGAAGTAAGGCATGATAAAGCTGAGCATAAAAAATCCGACTGTCAGTGTAATCGGGAATCCGATGGCAAACAGGTTTAACTGCTGCGCTGCGCGCGTCAGAATGCCGAGTGCAATATTCGCGATCAGCAATGCGGCCAGCAGTGGCAGGCAGATTTGCAACCCGTACGCAAAAATCGTTTCACCCCACAGGGCGACAGCGTAAAAACTCTTGGTCGGCAGCATCTGTCCGATCGGTATCGTATGAAAACTCTCCGCGACAGCCGAGAGTATGATCAAATGCCCGTTCATCGACAGAAAGAGCAGGGATGCAATGATGCCCAGCCACTGGGCGATAATCGGCGAGTAACTTGAATTCTGAGGGTCATAGAAACTTGCAAAACCCAGGCCCATTTGCAGTCCTGCAAATTCTCCAGCCATTTCAATAGCGGTGAATATCAGCCGCAGCATGAATCCGATCGTCGTACCGATGATGATTTGCTGCACCATGATGAGTAAACCCTGAGGCGAGCCGATTTGTACGACAGGCATGGGCGGTAGCGTGGGTGCGATTAGGATGGCCAGAAATACGGCGAGGCCGACTTTGACGCGCTTAGGGATTTGTTTGTTGCCAAGGATAGGCGAGCTGGCAATCAGGGCGAGCAGACGAATCATCGGGAACATCAGTGTGGCAAGCCAGAGGTCCAGTTGCGCACTGGTGATGTTAATCATACACCGCTACTCGCACTACCCGACCATCCAGGGGATGTTGCCGAACAATCGCCGGATGAAATCCACCATCATGGTCATCATCCAGGGGCCTGCGATAACCAATACCAGAAAGATGCCGACAAGTTTGGGGATGAATGACAGCGTCTGTTCGTTAATTTGCGTGGCCGCCTGAAAAATACTGACCACCAGCCCGATCGCCAGTGCGCTGAGCAACAGGGGGGCTGCCAGCATCAGGGTCATTTCTATGGCCTGTTGTCCCAGTGTCATGACTGATTCGGGTGTCATAGTCGTTATTTAGTCAAAGTTCAGGTATAAAAGCTTTGTGCGAGCGAACCGATCAGCAGATTCCAACCGTCGGCCAGCACAAACAGCATGATTTTGAAGGGCAGTGAAATGATCGATGGCGACAGCATCATCATCCCCATCGACATCAGCACGCTGGCCACCACCATGTCGATGATCAGAAAAGGGATGTAAACCACGAAGCCAATCTGAAAAGCGGTCTTTAATTCGCTGGTCACATACGCCGGCACCAGCAGTCTTAGCGGGACATCATCCGCGCTTTGCAAGGGCTCGCTATTCGATATTTTCACAAATAAGGCCAGGTCGGCCTGGCGGGTCTGGCGCAACATAAACGCTTTGAGCGGAACGACCCCCTTTTCGGCTGCCTGCATCAGGTCCAGCTTGCTTTCGCTGTACGGTAAATAGGCATCCGTATAAATTTTGTCGAAAACGGGCGACATGACGAAGAAGGTCAGGAACAAAGATAAGCCGATCAGCACCTGATTGGGAGGGGAGGCCGGCGTACCCATCGCTGAGCGTAATAAGCTCAGGACGATGATAATACGCGTGAATCCTGTCATCATCAGCAGGATAGCCGGCAGAAAACTCAACGAGGTCAGCAGCAGCAGCGTTTGCAGGCTCAGGCTGTAGCTCTGCCCGCCGCCTGCGGCTGCTTTGCTTGTGATGGCGGGCACGGCAAGGTCAGCCCATGCCCCGTGAGTCATGCCGAGCAATGCGATGAGAAGCAAATACTTCAGGCTACGGTGCATTTTCATGCCTGGCAGGGCTGCGTGACTTGATCATAGTGCCTAACAGTGTTGAAAAGGTGCTGCTAGACTGTGAGGGGGGGCTGAAGTCTTCCGATTTTTCCAGCGTATGCAGCGTGCGTATCTGTCCTGGCGCGATGCCGATCACAAGCCAGGTATCTTTAACTTCGACCAGCACGACGCGTTCACGCTGACCGACAGGGATGCTGCCGATGACGCGCAGCAGTTTCCCCGCTTCCGGTTGCGTCATATTCATGCGCTTGAGCAGCCAGGCCACCGCCATAATGACGGCCAGAACCAGCAGCAGGCTGAATGTGATCTGCAACAGGCTGCTGGTGCTGGCTACCGGCGTGAAAGCAGGTCGTGGCGCATCAGCCGCCATGGCAGACCCGCATATACAGCATAAAATCAGGAGGAATCTCATTGCTTAGCGATTAATACGGCGCAATCGTTCGGAAGGGGTTGTAATGTCGGTCAGACGTATGCCCAGCTTATCGTTAACCACGACAACTTCTCCCTGAGCGATCAGGAATCCGTTGATCATCACATCCAGCGGCTCACCTGCCATACCGGAGAGTTCGACAACGGAACCTTGCGCCAATTGCAGCAGGTTTTTGATCGGCATTTTAGTGCGTCCCAGTTCAACGGTGAGTTGAACCGGAATGTCCAGTATCATGTCAAGATCGTTTGCCGTTGCACTGCCGGCACCTGCACCGAATTTTTCGAAAACATGTGCCTTGCTGGCAGGGGCAGGGGCTTCCTGTTCGGCCATTGCGGCCGCCCAGTCATCCGTCGCGCTGGCGTCTTCCGCAGTTGCCTGCTCTGACATGGCTGCGCCCCAATCGTCTGCGGTGATCGCGGTTTCATCAGGCATGGTCTTCTCCTTCGTTGGTGTTCAGCATTTTTTGTATTTTAAGTGCGTATTGATTGTTAAAAACACCATATTTGCATTCCATGATCGGTATGCCATCCACTGACGCTGTGATATTTTCATCCACTTCCAACGGAATGACATCGCCGACCCGCATTTTTAATACCCGATCCAGGGTAATTCTGGCTTGCCCGAGCGTGGCTGCCAGCTCAATTTCAGCGCATTGAACCTGCCGGGATAACAACTGCAGCCAGCGTGAATCGATGGCCAGATGTTCACCCTGAATGTTGTTGAAGAGCAAGTCCTTGACCGGTTCCAGTGTTGAGTAAGGCATGCATATGTGGAATGCTCCACCGTTTCCGCCGAGTTCGATGTCGAAAGTTGTGACAATCACCACCTCATTGGGCGTCGCAATATTGGCAAACTGCGGGTTCATTTCAGAGCGCACAAATTCGAATTCGAGTGGATAAACGGTTTCCCATGCTTTGGTGTACGTTTCAAACACCACGGCCAGCATTTTCTGAATGATGCGTTGTTCTGTCTGCGTAAATTCACGACCTTCAACACGCGTGTGAAAACGACCGTCGCCGCCAAACATGTTGTCCACCACTAAAAACACCAGATTCGGATCGAAAATAAACAGGCCGTTGCCGCGCAACGGTTTTGCCTGAATAATATTCAGATTGGTTGGAACGGCCAGGTTGCGCACGAACTCACCGAATTTGAGCACACGCACAGGTCCGACTGAAATCTCAGGTGTGCGACGAATGAAGTTGAACAGTCCGATGCGAAATAAACGTGCAAAACGTTCATTGATGATTTCCATGGTGGGCATACGCCCACGCACGATGCGTTCCTGTGATGCTAAATTGTAGGGGCGAACTTCTCCTGCAGTCTCTTCAGTATGATCTGCGACATCATCCGATTCTCCGTTGACTCCTTTGAGCAGGGAATCAACTTCATCCTGTGAGAGAAATTCGCTCATTTTTATTGAATAATGAATGAAGTAAACAGGACTTCAGCAACGCCCTTCTTGCTGGGCTTTTCCGCAGCTTCTGCGTGATGAGCATCACCTTCTGCGGGCGCTGCCTCGCCTTCCTGCACCGGCGGGACTGCATGAATTTCCGGGGCTGATTTTCTCAGGCCCAATATAAACTCCACTTGCATTTTAATGTCGCTCGCCAATTTTTCCTTGCCTGCAACCGTGGCAAGCTGAGATCTGTATTTGCTTTGCAGCATCATGTTGACGACATGCTGTATTTCAGGCGTGCTCTCTTTGACCTTTTCCTCGAGCTCAGGTTTGTTCAGTTTGAGTGTGATCGCGACTTGTATCACGCTGTCTGTATCTTCCTTCATCAGATTTGCGGTAAACGTACCGACATCGACAAATTTGGGCGGCACCTTGTGAGCGGCATCCGCTTCGTCTTCACTGTCAGCTGCATCGCCGGCATCTTCGCTGGCTGCGGCATGCTCAGCCTTAGGCGGGTGATCTTTTTTCATCATGAAGAATGCGGCCGCGCCCCCTCCTGCCAGCAGAACCACCACGGCAATAATGATGATGAGCATTTTTTTGCTTTTTGGCGGCTGATCACCGGCGGCGGCAGCTGCTGCGGGTTTTGCGGGTTTCGACATGATTCGGTTCCTTCTTTGAAGATTAAAAATAAACGCTGCGAATAATGACACAAATAACGCGGGTTTCTATCGCTAATTTTCCGATTTTATCAGGCAAATGTATCAACCATGCCATTATGCGTGCGTACCGGTGCCAGAGGGGTGATAGCCGGCGCCGCTGTGGGTGAGATTCCTGACTCTGTCCTGTTGCGCTGGCTCATAAAGTTCGATGCATTTCCGTCTCGGGGAGGCGGCTGATCGCTGACGGTTGCATTGCCCAGCATAATGCCGTTTTCGGCCATGCTCTCACGCAGTTTAGGCATGGCGTTTTCTATGGCCTCCCGAACGGCGCTGTGCGGTGAGGTAAAGAGCGCAGTTGCCTGGTTGTCTGTAATGCTGAGCACGACACTCATGGGGCCCAGATCAGGGGGATTCAGATGCAATTGGGCAACCTGACTTTGTTGTGTACTGATCCAGCTGACTTTTTGCGTAAACTCCGTCGGCCATGCGCTGCTGCCCAGGGGGGCCGCGATCGTTGTTTGTGAATTATTCGCACTGACAGCTGGCTGCAAGCTGGCTGCAACAAGGGTGCTTGCAGATTGAACCATGGCCTGTGCGGATGGCGCGGGCAGGTCAGCTAATTTGAACGTTGTTGTATCTGTTTTAGGCGGCGTTGCTGCTGCAACAGAGGGATCTGTTTTAACTGAGGTTGCTGCTGTATCCGATTTTACGCGAGCCAGATCAGATTCAGCGGCTGCGCTGCTGATTGCCGCGGTTTTTTTGGCGTGTGCGTCTGATGCTGTGCTGACGGCGGTTTTGATGTCCGGATTGACGGCAGCCGTCAGCGGGATCGCTACAGCATCGGCTGGCAACGGATCTTTTTTGGCATCAGTTTTGGAATCCGCTACAATGGCAGGCTTGATCGTCTGATTGCCGAGCATGAGTGCGGCCAGCGGATTAGTCGCCGTATCGGGAACTTGTGTCTGAACAGGCTGATCGGCGACCGATTTACTTTTATCCGATTCAGCGGCTTTGTTCACTTTGTGTGTTGCGGCCGTGGATTTGTCAGTTGCCGAATTTTCGCTCATTTTACGTGCTAATGCCGCGCCGAATTCATCGGTGCTTTGCACCTTGCCAGGCTTGGTTTGTTGTGCTGAAGGCGGCGGGGTTATGTTAAGTACTGGATTCATCATGATCGTTCTCCGGTTCTATTGTTCCGTATTGAGCATCTTGTAAGCTGTGACGCGGCCGGTGTGTTCATCCATCGCCTTTTGTTCCTGTTTTGCCTCAACCTTCAGTTCCTGCTCTACATGGCGCTGCTGCAAGGTGTCAAACGATTTGAGTTTGCGCTGTGCATTCGCATAGTCTCCTCTGCCCGCTTGCGTTGAAATTTTGCTTTGTTCAACGGCCCGGATTTGCTGAGCGATCGCCGCGTCCAGTTTGTAAATAAACTGCTGGAAATTACGCAGCATCGCCGGACTCATGCCTTCCTGGCTGGATGTTTGCAAGCGTGCCTGATAATCACGACGGTACTGCAACAATGTTTCGAGTTGTGTCTCCGTGTCATGCTGTTGTCTGTTGAGCTCCCCCAGTCTTTTCGTCGCTGCTTCATTTCTGATCAGCGCCAGGTTCAACAAGGGTTGTAAATGAAAACTTTTGCTCATGATAGTTTAATGAATGACTTCAAACAAGGCGGTGAGTTGAGCGATGCTGTCCGCATAGCCTTCGCGCTGATTCATACCCTGCTTTAAAAACGTTTCCATCCTGGGATAAAGTTTGATCGCTTCGTCCAGTAAAGGGTCGCTGCCGCTGATATAGGCGCCGACACTGATCAAGTCCCGGTTGCGCTGGTAGTGCGCATACAGATGTTTAAAGCGCTGTACCAGTTGTGCATGTTCGGGTGTGGCCAGTCGCGACATGACGCGGCTGATCGATGCTTCGATATCGATGGCCGGGTAGTGGCCTTGTTCGACCAGACGGCGAGACAGCACGATGTGCCCGTCCAGAATTGCGCGCGCACTGTCGGCAATCGGATCCTGCTGATCATCTCCTTCTGTGAGGACTGTGTAAAAGGCGGTGATGGAACCGCTGCCTTCCAGCCCGTTCCCGGCACGCTCAACCAGCTGGGGGAGTTTTGCGAATACGGACGGCGGATACCCTTTGGTCGCAGGCGGTTCGCCAACAGCCAGTGCAATTTCGCGTTGCGCCATCGCATAGCGGGTGAGTGAGTCCATGATGAGCAGCACATTTTTACCCTGATCGCGAAAATATTCGGCGATGGTGGTGGCGTACGCCGTGCCTTGCAGGCGCATCAGCGGGGACGTGTCTGCAGGGGTGGCAACCACCACCGAGCGGGCCAGTCCCTCCGGACCCAGAATGTCATTGATGAATTCCTTGACTTCGCGACCCCGCTCGCCTATCAGGCCGACAACGGTGATATCCGCGCTGGTATAACGTGCCATCATGCCAAGCAATACGCTCTTACCGACCCCGCTGCCGGCGAACAGTCCCATGCGCTGTCCCCGGCCTACCGACAGCAGGCTGTTGATGGCGCGCACACCTACATCCAGCGGGGTGTCGATCGAGGCGCGCTCAAGCGGATTGAAAGGGCGGCTTTGCAGCGGGGCGGAAGCCGTCTCAAGCAAGGGGCCTAGCTGATCAAGCGGCTTGCCCGCGCCGTCCAGTACGCGTCCGAGCAGCATATTGCCTACCGGCAGATGCTTGGCGTGATCGGATATGCGGCGGCGAAGCGGCTTTCTTTTTCCTGAAAGGGTGAGGACATGTACGGGTTCAATCGGCATGACCCGCGCGCCGGGGACCAGTCCGTAGGCGTCGCTTTCAGGCATTAAAAATAGTTTTTCGCCGGCAAAGCCGACTACTTCCGCATCGACTGTGGTATTTATCAGCCGGATTTCACAGGTGCTGCCGACTGGCATTTGCAGGCCGACGGCCTCCATAATCAAACCGGTGACTTTAGTCAGGTGTCCGCTCGGCGGCATCGGGTTGCAGTCGGCGATATATTCACGTCCTTCAGAAAGAAACGCCTGCCAGCGCAAACTATGTTCGCCGCTGGGCTGAGGGATGGCAAGCGTAGGCTCAGTGAAAGCCGGGTCGAGGAAGCCGGGGTCTAGTATCTCGGTTTGATCTATCCTCAGTGTCAGGTCATCAGCCATGATTGATGCTGCCCTATGGATTCAACAATATTCTGCCAGCGTGCAGGGTTGGTTGCGTCGATATTGCTGTGTGCCGTTTCGATGCGACATCCACCCTGTTCGATTTTATTGTCCGTAAAAATTTTCCATCCTGCGTGTGCCAGTTCTTCACCCATTTGTTTACGCACCAGATCCGCGTCCAGCGGATTCATGATCAGATGTGCATTCTGGTTGAAGTGCGGCAAACTGCTGATGGCCGAACTGATGATTTTTAAAATCACGTCGGGTTTGATTTGTATCAGATCTGCGACCATCTTGCGTGCAATTTCCAGCGATAAATCCAGCAAAGACTGCGCCAGTTGTTCGTCAACCTGCGTGAGGGCAATCTGTAAATTTTCCATCAGAGCCAGCAGCCTGGCAGTTTCTGCCTGACCTTGTTGGATTCCAGCCGCATAGCCTGCCTGATGTCCTGCTGTATAACCCTCATCATGTGCCTGTTGCCGGCTTGCGTTGAGAGCGGCTGCTTCAGCCACTGCTGCGGCGGCTGCTGCCGCCGCAGCAGTGGCTGCGTTTTCTGTGAGCAAATTTGCTGATAACACAACCGGCGCGATTGCAGGGGCTGCATCGAAGGACGGGAGCTCCCATCGCTCAAATGCAGTGAGTTGCTCTTTGGGTATGGCTGAGCTTGTCATCTTTTCACCTGATTATCAGACATATGCATCCTCATCTCCCTTGCCGCCTAATGCGATTTGTCCGTCATCTGACAGGCGTTTGACGACTTTAAGAATTTCCTTCTGGTTGGATTCGACTTCGCTGAGTTTGACCGGCCCTTTGGATTCCAGATCTTCTCGCATCATCTCGGCCGCACGGGAAGACATATTCTTGAATATCTTCTCTCGCAGCTCTTCGCTTGCGCCTTTGAGCGCGACGATCAGTGCTTCTGATTGAACTTCGCGCAGGATCAGCTGAATTCCCCGGTCATCGACTTCCAGAACATTTTCAAAGACAAACATCTTGTCTTCGATTTTTTGTGCCAGATCAGGATCGAAACTGCGTACTTTATCCATCATTTCGGCTTCCAGCGTGCCGCCCATGAAATTGAGAATCTCAGCGGCAGTACTGACCCCGCCTTTGAGCGTTTTTTTGCCTGTCGCACCGCCGCTCATCAGTTTGCTCAACACATCGTTGAGTTCGCGCAGTGCGATCGGTTGTACGCCGTCCAGAGTGGAAATTCGCAGCAGCACATCGTTGCGCGTGCGTTCGGCCAGCATTTTCATGATGGAGGCGGCCTGATCAGGTTCAAGATGTACCAGTATGGTTGCAATGATTTGCGGGTGTTCATTGCCGATCATTTCAGCTACTGCACCCGGATCCATCCACTTTAAACTTTCTATCCCGCTGGTATCGCTGCTGTGCATGATGCGGTCGAGCAGGCCCGATGCCTTGTCATCGCCTAATGCCTTGGTCAGCATGTTGCGGATGTAGTCGTTTGAATCCATGCCGATGGTGGTCTTTTCAGCGGCGGCCACCAGAAAATCATGAAATACCTGTGAAATCTGGTCGCGTGTCAGGTTGTTCAGCGCGACCATCGCGGCGCTGATTTTTTGTACTTCTTTAGGCCCCAGGTATTTGAGCACCTCGGCGGCCTCGTTTTCGCCCAGCGTCATCAGGAAGATTGCGCTATTTTGTACCCCGTCACTCATTGCCATTCACCCAGTCTCTGATTACGCTCGCGACAATTTTCGGATCCTGCTGTGTGATCTGTCTGGCGATGCTCAGATTTTTTTCATAAGGCTCAACCGGGGGCTTGTAGAGTCCGGATCCGTCATCGGCTTGCGCGCCTTCACCTTCTTCGCGCGCATGACCTGCTTCACCGGCATGGGCACCTTCCTCAATGACATTGCCCTCCGCATCGAGTTCGGGCTCTTCTAGTTCAGCCTCGGGTTCTGGGGGCTTGACCGGTTCAAGTGGACGGAAGGCGGGCCGGATGACCTTGAACACAACAATCAGCATTACGACCGCGATGATCAAATATTTGGCAAGGAGTTTTGCCAGTTCAATGATCTCGGGTTGCTTCCACAGCGGGACTTCCTCGATGAGTTCCTTTTCGTCATTGAAAGCGGCATTCTGCACATTCAGGCTATCGCCGCGCTTAGCATCAAAACCAACCGTATCTTTGACCAGGTTATCGATCTGGGCCTTTTCTTCATCGGTCAGCGGTTTGTAGCTGACCTTGCCTTTTGCGTCGGTGATTTTCCGGTTATTGACCAGAACCGCGACGGATAAACGTTTGATCATGCCAACAGGCAGTATGGTGTGGCTGATGGTGCGATCCACTTCATAATTGATGGTGTTCTCTTTATGCAGATTGTCTATTTTTTCGGTGCCAGGTACAGCCGCACCGGCTGGGCCTGAGACGATCGGTGCGGTGGCGGGAACGGGAGGCTGATTGCTCAATGCGCCGGGTACACCGCTTGCATTCAGGCCTGAGCCGTTCAGCGTTTCGGAATTTTGCAGGCTGCGGATGCTGCTGTCAGCCGGATTCTGGTTGGGCTTGTAGGTTTCAGCAGTTTGTTCGGTACGCGCAAAATCGATATTGGCCGTGACCTGCGCATGTACATTCTCGACGCCCAGCAGGGGAGTGAGAATATCCTCGATGCGTTTGATGTAATTTTGCTCGATTTGTCGTACGTATTTGATCTGGTTCGCATCCAGCCCCAGACCGTTACTGTCTTGCAACGCGCTGAGCAATGTGCCGTCCTGATCGACGATGGTGACGTTTTTAGCCGACATGTCAGGCACGCTGCTGGAAATCAGATGCACAATCGCGCTGACTTGCGATGCATCCAGCATGCGTCCGCCGTGCATGGTCAGGATCACGGATGCGGTGGGTTTTTGCTGTTCCTTGATGAATACGGTGGGTTTCGGAATGGCCAGATGAACGCGAGCAGTCTCTACCGCGCCGATGCTTTGTACTGAACGAGCCAGTTCCCCTTCTAAGGCGCGCTGGTAATTGACCTGCTCTGCAAACTGGGTGATGCCGAATTTCTGGTTTTCCATCAACTCGAATCCCACCGTGCCGCCTTTCGGCAGTCCTTGTGTGGCCAGCTTCAGGCGAGCCTCATGGACCTGATCGGCCGGGATCATCAAAGCGCCGCCGCCGTCCGCGAACTTGTAGGGGATGTTCATCTGTTGCAGCGAGTCGATGATTGCGCCGCCATCGCGATCGGATAAATTGCTGTAAAGTACCCGATAGTCAGGCGTATTTCCCCACATCCATGCGCCGGCAATCAGCGCAATCAGCGCGGCGATGCCCAGTCCCAGTACCATTTTCTGCTGGGCGGTGAGCTGCTCGAAGCGATTAGCCAGATTGGGTGGAGCGCTGTTAATTTGTTCGGTCATGTTGGATGTGGAAGATACCTGAATGCCACGGTGACAGTAAGTTCATTATCTATATAGGATGGGGTTGTTAAGCCGGGAATAAAGGGAAAATCCCGCGTTTGTTCTCGTGATGTTACACGTGTTCGATCAAGTATTGTGCGATTACTGTAAAAGTCAGTTAACTGTCGCAGGTTCCAATGGGGATGCCGTGTTTGGCTGGTGTCTGCCGGCGTACGACTGGCTGTATAAATTGGGGGCGAAAATGAGCACTATATCAGCAGTTGACGGGTTGTTGGCGCAAATGCGGGTGGCAGCAGCAGCGGCAGGCTTGCGTGAACCAGCACCGGTTGCCGCACCTGCTGTGAATTTTTCCAGCGTCCTGAAAAATGCGCTCGACGGGGTGGCACAGGCTCAGGATAAGTCTGAAACGCTGCAAAAGGCGTTTGTGATGGGAGACGATAAAGTATCCTTGAGCGATACGATGATCGCGATGCAAAAGGCCGGTATCAACTTTCAGGCGACCGTGCAGGTGCGCAACAAGGTGATTCAGGCTTACAACGACATCATGAACATGCAGGTATAAATACAGCTGTTGCCTGTATTGCTCATTGCTGGGTAGCTAATTCATGCGGCTGCCCGTTACACAGGCCTCATCTATGCGAGCCTGACCCCGGTTAGAAACTCATCTGCAGCATGCATCATCGCAAGGCGGATTGGAGACGCTCCATTCGCAGCAGATGTGTATCCGTCAAGCATGTCGTACATGTTTCGCCAGAAACGCCGGATGCCTGTCTTGTCAATTCGCATCCTCGTGCCTCTGGTGACGCGCGACTGCTAGCCGGGAGTATGCCATTGCTGAGGCAAGAGGCATGGTAAATCAGGTGGGCTCGAATGGAGCTGGCGGAAGATCTGCGCACCAGCGTTGCCACATGATGCGAAAAGCGTGTGCGAGACTTTTTGCGATGAGCTCGGGCTTGCCCAGTGCTGACTGATTGAATCGGTCGCGTAAGCCGGCCCGGATTTCGGCTAAGGCGGCGAGATTCGCGGCCCAGAATGAGGCTTTCTTCACGAAGTCATTTTCATCATGGGCAATGAATTCTGGCAAACCCACATTGCTGAGTGCGGAGGCGCCTATTCGACCTGGTGCCGTGCTGCCTGCCAGCGTTAATGTCGGCACCCCCATCCACAGCGCATGCAGGGTGGTGGTTCCCCCGTTGTACGGGAATGTGTCCAGGCAGATATCCACCTGATGGTGCAAGAGATCCATACTGGTGCGGCCATGAAAACTCAGTCTGTCTTGCGCGACGCCTTCCTCAGAAAACCATTTGACGAGTGTTTCGTATTGCCCGGCATCGGGCAGGCCACCCAGCAGCATGCGCGAGCCGGGGAGTTCGCGCAAAACTTTTGCCCACAGCGCAATGACCGGTTTGCTGATTTTATTGATGCGGTTAAAGCTGCCGAAAGTCACATAGCCGTTGCGTAACGCGGGTAATTCATTGACCGGGGGGGCATCTGCGGGAGGTGAAAAGGGCGCATAAACGGGCAGGTGAACGATTTTTTCGGTGAACTGGCCGGCGAATTGTTCTACAGGCAGGAAAAAGCGATCGGCCAGATAATAGTCCATCGCGCGCCAGCCGGTGGTGCCGGGATAGCCCATCCAGCTGGCTTGCAACGGTGCCGGTTTTCTGGCAAAAGTGAGCAATTTGTTATGTGCGGTGTGTCCGGACAGGTCAATCAGGATATCGATCCCATCGGCGCGAATTTTTTCAGCCAGCGCATCATTGGACATGCCGAAAACGGGATGCCAGTTCGCGATCAGGTCTTTTAAGCGCAGCGTGGTGGCATCTTCAGTGGCGTAATTATAGTAAGCGTGCAGGGACAATTGCGGATTGAAAGCCAGATGAGTTAATACAGGTTCAATCAGGCGCGCAATCGCATGGCTGCGCAAATCACCGGACACGAAGCCTATCTGCAGGCGCTTCTGCGGATCGCGGTCGTTGGTGTGATGAGGCCAGCTCCCGCGCAGGGGGGCTTCAAACTGCTCGCTAAAGCGCAAGTGTTCGGTAAATATGTCTGATGGGTCTGCGGCTGTGTCGTGTAGAAGGCTAAAGAACATATTGCTATATGCTTCAGCGTAATTCGGGTTGATCTGGAAAGCCATTCGATGGCGATTGGCCGCATCGGCGGGTCTGCCCATATTGAGCAGCGTCATGCCCATATTATTGTATGCCGCAATAAAATTTGGCCTGATTTGCACGGCATGCTGGAAGCTGGCCTCGGCATCATTAAATTTACCCAAAGCCAGGAACAAAGTTCCCAGATTGTTGTATGCTTCTTCATAGTCTGGTTTTATCTGGAGAGCTTGCCGGTATCTGGCTTCAGCTTCAATCGGTTTTCCATTGTGTTGCAGTTCCATGCCCAGATTGTTGAGGGCTGCCGCATATCCCGGTTGAAATTTTAGTGTTTGCCTGTAAGCCGATTCGGCATCTTCATGACGCCCCGTCAACTGGTAAATGCTACCCAGATTGAAATATGCATCTGTGCAATCAGGTTTGATCTGTATTGCGCGGCGGTAACTGATTTCAGCGTCATTCGTTTGCCCTAATTGCTGAAGCAGGAAGCCAAGGTTATTGTGTGCCTCGGCATCGCCCGGCAGCAGTTCCGCCGACTTCTGCATGGATAGCAGCGCGTCCTCTGTTTTTCCAGTCAGTGTGTAGAGCGCGCCCAGTGACTTCCAGCCAAAGCCATGTAAAGGGAAACGCTCGGTCATTTTTTTGGCAAGGATGATTGCGTCCGTGTATTTTTTCTGGTTAAACAAGGCGACCAGTTTTTCCATTTCCTGCTGGCCTGGCCTGGCGTTGCGGGACGGTTTGGCTGGCTTTTCAAGTTTTTGCCTGGCAGGCTTATCGTTTTGCTGCAGCTTTTGCGCACTTTCAGCCGGCGGCAGGCTCGCCTGAGTCTGGGCGTTTAGTCGTAGCGCTAATGCGTCGACTTGTTCTCCTTGCAGCCCCTGTTGTCGTGCCAGTGTCAGTATTTGCCGGGCATTGTCGAACTGTTCAGATTGAATCAGGGCATCGATGTAACTTATCCAGTATTGTCCTTGTGCCGGATCCGCATCAAGCGCTCTTGTAAAATAGCTTAGCGCAGCATCCGTCTGTTTTGCCTGGAGCGACAAAAGCCCCATATTGTGGTTGGCTTCCGGATGCCCGGGATCATTACGCAAGATGGCTGATAAGAGTTGTTCAGTTGCTCGCAACGGGTCGGTCTGGTCTGCTGCAATGTCAGTTTCCGATGCAAAGAATGCTGCCGGCGGCAAATCTGCGCACCAGCGTTGCCACATGATGCGAAAAGCGTGTGCGAGACTCTTTGCGATGAGCTCGGGCTTGCCCAGTGCTGACTGATTGAATCGGTCGCGTAAGCCGGCCCGGATTTCGGCTAAAGTGGCGAGATTTGCTGCCCAGAATGAGGCTTTCTTTACGAAGTCATTTTCATCATGGGCAATGAATTCTGGCAAACCCACATTGCCGAGTGCGGAAGCGCCTATTCGACCTGGTGCCGTGCTGCCTGCCAGCGTTAATGTCGGCACCCCCATCCACAGCGCATGAAGTGTTGTCGTCCCCCCGTTGTACGGGAATGTGTCCAGGCAGATATCCACCTGGTGGTGTGTGAGATCCAGATTGTTGCGGCTATGAAAGCTCAGTCTGTCCTGGGTAATGCCTTCCTCTGCAAACCAGCCGATCAACTGGTTGCATACGCCATAGTCGGATAATCCACCCAGAAAGATGCGCGAGCCGGGGAGTTCGCGCAAAACTTTTGCCCACAGCGCAATGACCGGTTTGCTGATTTTATTGATGCGGTTAAAGCTGCCGAAAGTCACATAGCCGTTGCGTAACGCGGGTAATTCATTGACCGGGGGGGCATCTGCGGGAGGTGAAAAGGGCGCATAAACGGGCAGGTGAACGATTTTTTCGGTGAACTGGCCGGCGAATTGTTCTACAGGCAGGAAAAAGCGATCGGCCAGATAATAGTCCATCGCGCGCAAGCCGGTGGTGCCGGGATAGCCCATCCAGCTGGCTTGCAACGGTGCCGGTTTTCTGGCAAAAGTGAGCAATTTGTTATGTGCGGTGTGTCCGGACAGGTCAATCAGGATATCGATCCCATCGGCGCGAATTTTTTCAGCCAGCGCATCATTGGACATGCCGAAAACGGGATGCCAGTTCGCGATCAGGTCTTTTAAGCGCAGCGTGGTGGCATCTTCAGTGGCGTAATTATAGTAAGCGTGCAGGGACAATTGCGGATTGAAAGCCAGATGAGTTAATACAGGTTCAATCAGGCGCGCAATCGCATGGCTGCGCAAATCACCGGACACGAAGCCTATCTGCAGGCGCTTCTGCGGATCGCGGTCGTTGGTGTGATGAGGCCAGCTCCCGCGCAGGGGGGCTTCAAACCGCTCGCCAAAACCAGTATGTTCGGCAATGATCTCTTCTCTGGATACGCCATATTTATGGAAAAGAAAAAATAGCAGACTGCTATGAGCCAGATCAAAATCCGGATTGATCTCACGTGATCGGCGGTAGCTTAATATGGCCTCATCAATATTGCCAAGTGCCTGCTGAGCCGTGCCTAAATTGCAATATGCTTCAGGCGATTCAGGGTTGATTTCCAGTGCCCGGAGGCTGCTTTGCCGCGATTCATCTATTTTTCCTAGTTGCAGTAAGGCCGTACCAAGGTTGCAGTGTGCCCCGGATAATTCAGGGTCGATCTCCACGGCTTTGCTGAAACTCGATACGGCCTCTTCCAGTTTGCCGAGTTGGAGCAGGGCGTTGCCCAGATTGAAATGAGCTGCGACATATGCAGGGTCTATCTCCAGTAAGCGGCGACAGCTTGTTGCTGCGTCGTCGAGCAGGCCGAGTCCCAGCTGAGCACTGCTCAGGTTGCACAGCGCATCGGTGTGCTCAGGATTGATTTCCAGTGTCCGTTGCAGGCTTGTTATGGCGTCATTATATTGATGAAGTTCAAGCAGGATAAAGCCGAGGTTGCTGTGCGCATCTGCATAATCAGGGTTGATTTCCAGGGCGCGGCGGTAGCTTGCAACGGCTTCATCCGTTTTGCCAAGTTTTTTCAGGACGCTGCCCAGGTTGCAATGCGCATAACTAAACCCAGGGTTGATCTCCAGGGCCCGCTTTAAACATGTCAGTGCTTCTTCAGGTTTACCAAGTTCCAGCAAGATAATACCCATGTTGCTGAGTGTTTCCGCGTGATCGGGATTGAGCTGCAAGACCCGCTGGAAACTCCCCAGCGCCCGGCTGAACTGTTTGAGCTCCTGCTGAGCGTTTCCCAGATTGTAGAGGGCTTCAACAAAATCAGGTTTGATTTTGATGGCCCGTTCACAGCTGGCGACTGCATGGTCAAATTGTCCGGTATCTCTTAATGCCGCCCCAAGGTTGCTGTGTGCTTCGGCATCATGAGGCAGAAGATCGGCTGCACATTGCAAGGCTGCAATCGCTTCTTTCCCCTGCATTTTTAAAGCGGCACCCAGCACCTTCCAGAGCAGTCCGGAGCGCGGATGCTGATTCAAAAGTACGCGGGTTTGATTTTCGACTTGTGAATATTCTCCTATATTAAACAGGAGAATAAGCTGATTGATCTCGTTCGTTGCAGGCTCTTTGCTGTGAGTATGTTTAATTTTTTTTTCCGCTTTCACATTCACTATCCTTTTTGGCCGGGTTACATTAGCTGGCTCTGTACCTTGTGTAAGGCATCAAGTCTGTGCGTGCGGTATCGTTAGCAAGTCGGGATCAGTTTGCTATTTTGGTGCGCTGCATGGTGGTGACGTAGCGTTGCAGCAAAATGGTCGAGGAGCCGTCAAGATTCTTAAATTCACACCCGGCGCGTCGTACGATTTCTCCGGTCGAGGTGGATAGCTGAACCAGGTTTTTGACTTCGATCGTGCCGGTAAACTCACCGACGTCCAGCAAGTCAATTCTGCAGTTTTCGTAAGTATGCCCGGGAATCAGCACGGTATCCAGTTCAGCACATGTCAGGCCTACGCCCCCTCCGCTGATGTCCATGATGGTGACTTCGTGCGGATTATGTTCCACGGTTTCTGCCGCAGGGATGACGCAAAGCAGGGGGTTGGAAACAGGCGTGATCAGGCGGAAATACTCGCGGCGCTGCAGGCGGTAAATGCTTTGTGGTAATGGCAGGAAAAACGCGGGTTGGCCTTCATAGGTCGCATTTTTCACGCTTTCCGCAACAAACTGGACTTTTACCTGTGCATGGGAACTGACAAAATCAAGTTTTTTGCTCTGGAGCAGGCGCTCGTTAACATCGGTTTTCTGTGATTGCCCCAGCCACAGACCTGTCGCATCCACACCCAGCAGGGTCGTCAGGATGAAGTCGTCATTGTTGGAATAATACAGTGCAATGCGTGAGCCACCCTTGATGATGTGCCGTAATATGAATTCAATTTCCCGGGGCGCGGTGATCAGATACTGATCATCATCATCGCTGGACAAAATTTCAATTTTGAGCGGAATATCTTTTTCCATGTTATTGCGACCATTTCAAGAGTATTTCACATGATAACAAATTTACAGCTGCTCTATCGGCGGAAAAGCAGGGGTTTCATCGTGCTCCAGACGATATAGCCAGGCCAGCAGTTCTGCGACCGCTAAATACAGCTGAGGCGGGATTTGCTGATCGAGTTCCACCTGCATTAAGAGCCCGACCAAATCTGCAGACTCGTGTACATAAACCCCGTTTTGACGGGCTCGGTCGATGATGGCCTGAGCGATCAGACCTCGTCCCTTTGCCACGACTTTAGGCGCACCGGTGCTTTGCCCGTAAGCTAAGGCAACAGCGGCCTGTTGTGCGCCGGGCTGCATCATGTTTTTTCAACCACTGCACTGATCAGCGGCACCCCCGCATTGGCAAGAGCTGCGGAGAGCGCCGGCAGTCTTTGGTTGAATAGCGTGACGGTGGCGGCATCCGCCCCTTGTAACGCGAGTTTGATGCGACCCTGGCTAAACACCAGTCGGGCATGCACATCGCCAAGCTTGGGCAGGGCCAGTTCCATTTCCGTGCTCCACTGCCGTTCATCCGGCAGCATGGGCTGATGTTCGGGTTGCCCCTGAATTTCCCACTGCATGTGTTGTCCCGGCCAGACCTGCCCTGACCAGGTCAGCTGATGCGTCTCCAGCGTGTGTAACTGTTGCTGTACCAGCGGTACCAGTTCCTTTGCGATCGGCAGACTCGATTCTTTAGCCGTTTGGGGTGTATCGGCAGGCGTTTTGTCAGTTGGCAGCTGGTTTTGCGGTTCGATCAGCAGTTGTGCGGTGCTGCGTTCGCCGCGCACCCATTGCGCCTGATGCGACTCGTAAAATAGACCACTGTTAGCCAGTGCATCTTTCAGTGCAGCGGCCAGTTGCCCGCTGTCCGGCGCCTGACTGCTTGTCTGCCAGATAGCGTGACCTGCAGCGGATTCGATAAAGGTTCTTGCCAGCGGCAAGTCAGCCAGATTTGCGAGCAGTCGTGAGGTTGAACTGATCTGTTCCTGAGTGGCAATCGGTGTGCTCGATGCAAAGAAGCTGAACGTGAGTTTAGGGCTTGCAGATTCAACCTTTAAGGTCACGACATTGCCGGCCTTGAGCATACCGGGCAATTGCATTTGCAGCGACTGGCCTGCCACCTGCACTTTATACAATCCGGGGCTGAGTGCCTCCTGTATGGTGGCTTTGACTTGCTGGCCAGCTTCGAGTTTGCTCACCTGCGTGACGGGAGCCGCCTGCTTGTTGTTCTCCGCAACGATCAGCGGCTTGGCCGTCAGGGCTCGGGCTTGCAGGCTGTTGATCAGGTTGGCCGGTTGCATACGTTCCTAAAAATCCGATGTTGATGGCGATGTGAAGTTCTACATTCTCAATCAGCGTGCGCCGTAGGCCTGAGTCAGACGTTGTTCCTGGCGGTTGCTTTGCATGCTGACTTTGAGCTGGCGAAGGCGGCTCTCGGTGTGATTGCGTATCTTTTCCTCGTTGTCGAGTACGGTCTGAATGAGTCGCATCATGTGTTGCCGTGAACGTTCATCCAGCATGGACTCATAATCAGTCAGTCTGATGGTATTGGCGGCAATGCGGTACCGCTGTTCGAGTTCAATCAGTTGATCCCATTCGCCGCGATCAGCCGCCTGTAACATGAGCTCCGTCAGCTGGCAGAGCAGCTCATACTGACCGATGGCTTGCTGCGGATTCATTAACCTCGTCCGTAGACCAGTTGCGCCGCCTGAACCGGTTTCGCAGGCGCGGGGGCCGTGTTGTTCTGGCGTATGGTTTCCCATGCTTCTTTGAGATCACCAAGCAAACGCGCGACTTCGTCGAGCGCCTCCATATCGTTGTTCAGATTAGCAACCAGCAAACGCTGGCTCATGTAATCGTATAAGGCCGCCAGATTGAGCGCCAGATCGCCGCCGACTTCCTTGTTCAGGCTGGCATTAAGACCGCTGTCGATAATCAGTATCGCGTGCGAAATCGCCTTGCCCTTGGCCGGCGTATCTTTGCGCAACATGCCGTTTTTGGCATTGGCAATGGCAAGCAATGCACCCTGATACAGCATGGAAATCAGCTTATGCGGATCGGCGGAGGTGACGCCTGAGTCGATGCCGACTTTGTTATACGCATTGATTGCAGCGGTGGTACTCATGGTCATTCCTTATGTTTACGCCAGTGATGACAGTTGCTGAGTCAGGAAGGTGCTGGTGTTGTTCATGCTGGCCAACATCTGGTCGAGAGCCGTGAATTGTGCGCGGTAGCGCGCTTCTGTTCCGATCAGCCTCTGTTGCAGGACAGCGGTTCGGTCTGCGATGCTCTTCATCGAGTTGTTGATTTCAGTTGTGCTGGCGCTGAGTGATCCGTTGCTGGCCAGTACTGAAGTCGATAACTGTTTGAGCAAATAGGCATAGCCTTGAGTATAAGTGATCGTGCCGCGATCGCCAACTGCGCCACCATTGACGAACACGGACAAGCCTTGCGCATTCCCGCTGCTGGCCGTCAGTTGTTGTCCGACACCGGTGATAAAGGCTCCGTTGATCGAGCCCGTCAGATTCACGCCGGTAGTCGAAATGGCGGCGCCGAAAATATTGGTCAGACCGTTGCCGCTGGTTGCCACCACGCTGGAGGTGGCGCCGTAGCTGTTTGATGTCACGCTGATCTTGCCGGCATTGACGGTGGCGGAGACGGAAATTCCTGCATTTAGCAAGCCTGTGTTGCTGTTGATTTGCGACTGCAGTTCGGTTGCCAGATCCTGCGCGCTGGCGTAGGTTTTTGAGGGCAGTGTGATCGTGGCATTGAGTCCGTTGACGTTCATGTTCAACGTATTATTCGATGCATTGATGGTCAGATTGGGGGCGGCCAGGCCGGTCTCGTTTCCCTGAGTCGCAATTTGCGTCACGTTGAGCGCGTAGCTGCCAGGTTTGGTCGCAGCGGTTGATGAAGTATACGTCACGAGACTGTCTGATGCGCGACCGGTTGAGGCAAACAGCCCCGCGATGCCGCTGAAGTTGCTTTGCATGACTGAAGTCAGCTTTGCGCTGTCCAGGGCTAACGAGCCATCGCGCTGAAAAGTGACGCCGATCTGTGACAGGCTGGTCAGTGAACCTGCGCCGGGCGTATTCAATACGCCGCGCAACTGGGCCTGCAAATTGCGTACGGTCGCATTTCCCTGCAATACCGCGCCGGTTTTGGTAGCAGCGTTATAGGACGATACATCGGTCAGCGTCTGATTTAATGAGTTGAAAGCGGTGACAAAATCATTGACCGATTTGGTCACCGCTGCCGTATCCTGCGCAACGGTCAGGGTCACCGGTGTCGTGGTGACTTTGGTCAGGTTCAGCGTCACGCCGGGTATCACACCCGACACGGCATTGGAATTCTGGCTGATGGCGATGCCGTTGACTTTCAGGCTCGCACTGAGCGCGGTGACCGACTCGGTCAGGTTTTGGCCTAGCGCGCCTGTGGTCGCCCCAGCTGTCGGATCGTTTGCCAGCAAGGCGCTGACCGTCGCATCACCGCTGGCTGCAATTTTCATGCTGTTGGCCGCGCCCATGTTGCTGGCGGTGAGCACCAGGCGGTAAGGGCTCGCGCTGCCGTCATTGATCACGCTGGCGGTGACGCCGATGCCGGCGGCATTGATCGCATCGCGCATGCCTTGCAGCGAATTATTTGTGCTGTCTATGGTAACCGTTTTGATGCCGCCCCCGGCAGAGGTAAAGGTCGCGCCTGCGATGTATTTACCCGCGGTGTTGGTGCCGGTAATGGTGCCGAAATCGAAACTCAGTGTGGTGGACGTGCCGCTGCCGATAGGTGCCGATAAACTGGTTTGTCCTGCGACGACCAGGGTTTGCGACTGAGCCAGCGAGTTCACTTCAACAGCGTAGCTGCCGGGCGGGGCGCTGGTTAACGCGGTGGCCGACATCACCGTGCTGTCAGAGGCCGTTGCGTTGACTGCCTGAAAAGTACTGGCGTTGGATAAACTCGCAATCGAGGTCTGAAAACTCGACATCGCCCCCTGTATGGTACCGAAGGCGGTCAATTTGGCCTGATAGCTGGCTGTCTGCGTTGCCAGTTTGGTGATCGGTATCTGCTCGGCCGTCATCAGCTGCTTGACCAGCGCATTGACGTCCAGTCCACTGCTGACGGCTGATGCAACCCCTGAAGTGGTAGCCATGATTATGCCTGTTGCTTGATCAGCATGCCTTGTGTGCTTTGCACCGGTGTCTTGGTGAGCGAGGCTTGCTGCAACTGTTCCTGCATCAGTCCGATGGCTTTGGAGATTTCAAGCATCTGATGAGTGGGGAACTGACCAATCACATCGCCGGTTTTGGTATCCATCAATTTGACCACTGTCTGCTTGGTGTCGTTGTCGATACTGAACGCCAGATTCTTGTTCGATTCAAGCATAGTCTGATTGGCGTTGTGCACCGCACTTTGCAGTTGCGCTGCCGGTACTGGTTTGTCTGCCGTTGCCTGCGGGGCAGGCTGGGATGCTGCGACTGGTGTTTGAATCTCCGCTGCAATGACAGGCGCACTATCGACTGAAACTCTGGCAGGCTGAGCGGACTGAACCGCTGTTGAATTCTGGATGAGCATTTTGCCTCTCCTTTCGTTTACATTAATCTGCGTTTGGCTACCCCTCGTGTGATAAGAGGGAAACGGGCATGGCGGGTATTATGCAAGTTATTGTTCGCAGTGGATATCCCTGCATGAATCAATGTCACTAAGCGCTAATACTTGCCATGCCCGTTTGAAAAATCCAGACCGGTATTTTATATAAAAACCGGCCTGGAAGTTTCTTTTTCAGGCTTAACGCAACAGGGTCATGACCTGGTTAGGCAACTGGTTCGCCTGAGCCAGCATCGCCGTACCGGCTTGCTGCAGGATCTGGGCACGGGACAGGGCTGCAGTTTCTGCGGCAAAGTCGGTATCCTGAATCCGGCTGCGTGATGCAGTCAAGTTTTCCGTGGTGGTCTGCAAGCTGGACACGACGGAGGCGAAACGGTTTTGATACGCACCCAGATTAGCTCGTGAACTGTTGACCGAGGCAATTGCACCGTCAATCGCGGACAGAGCTGAAAGCGCACCGGCGGCCGTTGAGATGTTGATGTTAGCTACCGACGTGAAGGTCGATCCTGCCGCTGCGGTTGTGCCTGCGGTGAACCCTGCCGAACCGGGTAAGGCTCCTGAGAGTACGATACCGGCTGCATTGGTGCTGGACAGCGATATTGTTCCGCGGTTATCAGCTGCCACACCGGCAGTCACGCCACCTGAAGACTGGGTTCCGAGCTGGGCTGCGCTGAAACCGGTTTGCAATGCCAGTAAGGTCGTGTTTGCTGTTGCGGTGGTCGCATCGGCTGCGTTGAGCCCTAATGTCAGCGATAGGCCGGTAGCGGAGGAGCCAGCAGTCAGCGTGATGATACCTGTTGTGCTTACAGAGGCAACCCCGTTGACGGCTGCGCCGCCTGTGGCTGCTGACAGTGCAGCATTCATTGCAGCGATAATCGCATTGCCGTTGGCTGAGGTTGAACCGCCGCTGGTGAGTGTGATGGCACCGACTGAGATGGCACCTGAGCTGGTGTTCAGCACCAATGCACCTGCAGCAATCGCAAGTGAGCTCGGCGTCGTTGTCGCCGCAGCAGCTGCGACTGTCGCACCCGCGGCTACAGCGGTCGAGGCCGTACCAACCGCAGCGGCAGCTACGGTCGTGGTGACGCCGGCAGTGCCGACGTTGCCGGTCAGCAAACCGGTTTGTGTCAGGAATGTTGCTTTTACAGTCGCTGCAGCTGCTGCTGTGGTTGAAGCGACGCTGTTCAGGCCAACCAGCACGTCGCGACCATCGGCTGAGGTCATGGTGACCGCGCCCGTGGTGGCGTTAGCGCTCGCGGTCACACCGGTCTGGTTGGATACCAGATTGATCGCGGCGGCCAGATTGGCTCCCTGACCTGTTGCGGTGGCACCTGCTGCAACCGCACCGATATTGATGCCGTTGACATTGAACGTGTTGGCCGCAATGGCTGTGAAGACCGTTGCAGCAGCGCCCGTGATGCTGTTACTGTTGGCAGTTGCGCTGACGCCGGACTGTGTGGAAACGGCATTGATCGCGGCAGCAACCTGAATCGCGCTGTCGATGCTTTGACCGGGGGCGGCACCGGCAGCCGATGCGCCGACCTGCTGACCGTTGATGGTCAAATCGCCTGCGTTCAGCGCTGCGGTAACGGCAGTTCCTGTCAGTGTGGCATTGGACGTCAGGGTTGCGCCACCCAGTTGTGCGGTACGTGCGCTGGAGATGGCGGCGATGGCGATCTGATCAGTGGCCGTAGCCCCTGCGCCGACCTGGAAGTTTTGTGCGGTAAAGGTGCCGTCCAGCAGTTTCACGCCGTTGAACGAAGAGTTTTGTGATACGCGGTCGATTTCCTGTGCCAGCGACTGAACTTCAGCATTGAGCGCTGCGCGGTCGGAAGCGGAATTGGTGGCGTTGGCCGATTGCACGGACAAGTCACGCATACGTTGCAAGTTGGCGCTGATCTGGGTCAAATCGCCTTCAGCCGTTTGTGCCAGTGAAATACCGTCGTTGGCGTTACGTGCGGCCTGCATGGAACCTGCGATTTGTGAAGACATCCGGCTGGTAATCGCCATGCCCGCTGCATCGTCCTTGGCGCTGTTGATGCGCAGACCTGAAGACAGACGTTGCAATGCAGTTTGTTGCGCAGCTTGCGATTGATTCAGGTTACGCTGCGCATTCATGGAGGCCAGGTTGGTATTGATATATGAGGGCATTTTAATTCTCCTTTTTAAAGTATCTGGGTTCGGCTCTACTGCCGGTTACTTTGGTTTGCCTTGCAGGCTTAATTAACCGCCGTTATTCCAGTTATCGGTGCAGGTGAAAAATACTTTAGGATTATTTTTAAAATTTTGATTTAGTGTGTGATATCGCTCTTCCGGTTCAGGTGATCGTTTGCTGCCAACTGATGCTGGTCAGTCTAAATGCAAACGTGTCATTTAATTAGTGTCTGAACGCTGTGTCGTTGCAATGAGCCGGATGGATGCTTATACTTTGTGAAGTTCTGGCGCTGCAGGGCAAGGCTTAAGGGGTGCGGGTGGCGATAACGGCTGAATAATCAGGGTGACGGGATATATGAATACGCAAATGACTGAAGCTGAACTTTCGCAGCAAGCAGCGATATTGATAGTATATGAAGGTTTTCAATTCGCCACAGCTCAACATCAAGCAGGTGAGCTGACAGAGGCTGAGCGACTTTATCACTCTATTTTGCGGGTTGATCCGGCTCACCCGGGTGCAAATCATAATCTGGGTATATTGGCAGCGAGTCGCAATCAGTTTGCCGACGCGCTGCCATTTTTTCTGGCCGCGCTCGATTTTGATCCGTCCTGCGGGCAATACTGGTTGAGCTATGTCGATGCGCTTTTTTTATCGGGGCAAGAGGATGACGCGCGTCACGTGCTGGCACTGGCAAGAGCTCAGGGCCTCGAAGGTGAGTCAGTTGAGATGCTGGCGGCCCGTATTGGCGCTGCACACGCTTCTGAGGTGTCATCGGATCAGCCTGTATCAACTAGCGCGTTTGCTGATGATAGCCCTCAGCGCAAACCCGCGAAGGTCAAAAAACCGGCAAAAAAATAGGTTCCTGCACTTCAATCCCGCGTCCGGTATGATTTAACGAACAGGATAACCCCGCTTAACTGGCGATCACCACCCGGTTCTTGCCGGTGTTTTTGGCCTGATACATTGCCTTGTCGGCGCGGGCGATGACTTCCATCTGCGGTTCGCCTTCCGCGCGCAGTGCGACACCTGCACTGAAGGTGACGAGCACCCTGTCGTTTTCATGCATGAAAAATTGCCGCGTGAGTTCGCGCTGCAGGCGCTCCACTGTGGTGGCGGCCTCGGCAAGTCCTATGTCGGGCAGGATGAGCACGAATTCCTCGCCACCGTAGCGGGCGACCGAGTCTGACGGGCGCAACGCGTCCTTGATGACGTTGCACAAATGCACCAGCGCATGGTCGCCGACCTGATGACCCATCGTGTCATTCAGTCGTTTGAAGTTGTCGATGTCGAGCAGGGCTACGCAAAGCGGGTCGTGGCTGCGGTCGACGCGACGGCTTTCGCGATCGAAGGCCGAATCCAGGCCGCGCCGGTTCAGCGCGCCGGTTAACTGATCCTGGTGAACCATTTCGCTGACTTCTGACAGCTCTTTTTCAAGGGAGGATATTTTTGCTTCCGCGATTTCAACCTGACGGCGGGAATCGAGCAACTCTTCGTGAGAGCGCAGCGCACTCGACTGAATTTCCCTTGTGTCCTGCATGATGTCTTCGAGCAAATTCCCCAGATCATTGAGGTTGTTAGACTGGGCAATCTTCTGGCTGTAGACTTCGATCTTCTGGTGATAATCCCCTGTGCTGACGGTGATGGTGCCCAGACGATCGATGAAGGTCGTCATCAGGCTTTTTAGCGTGGATTTGGCATCTGTGATGCTTTTCTTGAGCAGGCCTTGTTTGATGATCGCTTCGCGCAGGCTGCGCTCGGCATCAGCGATGACGAGTTTATCCAGCGGCTTGCTGATGATCTCGTGCAGGGTGTTGATTTGGCCGTGCATCCAGTCTTCATCTTCGACCATTTCGCCCACGTTTTCGACCAGCAGGCGCAGCAGGCGCACCAGTCCTTCCTGTATGCGGGTTTTGTCAGTACCGTAGACATCGACCTTGAGCCAGAAGTGCCGCAATTTCGTTGCAATATCGGATATCTGATCCTTAAATCTGATCGCGCGTATTTGTGCGCAGAGCGCGTGCGCTTCATCGGCCAGTTCCGGTTGGGCGCTGATGGAAGACTCCAGCGTTTGTGCCAGCAGTTCGGCTATCTGGCTGAGCAATTCGGCTGCGGTATCATCTGTACTGGCAGCAGCAGGTGCTGAAGTGATGGCAGGAACAGGTGCATCCGGTGCGACGGGCGCATCGGTGGATTTTGTCGGGGGCATCTCGGTGTGTTCAACAAGAGCGTCTGATGCGGCAGACTCTGACCACGATCGAATCAGGTTGCCGAGCTTGTCAAATAAAACCTCAGGATTGGAGGAAAAACGCGCCAGTACGGTTTCCAGCCCTTCTTTTTTACGGGAGGTGGTCAGGCCTTTGTGAGGGAGGTCGATCTGGCGCAATAAGTCACGTATCAAACCTGACCAGCTCTGCTCTGCGGTGCCTGCCTGCTGGACTTTGGGCAATACCTTTTCGATTTCCTTGAAGCACAGATCCCACTTTTCATCGGCCAGCATCTTTTTTAAAGCCAGACCCGTGGCGGCGGCTTTGTCGGTATGCAGCAAATGTTCGACGACATTGCGCAACACCTTCTCTGCACCGTCGTTTTTCTCAGGCAGGACGCCGCTGATCTCGGCGAATATCATCGCGTAGTTATCAGGGGTCGGCAACAATCTGCGCTGAGCCAGCATTTTCAACGTTTCACGGGCAACTTCGGATGGATTTTGCTTGTTCATGGTGTACGCTTTGCTGAGCAGATTGAAAAATGGCTGTCGTGCGGTAAATGATAATGCAAATAGTGCCCTGAGTTGGCCTTATTTTAATCCTGAGATTCGACCAGGTTATGCGTGATAGCGTAGTGGATGGCCTCGGCGTTGTTGGTAAACCCCATTTTGGCCAGCATGCGGCTGCGGTACACGCTCACGGTTTTCGGGCTCAGTGCCATGAGCTGTGAAATGTCGCTCAGCGATTTACCTGACGCCATCAGGCACAAGGTCTGATATTCGCGATTGGATAGTTTCTGGTGCATCAATTCCTGTGATTCACCGATCAGATTGTTCAGCAGTTGTTCGGCCAGTATTTCGCTGATGTATTTTTTCCCGCTGATGACATGCCTGATGGCCTGAATCAGCACATCCGATGCGCTTTGCTTGTTGATATAGCCCATCGCGCCGGCTTTGAGCGCGCGCACACCGTACTGATCTTCCGGGTACATGCTCAGTACAATGATTTTGAGGTCGGGTTGCTCTGACTTGAACTGCTTGAGCACATCGATGCCATGCTTGTCCGGCAGATTGATGTCCAGCAGCATCAAATCGAAGTGTTGTGCGCGCAGCATGGCTGTCGCTTCAATTCCGCTGGCCGCTTCGCCGACAATTTTCATATCGGGGCTGTCTTCGAGCAGTTGCTTTAATCCCTTGCGGATCAAGGCGTGATCATCAACGACAAGAATATTGATCATAAATTAACAAAAAACTGACTGATTGGATTCGCGGGATAGCGTCGGCGCATGCCGGCTTTTCGGAGGTCGTGCAAACGATACAGTCGCCATTTGATTGAATTCCTGATGTTTGAGGGCCGGGCTGTAAAAATGCACTGGCTGATTTTACTTCAAAACAATTTTAGCCAGTCAGCATAATTGCAGATTTGTGCCATGCACGCTACATTACGCGCTCTGAACAGGTTTGCATGTCTGTATTTTTGCCAATGGAAATGAGCAGTTTTGATTGAATGTATATGAATAAACTGGACATGTTGGGCAAGTACCGGATCGTCGGGGAGTTGGGGCGAGGCGCGATGGGGGTGGTTTATGAAGCGTTTGATACGCTGATTGAGCGCACGGTTGCCATTAAAACAATTCTGAAATCAACGATCCATACGAATGATGCTGAAGAAATTTTCAGCCGGTTTCGCAGTGAGGCACGCGCGGCCGGCCGGCTGACCCATCCTAAAATCATCTCCATTTTTGAATACGGCGAAAACGATGAAATGGCCTACATCGTGATGGAACTGGTTCGCGGCATGGAATTGAGCGAATATTTCGATCACGGCAAGATGATCTCGCTGAGTGAAGGATTGCGCCTCGTGATGCAGCTGCTCGATGCGCTAGACTATCTGCATGCGCACGGTATTGTGCATCGCGACATTAAACCCGCCAATCTGATGATCACCGAAGACGGGCAGGTCAAAATTGCTGATTTTGGGATCGCTAAAATTGATGCATCAGGTCATACCCAGGTGGGGGTGGTGCTGGGGACCCCCACGTACATGGCGCCGGAGCAATTCATGGGGCATGACGTCGATCATCGTGCCGATCTGTATGCCGCAGGTGTTATTTTATATCTGATCCTGACCGGTGAACGTCCGTTTGTCGGGAGTGTGATTGCCATCATGCATCAGGCGGTTCATCGAGATGCGACCCCGCCTTCTCAGCTCAACCCGGATGTCAGCCCTCAGCTCGATGCGCTGGTGGCGAAGGCGATGGCAAAGCAACCGGAAGCACGTTTTCAGAGTGCGAAACAGTTTTTGAAAGCGCTGAAAGCGGCGGCGCAGACGCTGCCTGCGCTGGAGCATCCCTCATCTAAGGTCGCCCGGCCTGTGGCTGATATTCTCGACTTTGATGAAACGCTGGAGCTGCCGCGCCGTGCGAATGTCACTGGCGCATGGCGTGAGGCCGATATCGCTGCGTGGCAAAGTATCTCCCGCAGCGAGAATCCGGCTGATTTCAGACATTATTTACAGGAATTTCCAGACGGCGGCTTTGCCGAACTGGCGACTATTCGCATTGATGCGCTCAATAAAGCAGCTGAACGTGCGGCGGCAGAAGCTGCCCGCGACAGGCAGGCGGCTGCACTGCTGGAGGCGAAAGAGCAGGCGCGTATGCTGGCCGAAGCTGAAGCCCGTCAGCGTGCAGAAGCGCAGACGAAGGCGATGCTTGCGCGCAAAATTGTTGAGCTTAAACAGGCAGCAGAAGAAACCCGTGCGCAGGAGATCGCGCGGCGTGAGCAGGAGGCTGAGGCGCAAGCGAAGCGGGCTAAAGCGCTTGCGCAAACCTTGTCTGATCACACGCATAAAATTGCCAGTGTGGTGTATGAGCGAAAAACGCAAGGTGATGACGAACAAAAAATGAGGGTGGAGAACCGGCGCCGCCTGGAAGCAGAAGTTCAGCGTAAGCGGCTGGCGAAGCAGCAGTTTTTTTCAGCCCGGGATTTGGCTGAGCAGCAGGCGGAAGCGGAGGCTGCTGCCAAACGCAAGCGCATCGCGGACGAGTTGGCTGAGCGCGAAAGGGAAGTGGAAGAGGCAAAGGCGCAGGCGCTTAAGGCTAACCTGCTGAGAGTTGAGGCGGAGGAGAAGGCCGCGATTGAGAGAAAGAAAACCGGCTATAAAATGTTATTGATCGGGATTTTTTTGATGTTGCTGCTGATCGGGATCGTGTTCGGATTGCTGCCCTCATCCAGGTGATCATTTTCGTGGCGAAGAGAAAAATCAGTTTATTAGCCGATGTCCAGTGCAGAACGTTTAGTTTTATTTTTGGGACAGAATCGAAAATCCGATGAATTCGGTGGGGTCTTTGTGATAAGAGTGTCCCAGGCTGATTGTGCCGCTGGTGCGTAAAATCATCTGTTCGCGTCTCAACTGAATCTCGGATTCATCTGTGATGATCACGAAAGTACCGTTGGAGCTCAGATCAGTCAGGATGAATTTGTCGCGCTGGCGCTCGATTCTGGCATGCATCCTCGATGCGCGGCGATCTTCAATTACGATGTCTGCGAGCTCATCCCGTCCGATCATGATCGTCGGGTGTGCGGCATCCAGAATCAGTTTTTTTCCCTGATGTATCAGTTGCAGGACAGGTTCTGCTGCTTTGCTGCTTTGGGTGTTGCCAACCATCATGGTTAATTCTTCACTCTCCTGCCAGATGACTTCCCGAACGTCAATGTCATCCGATTTTCCTTTGACGTTCAGGCTGCTCAAGGGGCGTGTACTGGTGCGCAACAGCGGCGGGAGCATCGCCACGGTTGAACCTGTCGTGATAATCTGCTGCGCACGGGCAATTTCTGTCATACGGGCGGCAACGTTGACCGTATCGCCGAAGACGTCGTCATTGCTCTCAATAACCGGGCCAAAATGAAAGCCGATGCGGATAGCGATGCGGATCGTGTCAACCGGTGGTTTGTCGCTGACAACCATCTGCATTTCGCATGCGGCCTGAGCAGCAGAGACCGCGTCCGGGAAGACGGCCATGATTTCGTCACCGATCGTTTTGACAACCCGTCCTGAGTGCGCGATTGTCAGGCGTTGCAAAATATCGAGGCAACCATTGATCGCGTCGAAGGCCCGTGCATCACCCAGAACTTCATACAGGCGCGTGCTGCCGCTGATATCGGCGAACAGCACGGATTTTTCATGTTGGCTTGTGTTAGGCACGCTGTATCTGTTGTTACCATTCCAGTTTGTTCAGGAAGTGCATTATAAGGGTAGTTGTTGCAGGTGTCGGGATGAATTTAAGTTAATTACTTACCCTGATGATAGAACTTGCGTCATAATTCCAGCGGATTTTCCCATCCAGCGGTTCAAGGTTACGAACGACCTGTACTTTATCGAAAATGACGACACTTATTGGTTTCTCACAGCATATTTACATTTTTGCAGCGCTGCTCGGTGTGCTGCTGTTATCGTTTATATTCTTTTTTATGTTCCCGTCTTTTGTTGTATCGCGGAAACTGGGGAGAGTCATCAAACAGCTCGGTTTGCTGAACGGGAAGCCTGACGGAATGCTGGCTCAGATATTTCAGGATAGCGGTGTATTCGATCATCTGTGGCAGGAGTATTACGATTCCTTGCATAAGCAGTCGGGTGAAGGGCAATCTGTCAGGTTGCGTTCCACCATGCCGGCGGGGGTGGTGTTCAGGCCGGATATTCTGGTTGATATCCCGTTGCATACTGATTTTTTCAAACATCTTCCGGGCTTGTTTACCGGCGTCGGCATTATCGGCACGTTCTACGGATTGCTGATCGGGTTGAAGTCCTTTGTCGTATCCGAAAATACAGTCATCGTTCGGGACAGTCTGACGCGCCTGCTGCATGGTGTCTCCGAAGCATTTTTGATATCGGCATCGGCCATCACGCTGGCAATGATCATCACGTTTATCGAAAAACTGGTGGTGTCGCGTTTAAATGCCAAGGTTGAGCATCTGGTGCAGTTGCTCGACGCGCTGTTTGAAGGCGGTGCGGGGGAGGAGTATCTCGCGCGGCTGGTACGCGCCTCTGAAACGGCTCAGAAGGCAGGGCTGGATCAATCTGAACTCAAACAGATGCTCACTGAGTTGAGTGAAGCGCAAATCCAGGCTGCAAATGCAGGATATCTGGCGCTGGGGAACCGTATTGCGGGCAGTATCGAAGCGGGCTTGAGCGGGCCACTGTCTGATATTGCCCAGGCACTCAAACATGAGCGTGATGATCAGTTGCTAGAGGCGATGTTGTCGACCCTCTTTGATAACTTCAATCATCAAATGAAAGCGCTTTTCAGCTCGCAAGCGAGCGACATGAACCATTTGCAAAAGCAAACGATTGATGCCTTGCAGACGACGGTTGCCAGAATGGAAGCCATGGCGGCAGAGTCGGGGGTTGCCAGCCGGCGCAACATGGATTTGATGGCTGAGCAGATTGAAAAATCAACGGCGGCGGCACAATCACATCAATCCCTGATACAGGAGAGACTGGGCGAATTTATCGGGCAAATGCGCGATGCCGCCAGCCAGACGCAATCAGATTCGCAGGCGCAGTTGCACAGTGCGCTCAAAGAGCTGTCCGTCCGTATGGGGGCGCTGATCGACGGGCTGGGCGCTCAGATGCGGTCGGCGACTGAAATCAGTCGTGAGCACCAGCAGGTAATACAGAGCCAGAACCGGGAAATGGCCGGGCAATTCGGCGGTCAAATCGAGACACTGGTTGAGGGCGTCAGTGAAGCGGTTGCAGGAATGAAATCGGCTGTCACCATGATGCAAACGACCACGACAGGCGCGATGGGTGCGCTGACCAGCAGTGCGGACACGCTCTATCTTGCAAGTAAAGATTTCGCACGCGCAGGTGAACTGGTGACGGTGACCATGGAAAAATCAGCTGCTGTCGCAGCGCAGTTGCTCGATGCTGCGGATACGGTATCAGCAGCATCGGGCGGACTGGGCGAATTGTTTGGCGATTACCAGGCTTCACGAGATGTCATGCTGGATCAGATGAATGCGCTGCAGACGCTGGCCGAGCAGGTGCGCCGCGATGCGTCCATGTCAGGTGAGGTACTGGAGAAAATCGAAATGGCAACCGCCAGGCTGGTGTCTGCGCAAAAAGAAGCCGACAACTATCTGTCAAAGATTTCCGATGTGATCGGGGTGGCACATCAATCGTTCAGCGAGGGCATGACCCGTGTTGTCGGTGAAGCCAACCGTGAATTTCATCAGGCTTTATCCGACTCCGTGAAGCTGCTGCGCGAGGGGATACACGAACTCGAAAGCACGCTGGATGCGGTCACCAGCATATAGAATGCGATTGATAACGGCATGTTAAATAAATTTCTGATTCCGGGTCGGCGCAACAAAGAGGAAGGCGAAAAACCTTTCTGGATTTCATTTGCCGATCTGATGACCGCCCTGATGGTGATGTTCCTGCTGGTGATGAGTGTTGCGCTGATGGCGGTCACGGACCAGGTATCGGCGGCTGATCGAAATAAGGCGAAGCGTGAGCAGGAAATTGATCAGTTGCTGGCTGTCATTGAAAAAGCCGCAGAAAAATATCCGGGTATCTTTGTCGATAAAAACCGCTCTGTTATTGACTTTGGCGATCGCGCCCGTTTCGATACAGGAAGTTCTACGCTGACCAAAGATCAGGCTCAGTATCTGAGTCTGTTCGTGTCTGAGATGCTGGTTGTTGCACATGGCGAGCTGGGGAAAAAATGGCTTAAACGCATTATTGCTGAAGGCTATGCGGATCAGCGCGGCGATTATCTGCTGAACCTGAATTTAAGTTTGCAGCGTAGCCAGCGCGTGTTGTGCGCGCTGCTAGCGCCCGCCCCGGGACAGGTGTATATGCTCACGCCGGCAGAAAAAGAGCAGGTTCGCGATTATTTTCTGGTGGGCGGATATTCGTTCAACTCCGCTAAAAAATCCCTGGAGGAAAGCCGGCGTATCGAGTTGCGTCTGGAGTTTTATGGTCTGGATGAAGTTCACCCTGCGCTGAACGATATTCCGCGAGGCAATTTTGGTACTTGTCGTATCTAGCGTATGGATGCGCTGGAAAAACTCAAACGCACTTTGCTCACTGTCAACAAGACAGCGCTGGCCCGGTTGCGCCCCGGCGATATGCTGCAGATGCAAGCTGAGTTGTCCAGGCTCAAAGAGCAGGTAAAGGCGACTTTGCAGCTCGACGCTGTCGCGCTAGACAGCATTGAGGATGCGCTGCGATCGTACCGGCTAAACAAGTACCTTAAGGGGTTGCGTCAGATCCGACTGGTTTGCTACGGCTGTACGCAGGGTGGGGTGACGGAGCGGGTGATCGAAAATCGCGAGCTTTTCGATAAGTTGCTCCAGTATGTCGAACAGTATCGCGACAGGCGGCGTACCTTCCGCAAATTATATCGAGCGCTTCTTGGCAGCTATTTCGTTTATGACCCGGTATCTTCAAATACAGGCGGGCTTGGCCAGCGGGAGATACTAAGAGCATTCCTGGCAAAACATCTGGCTGACTTCGAAATAGGTGAATTCACCCCCGACTGGCTGGCTGCGCTGAGTAAGTATCCTGCGCTGCTGGGGGATCGTCCGGGGCAAGTCATCGAAGTCTCTTTTTTGCAGGGCGACTGGTCGATTTTTAACGAAATATGTGAACGTCTCGAACTCGACAGTGGCGCATGGCTGGTGCGTCAGCTGGTGATGGCGCAGTTCATGGCGGTTAAGGGTATGGATGATGCCATGTTCAGGGAGCATCTTGACAGTTTACTGCTGTTTTTGAATGATTATCCGCTGTATGCGGGGGCAGGACTGAAAGCGTTGCTGGATCGTTATGCCAGATGCAAAGACAGGCATGTGCATGAGGCACTCAGGGATTTTGCCGTGGAGTTGTGGGGGAATCCCTGGCTTGCACCGCATCAGTGGCAATGCTCAATACAGGCTCGCGCGATGCTCGCGCACTGGCTTAAACACCAATTGCTGGCTGAATTTTTCAGTATTTTATCAAATGATGATCCCGGGCATGCGCGGCGCTTTAATTTCTGGGATCTTTACTGCGAAGATATGACCGGTATGTATTTTGCGCTCGGAAGCAATGCCTACGCACGTGGCAATATGGCGTTGTATAAATTTCGACGGCACGCGAAAGGTCTGATAGCCAAGCTCACTGAAGAAAAACACGGAGTTCATACCTGCATTATGCAATTCAAGCATGCGCATGTTGTCGAGTTCAACCGGGAAAATAATGTCGCCTATTTTTATGATACGAAGCAGGGGACCCCTTCATTTTATTTCGCAAAAGGCTGGGTGGATATCGGTGCAATCAGCGTGAAGGATATTGAGCCGGGTGCGGATATCGCGCGACATTCAAACCCGTTGCGGCATCAGGATAGTCTTAATCTTACATGGGAAGGCCGGTTCGCACAGGAGATGGGGATGAGCGACAATGCGGTCGCTGCATTTTGCGGGAAGTATCAGTGCCGCTACGAGGATTTGCGTGATCAGGATGGCAGTCAGTGGATATGGCCCGAGGCCGCTGATCAATACGGCGCTGAGGTCTGGTCCGTATTGAAGGGCTGGGGCTATGCGTATTCTGCCGAAAAAAACGGCTATTACCGCCTGACTTATCCGGGATTGAACTGAGGGCTTTCTGTCGTCTGATGCTTTATCAGCAGCCGTACTGCAATCTTCGTGCCTTTTCCCGGGCGGCTGGTGATGGAAAGCTTGCCGCCGAGTTGCCGGATACGCTCTTTGATGCCACGTAAACCAAATGAGCGTGGTTTGTTGCGTGCGGTTTCATCAAACCCGCAGCCGTCATCTGACACGATCAGTTCGACGTATTTGTTGTCCGTGTCAATTTCGCTCTTGATGATTTGCACCTGCACGCGTCTGGCTGATGCATGTTTCATGATGTTGTTCAGCGTTTCCTGAAATACGCGGAACAAGGTGATGGATTGTTCATCCGAAATGTCGATATTGTCACTGGATTTAACGACTTTGCAGGGAATGCCGGTGCGCTTGGTAAATTCAGTCGCTTCAATTTCAATGGCGGCTACGATGCCAAAACAGTCCAGGGAGCCCGGGCGCAGGCTGTGCACCAGATTGTTTGCCGCAACGCCTGCTGTGTCGAGCAGTCTGGCCATTCCCTGGGATTTCTCCTTAAGTGCGAGCTCACCGGCTGGCAGTCGCTGCGTCAGCCAGGCCAGATCCATTTTTAACGCGGTGAGCAGCACCCCGATTTCATCGTGAATTTCGCGGGCGATGCGCGTGCGTTCTTCCTCTTTGATGTTTTCGATGTGCGATGACAGTTCGCGCAGCCGTTGTCTGGAGTGCTTGAGTTCTATTCCCGCCTGCTTGTTCTGGGTGATATTGACCATAAAGCCTTTCCAGTGCGTGCCCATATCGTCGGTTTTACGATATTTGGCGCGCAGATTGACCCATTTGATTTCACCTTGTGGCGGGAGAATAATTCTCCCCTCCCAGTTCCAGGGCATCGCATTGTTTGCAGACAGTTGCATGCTTTTGTGGAAAAGCGCCGAATCGTCGGGGTGCAGATAACTGATCCATATTTTCGGATTGAATTCGATCTCAGGCGGCGTGAGCCCGAGCAGGTCAAAGCAGCCTTCGCTGACGTAGGGGAAATGTAGCTGCCCTTGTTCGTCCAGCCTGATCTGACAGGCCATGCCGGGTAAACTATCCAGAAAAGAATTTCGATCAGACTGGTCGCATAAAATCGCATCCCATGGCTGTTCAGTGAGTGCGTCATTCAGTGCGCTCGCATCAGTCACAGAACGGTGCGTCACTGTCGCCAGGCGTGATGCGAGTAGCTCAATCGCCTCATGTGCAAATTCTGCACTGGGTTTGATATGCAATACGTTGGCAGGCATTATTTAGGCTGGTTGAAGAGTGGCGGATTTGCGAGCTTACTATACGGGGCTAAAGTCCGGCAAACAAAAGCAGCCGGCTTCTGTATTAAAGAGCCTGTTGACGCACGGGCGCTATTTTTCAGATACCGAATTCGGGTGCTTTTGCTTGCCGTATATGGCGCGACTGTGGGAGAATTGACGGCTGCCCGTATCGGCTATGATGTAATTATCAATTATCGGGGCAAGATGTGATTCTGAACATGCATCCGATAATTAGTTGTTTTACCCTTGTTTATTGGAAGAAAAAGAATGCCTATTATTACTTTGCCAGATGGTTCACAGCGCAGTTTTGAGCAGTCGGTCACCGTGGCTGATGTGGCCGGGAGTATCGGTACCGGGCTTGCGCGCGCAACCCTGGCGGGGCGTGTGGACGGCAAGGTGGTCGATGCGTCCTATCTGATCGAGCAGGATGCGCAGCTTGCCATTATTACCGACAAGGATGCAGAAGGCGTCGAGATCATCCGCCATTCGATGGCGCATCTGATGGCGCATGCGGTTAAAGAGCTGTTTCCCGAAGCGCAGGTGACCATCGGGCCTGTGATCGAAAATGGTTTTTTCTACGATTTTTCCTATCATCGTCCGTTTACACCTGAAGACTTGCTCGCAATCGAAAAACGCATGGCGGACATCGTCAAGCGCGACCTGCCGGTCGTTCGCAGCGTATTGCCCCGCGATGAGGCGGTAGCCTATTTCAAGGGTATAAACGAGAGCTACAAAGCTGAGATCATCGAATCGATCCCGGCGGATCAGGACGTGTCGCTTTATACGGAAGGTGAGTTTACCGATCTATGTCGCGGACCTCATGTGCCTTCCACCGGCAAGCTCAAGGTATTCAAGCTGATGAAGCTGGCGGGCGCCTACTGGCGCGGCGACTCCAAAAATGAAATGCTGCAGCGTATTTACGGTACGGCCTGGGCTAAAAAAGAAGAACTGGCCGCGTATTTGCACCGGCTGGAAGAGGCCGAAAAGCGCGATCACCGCAAACTGGGCAAACATCTGGATCTGTTTCATATGCAGGAAACCATGCCCGGTATGGTGTTCTGGCATCCCAAGGGCTGGACGCTGTGGCAGGAAGTCGAGCAATACATGCGCGCGAAGTTCCGTGAAAATGATTACCAGGAAGTGCGTACCCCTGCGATCATGGACAAGACGCTCTGGGAGAAATCCGGTCACTGGGAGAACTACCGCGACAATATGTTCACCACCGCGTCGGAGAATCGGGATTACGCAGTGAAGCCGATGAATTGTCCGGGACATGTGCAGATTTATAATCACGGACTGCACAGCTACCGCGATTTGCCGCTGCGTCTGGCCGAATTCGGCTCCTGTCACCGCAATGAATCCTCAGGTTCTCTGCACGGTCTGATGCGGGTACGCGGCTTTACCCAGGATGATGCGCATATCTTCTGCACCGAAGCGCAGGTGCAAGCTGAAGTGTCCGGCTTTATCGTGATGCTAAACAGCGTCTATCGGGATTTTGGCTTTAATGAGGTGATCGTCAAGTTGTCTACCCGCCCGGAAAAACGTGTCGGGTCCGATGAGACCTGGGATAAGGCGGAGGCGGGTCTGGCTGCGGCCTTGCAGCAAAATGCGCTGGCTTATGAAGTTCAGCCGGGTGAGGGCGCGTTTTATGGCCCTAAAGTCGAATTTACCTTGAAAGACAGTCTGGACCGCATGTGGCAGTGCGGCACGATACAATTGGATTTCAACCTGCCGGTGCGACTGAATGCTGAATTTGTCGATGAGGATAACAGTCGTAAACCGCCTGTGATGTTGCATCGCGCGATCTTGGGTTCAATGGAGCGTTTTATCGGCATTCTGATCGAACACCATGCCGGCGCCTTTCCGTTGTGGCTCTCTCCGGTGCAGGTTGTCTTGATCAATATCTCGCAGGCACAGGAAGAATATGCGCGTGAAATGGGCCGTATTCTGTTAAATGCGGGTATTCGTGTGCAATTGGATTTGCGCAATGAGAAGATTACCTATAAAATCCGCGAACATAGCTTGCAGAAGCTTCCCTATCAACTTATCGTAGGCGACAAGGAAGTATCTGAAAGGCTGATTGCCGTGCGTACCCGTAGTGGTGAAGATCTCGGACAGATGACGATTGAGGCATTAATCGAACGTTTGAAGTCGGAAATCAAATCGGGCAGCACGGTTTAATTTTTATACGGAGACATTCCAATAGCACAGAATAAATTACAGCGCCTCAATGAAATGATTACCGCACCACAGGTGCGACTCATTGGAGCCGATAAAGAACCCTTGGGGATCGTGTCCAGCACAGAAGCATTGCGTCTGGCTGCTGAAGCCGAACTGGACCTGGTCGAAATTTCGCCGATGGCTGAACCACCGGTTTGCCGCATCATGGATTTCGGTAAGTTCAAATATGCCGAAAGCAAGAAGCAGCATGAAGCCAAGCTTAAACAAAAACAGGTTCAGGTCAAGGAAATCAAGTTTCGTCCCGGTACGGATGAGGGTGATTACAACATCAAGTTGCGCAATCTGACCAAGTTTTTGATGGATGGCGACAAGACCAAGATTACGCTGCGTTTTCGCGGTCGTGAAATGGCGCATCAGGAAATCGGTATGCGCCTGATTCAACGAGTTCGCGATGATCTGGAAGAATTTTCCGTTGTCGAGCAATTCCCGAAGATGGAAGGCCGTCAGATGGTGATGGTACTGTCACCTAAAGCGGCGCTGAAAAAATAAGACCGGCCTTTGCAGCGATGATGCAAAGGTCAGTTGAGTAAGAAATGAGCAGGTAGCAGCAAGTTTTTCTGATAGCAGGGGCTGATCAGGAAGCGGTATTGAAAAGATCCCCGAACAATAAGTGGTGTACGGGTTGACAAGCTTTTCCAGTCGGAAAACACCTTCCACCATAAATCAAGGAGCAGTTATGCCTAAGATGAAAACCAAAAGCGGAGCAAAAAAACGCTTCGTCGTTCGTGCCGGCGGCAGTATCAAGCGCGCATGTGCGTTCAAACGCCACATTCTGACCTCGAAGACCACCAAGACCAAGCGTCAGCTGCGTGGTACGGCGGAAGTTCACTCAACCAATGCAGCAGCGGTTCGCCGCATGATGCCTTACGCGTAAGGAGTAGACCATGCCAAGAGTAAAACGTGGAGTCGTAGCCCGTGCAACGCACAAGAAACTGTTAGCCAAGGCTAAAGGTTATCGTGGTCGCCGCAAGAATGTATACCGTGTAGCCAAGCAGGCTGTGATGAAAGCGGGGCAATATGCCTACCGCGATCGTCGTCAGAAAAAGCGTCAGTTCCGCACTTTGTGGATTGCGCGTATCAATGCAGCCGCACGTGAATTCGGTATGCCGTACAGCGTATTCATGAATGGCCTCAAAAAGGCGGATATTCAGGTCGATCGCAAGGTTTTGTCCGATATCGCAATTTTTGACAAGCCGGCATTTGCTCATTTCGTTGAGCAAGCTCGCGCGAGTCTGGCTGTATAGTTGAGCCTCGCAGTCTGATTCAGACTGCGTAATTAAAAAGGGGGCGACTAGCCCCCTTTTTTTCGTTGAGTGGATGGTTTTATGGAACAGTTACAACAAATTCAGGATCAGGCTTTAAATCAGTTCGCGCTTATCAGCGATGAGGCTGAGCTGGAGCAGGTCAAGGCAAAATATCTGGGGCGTGACGGGTCTTTAACCGCCTTGCTCAAAGGTCTGGGTAAACTCTCCAATGAGGAGCGCCCGGCTGCGGGTGCGCGCATCAATCAGGTCAAGCAGGCCATTGAAGCTGCGCTGCAAGCGCGTCGCGACGGGATTGCAGGGGCGAAACTGGCGCTGAAACTGGCCGCCGAATCGCTGGATGTGACACTGCCCGGGCGCGGTATGGGCACGGGTGGTTTGCATCCGGTTACACTCACACTTGCGCGCATCGAGCATCTGTTCCATTCTCTGGGCTTCGCTGTATCAACGGGTCCTGAAATCGAACATGATTTTTACAACTTTACCGCGCTGAACATCCCCGAGAATCATCCGGCCCGCGCGATGCATGACACCTTCTACATCGATCCTGAGCATGTGCTGCGCACGCATACGTCACCTGTACAGGTGCGTTACATGGAAGCCAATCAGCCGCCGCTGAAGATCATCTCGCCAGGCCGCGTGTACCGGGTTGATTCCGATGCCACCCATTCGCCGATGTTCCATCAGGTCGAAGGGTTGTGGGTCGATGAAGAGGTCAGCTTTGCCAATCTCAAGGGCGTGGTGCAGGATTTTCTGCAACGCTTTTTCGAGCAGGATGATCTGCAGGTGCGCTTTCGTCCTTCATTCTTTCCGTTCACGGAACCGTCGGCTGAAATGGATATGAGCTGGCGTGGCGGCTGGCTTGAAATCGGTGGTTGCGGCATGGTGCATCCAAATGTGCTCAAAAATGTGCATATAGATAGCGAAAAGTATCTGGGTTTCGCATTCGGTCTGGGCGTGGAACGGCTGGCGATGTTGCGCTACGGCGTGAACGATTTGCGCCAGTTCTACGAGAGCGATCTGCGCTTTCTCAAGCAGTTTAATTAAAGATTACCGCGATGAAATTTTCCGAAAATTGGTTAAGAAGCTGGGTCAATCCTGACCTGACAAGTTCAGAGTTGGGCCATGTACTGACGATGGCAGGGCTCGAAGTCGAGGACTTAGCCCCGGTTGCGCCTGCATTCAATAATGTGGTGGTAGCCCAGGTGCTATCCGTTGACAAACATCCTGATGCGGATCGCCTGAACGTATGTCAGGTGAATGTTGGCGAGGACGAGCCACTGACTATCGTCTGCGGTGCACCCAACGTGGCCGTAGGCATCAAAATTCCCTGTGCGCGTATCGGTGCGGTGCTGCCGGGCGACTTTAAAATCAAGCAGGCCAAGGTGCGCGGCATCGCCTCGTTCGGTATGCTGTGTTCCGAAAAAGAGCTGGGACTTGAAGTTGCAGCTGAATCTCATGGTTTATGGGTGTTGCCGGTCGATGCACCGGTTGGGCAAACGCTGCGTGAATATCTTGATCTGGACGACAATCTGTTTACGCTGAAGCTCACGCCCAACCGGAGCGATTGTTCCGGTATCAGGGGTATTGCTCGTGAAGTTGCGGCACTGACCGGCGGAGTGCTCAGTTCCGTCAGCATTGCCGTGCAGCCCGTTGCGATTGAAAACCAGTTGCCGGTTGCAGTCGGCGATACAGAGGCATGCCCGCTGTATTGCGGTCGTCTGGTTAAAAATGTAAATGCCGCTGCACTCACGCCTCTCTGGATGCAGCGCCGTCTTGAGCGCAGCGGTCTGCGTTGTATCAACGCGGTGGTGGATATCACCAATTATGTGATGATGGAGTTGGGTCAGCCCATGCACGCCTTTGATGCGGCACTGTTGGCAGGCGGCATCTCCGTGCGCCGTGCACATAAGGATGAGTCGCTGACCTTGCTTAACGATCAGGCGGTCGTGCTCGATGGTGAAGTGCTGGTCGTTGCCGATGAGGCGCGGGTGCTGGCGCTGGCTGGCATCATGGGGGGTAAGGGCAGCGGTGTTGAGACGAGCACTCACGATGTGTTTCTGGAAGCGGCATTTTTCCATCCCGATGCGATTGCAGGTCGTGCCCGACGTTTTGGACTTGCGACGGATTCATCGTTCCGCTTCGAGCGCGGCGTGGACTTTGCGTCAACCCGTATGGCGTTAGAGCGCGCAACACAATTGCTCACGCAAATTTGCGGCGGTGATGTCGGTGAAATCACCGAAGTCAAGGGCGGATTGCCTGTGCGCGCTGCGATCAATCTGCGTACCTCCCGCGTCAAGCGGGTGCTGGGCATTTCGCTGGAATGCGGTCAAATTGCCGATTTGTTGACGCGGTTGCAGTTTGAATTTACGATGAGCGGGGACAGCTTTAGCGTCGTGCCGCCCGGGTTTCGTTTCGATCTGTCCATCGAGTCTGATCTGATCGAAGAGGTGGCACGTCTTCATGGTTACGACAATATACCCGCGCTGGCCCCCAAGGCTGCGTTGACGATGCTGCCGTGCAGTGAGTCAGCGCGGCCGCTGGCGCGCATTGGGCAAATCATGGTGGCGCGTGACTATCAGGAAATTGTCAGTTATGCTTTCGTTGAAGAGCAGATCGAGCGGGATTTGTGCGGGAATACGGACCCGGTCGCGCTGCAAAATCCGATCGCAAGCAATATGTCGGTGATGCGCAGCAGCCTGATCGGCGGTCTGGTCTGTGCGCTTCGCTTTAATCTGAATCGCAAACAGTCACGCGTGCGCCTGTTCGAAACGGGTGCGTGTTTTGCAAAGTCCGACAATCGCTACGTGCAGACCCAGCGTTTATCGGGCATCGCGTATGGCGGTATCACTCAGGAGCAGTGGGGTGTAAAAGCTGTATCCGTTGATTTTTACGATGTCAAAGCGGATCTGGAAGCGCTGTTTTCGCCGCACCCTGTGAGATTTGTTGCAAACCCGCATCCCGCGTTGCATCCCGGTCGTTCAGCGCAAATTTTCTCAGGCGATACGGCCGTGGGCTGGATAGGGGAGTTGCATCCTCACTGGCAGCAGCAGTACGGCATGGCGCTGCCCGCTGTCTGGTTTGAGGTTGAACTGGATGCATTGATGCGATCCGCTGTTCCTCGCATGAGTGAAATATCCAAGTTCCTGCCGGTTAGACGCGATCTGGCTGTGGTGGTTGATGAGTCTGTCAATGTGCAAAGTCTGACAGAAGCAATGCTCGCTGCAAACGCTGATTATGTGCAGGAAGTTGTTTTATTTGATGTATATCGCGGGCCTGGTGTTGAAAGTGGCAAAAAAAGCCTTGCTTTCCGCGTGACGTTACAAGATACTCAAAAAACATTGACCGATGCTGAAATTGAACCTGGTATCGCGTTACTGGTGGACGTATTGAACAAGCAAGGTGCGCAACTGCGCATGTAAGGGATAAAAATGATAACAACACTAACAAAAGCTGAGCTTGCGGATTTGCTATTTGCAAAGGTGGGCTTAAATAAACGCGAAGCCAAAGACATGGTGGAAACTTTTTTTGAGGAAATTCGCGTTCAGCTGGAGCAGGGCGAAAGCGTGAAATTGTCCGGCTTCGGTAATTTTCAACTGCGTGACAAGCCGCAACGTCCCGGGCGAAATCCCAAGACCGGTATTGAAATTCCAATTTCAGCACGCCGCGTGGTGACGTTTCACCCCAGTCAAAAATTGAAGACATTGGTGGAAAAATCGTATCATGGAACACCACACGCCTAATTCCTCCCTCCCTCCCATTCCCGCCAAGCGTTATTTCACCATCGGTGAAGTCAGCGAGTTGTGCGGCGTCAAGGCGCATGTATTGCGTTACTGGGAGCAGGAGTTTACCCAGCTCAATCCGGTCAAGCGCAGTGGCAATCGCCGTTATTATCAGCATCATGAAGTGGTGCTGATCCGGCGTATCCGCGAGTTGCTGTATGAGCAGGGGTTTACCATCAGTGGTGCGCGCAACCGGCTCGATGGTGCACGCAGCAATCAGACGGAGCCTGTTACCGACATGCCGGTTGAGACGCTGCCTGTTGCAATTCCATCGGGAATGGATGTGGCAAGCTTAAAGCGTGAAATAAATGAGATCATTGCGCTATTGGAGGCGTAAATAGCCTCCGTATTTAAATTCGCTCTGATATAATGCCGGGCTTCAGCGTGTAGCGCAGCCTGGTAGCGCACTACCTTGGGGTGGTAGGGGTCGGAAGTTCGAATCTTCTCACGCTGACCAGTAAAATCAATGGCTTGCAGAGTAATTTCTGCAGGCCATTTTTCATTTTATCCTGTTGGTTTGCACTGTTAGCCGGTGCGGTTTGGTATTAATGATTGATGTTGTATCCAACAGCCTATGTTCGCAGGACATCAGTCTTTTAGAATAATTCGTGCCAATTTGTTATCATGTCTTTGTTAAAACTGAATTAACTTAAAAGATGCTGCCCTATTTTGCCCTCATCAATCTGAATCCTGTTCCCCGATGCGCATACTGATCAGCAATGACGATGGCTATTTTGCGCCCGGTCTGGCCTGCCTGGCTGAACATCTGGGAAAAATTGCCGATATCGTGGTCGTGGCACCCGAGAGTGATCGCAGCGGTGCTTCTAATTCTCTGACGCTCGATCGCCCGCTTAAACTTAGGAAAGCGGCGAACGGTTTTTATTATGTCAATGGGACGCCGACCGACTGTGTACACCTGGCCGTGACCGGCATGCTGGATTATCAGCCGGATATGGTGGTCTCCGGTATCAATTCCGGTGCCAATATGGGCGATGATACGATTTATTCCGGAACCGTTGCGGCTGCCACGGAAGGCTTTTTGCTGGGTATCCCTGCCATCGCAATTTCGATGGCGGGTCGTGACTTGCAACATTACGAGACGGCCGCGCGTGTGGCTTGTGATCTCGTGCAGCGCTTTGCAGATAAAAGTCATCCACGCCCCTGGTTGCTGAATGTGAATGTGCCGGATATTCCGTATGACCAATTGCAGGAGACGGTCGTCACAAGGCTGGGGCGGCGCCATAAGGCTGAGCCTGTCATTCATGCAAAGAGCCCTTCCGGTGAAACGGTTTACTGGGTAGGCCCTGCCGGCCAGGAACAGGATGCTGGCGAGGGCACGGATTTTTATGCGGTGAAGCAGCAGTGTGTCTCGATTACCCCTTTGCAGATCGATCTGACCCAATACGCTCAGATGGATGCGGTTAATGTCTGGCTGGAAAAAAAATGAATACACGCCTCAATGGGATTGGCATGACCTCAACTCGCACTCGTCAGCGGATGATCGATCGCCTGCGTGATCAGGGGATTACGGACGAAGCGGTATTGGCCGCGATGTATGCGGTGCCGCGTCATTTGTTTGTGGATGAAGCGCTGTCCAGTCGCGCTTATGATGATGTGTCGCTGCCGATCAATTATGAACAGACGATTTCCCAGCCTTATATCGTCGCGCGCATGATTGAAGTGCTGCGGGCTTCAACCACCCGGCCGATCAGGCGGGTGCTGGAAATCGGTACGGGGTGCGGCTATCAGGCGGCTGTGCTGGCGCATGTCTTTTCTGACGTGTGCACGGTTGAGCGCATCGAACCGCTGTATGAACGCGCCAGAAAAAAAATGCAGGAATTGAAAATTGATAATGTCACCGTGCGTTATGCCGATGGCAGTACAGGCATGCCGGATGGAGCGCCCTTTGACGGCATTATCATGGCGGCAGCCGCACCTGTGATTTCGATGGCATTGCGCGAACAACTGATTGTTGGCGGGCGGATGGTATTGCCGGTCGGGCGGCAAGAACAGTGGTTGTATCTGGTTGAGCGTGAGTCGCAGGGGTTTCGCGATTCCAAACTTGAACCGGTTAAATTTGTACCACTATTGATGGGAAAAGTATGAAGCGGATTTTTGCAGGGCTGGTTGTAGCAAGTCTGTTGGCCGGGTGTGCATCCAGTGGTAAACATGCGCCGGTGGTGGTGCGCGGGACTTCAGCTAAATTGGTCAGGTCGACCGATAAGGACTGGCGTCCACGGGTGCATGTTGTACAGCGGGGTGATACGTTGTATGCCATTGCATTCAATTATGGTCTTGATCCACGCGAGCTGGCCGAGCAAAACAATATTCAGGATCCCAATCTGATTCAGGTTGGGCAACAGATCAATCTGTTTGAAGGCGCGCCTCGCCCGGTAATCTCGGTTCAGCCTTTGCCACCGGTTCGGACGCAGTCACTGATTAAAGATCAACCCAAAGTGGTGAAGTATCCTTACAGCGATACGGCTGTTGCCAAAGCGGAGGCAGTGCAGTCAGGCGCGCAACCGGCTAAGGTTGAAAATCGTCCATTGCCTGAGATCAAACCGGTTACCAAGTTGGAAGTCAAACCGGAAGTTCAGCAGCAGAGTGTTGCTGAAAATGGCGGCGATGATGCACTTGAATGGAGTATACCCACGCAGGGAAAGATAATCGGCAACTTTTCAGAGTCGGGCAATCGCAAGGGGATTGATATAGCGGGTCGTCTGGGACAATCCGTTTTTGCCAGCGCGCCGGGTAAGGTTGTATATAGCGGGACTGGTCTGCGAGGGTATGGCAAATTATTAATTATTAAGCATAATAAAACATATATCAGCGCCTACGCACATAATGATCAATTGCTGGTGAAGGAAGGTGATAGCGTTACGCGAGGCCAGAAAATCGCCGAGATGGGCAATTCGGACAGCGAAAACGGCCAGATTAAATTACATTTTGAGGTGCGTAGATTTGGTAAACCGGTCGATCCTGCGAGCTATTTGCCCCCGAATAAATCTTGAGTCATCAATTGGCTAAGTCCGGCGCAATCGTGACGCTCAATGTGGTCAACCACGACCGGAACAGTGCAGCGATGCGCTATGTTTACCCGGTCGTATCGCGCCGCGCAGGCGGCGTTTCGGTCGGTATCAATCTCAATCCCAACAATGCCTGCAACTGGCGCTGCATCTATTGCCAGGTTCCTGATCTTGCGCGTGGCACGGCACCTCCCGTTGATCTGGCACTGCTGGAAACGGAACTTCGTTCGTTTTTAAACGAACTGCTGCACGGCGATTTCATGCAAACCCGGGTTCCCGAAGGTGCGCGGCGTATCAACGACATTGCGCTGTCCGGCAACGGAGAGCCGACCAGTGCGGCTGAATTTCCTGACGTCATCGGGCTGATTGCCCGCGTGCGCCGTGAACTGACTTTGCCGGAGGAGGTTAAAACCGTGCTGATCACCAACGGCAGTCTGCTGCATCGTCCGGAGGTTCAGCAGGGCTTGCGTGACATGGCAACGATGCGAGGAGAGGTGTGGTTCAAAGTCGATCGTGCAAGCGAGGCGGGTATGCTGCGCGTCAATGACACCCATGTGCGTCTTGATAAAGTGCGCGAGAACCTCATCGCAACAATCGACGTCTGCCCGACCTGGCTGCAAACCTGCTGGTTTGCGTTAGATGGCGAACCGCCGACCCGTCAGGACGAAGACGATTATCTGGATTTCGTCGCAGGCTTGCTGCGCGATGGACAGTCTTTGTGCGGCGTGCTGCTCTACGGTCTGGCGCGCCCCTCCTTGCAGCAGGAGGCCCCGCGATTGTCAGCTTTGCCGGCCTCCCGTTTGCAGCACTTTGCCGACCGTATCGCCGGTCTGGGGCTGCCTGTCAAGGTCAGCGTTTAGGTACTGAATCGCGCATGCATACCTCACCTGAATGGAACCGCCTGCTGCAATCCCCGCTGTTCACACCACTGCATTCCGTTATTTCACGACTCAAGCGCGATGGATTTCCCGATCTGGATGAGCTGAACGCGCTGCTCACCGGGCATGGCATCAAAGTCGAATCGGGTCTCGATTTGCGTTTCGTGGAGCAGGGTGCAGGCAGACAGGCATTTGAGCAGCAATACGAGCCGCGCTGTTATCTCACCGGCGAAGTACAGACACGTCAGGATAACTGGCACGATCTGCTCAATGCGCTGGTCTGGCTGACCTATCCTGAAGCCAAGGCGGCGATCAATGCGCGGCACTTTCAGGCACTGACAAATAAAGTTGCTGCACCGGACAGTTCGAGCGAACGCGGCGCGGTGCGCGATACCAATACCCTGCTGGACGAATCCGGCGTGATCGTTGCGTACGCTGATGAGGAGCTGGCCGGACTGCTGCGCAATTTTCAATGGACGGAACTGTTCTGGCAGCGGCGCGAGCAGGTTAAAACCCGTATGGGTTTCTATGTGTTCGGACACGGTTTGTATGAAAAAGCCCTGCAACCTTATCTCGGCATGACAGGGCAAGGGCTGCTGCTGGCAGTCGAGCCGGATTTTTTCAGCTGGCAGGAGGCGCGGCAAAGCGCGCATCTGGATACGCAGCTGGCGGACTATCTGGCTGATACTGAACACTGCCACAGTACGCGGGAGCTGTCTCCTGTGCCGCTGCTGGGCGTGCCGGGCTGGGCGGCTGAAAACGAGTGTGAGGCATACTACGAAAACACCGCATATTTTCGTTCCGGTCGTCGCACCTGAGTTGCAGTACGGTTTTTGATTTTAAATTCCACGGCGGATTAGGCTGGCGTTTTAACAAAGTGATACAAAAGCTATGACCCGCTGGTGCTATCGATTAGTATGTAAAATAGCAGTTTTCGCTTTTTTATTATTGCGCGGCGCGCACTAATTGCAGAATACTCTAATATAATTTTTTGACTGAGGCCTTCCACATGCTATTTTTTGACCTGTTTCGACACGATCCGGAATTTATTGAAATTCAAAGCGGAGAGAATTTGTTCGCGGAAGGTGAGCCTGGCGATACGATGTATGTGCTGATCGAGGGTACGGCTCAAATTGTGATTTCGGGTGTACTGTTTGAAGAATGTGTACCGGGAACATTTATGGGCGAAATGGCGGTGATCGATGGTTCGCCGCGCTATGCAACCGTGAGCGCACAGACAAACTGCAGGTTTGCTGTCATTAACCGCAAACGTTTTCAGTTCCTGGTCGATGAATCCCCCCGTTTTGCCATTGATGTGATGCGTGTGATGGCGCAAAGACTCAGAAAGTGCGGTCAGCGTGTTCTGGCGGAAAAAATTGCTATGCACGAATTGCAGGATGCGGCCGCGAAGTAATGTCTGATCGGGCAATGGCAGCACCTGACCTGAATAATGCTGGCAGATGAAGGCTGAATCGTTGCAGCTTTTGACAACGCGCATCATGCCCTTTGGCAAATACAAGGGGCGGGTGATTGCTGATTTGCCCGGTCATTATCTTAACTGGTTTGCACGCGAGGGCTTTCCGAAGGGGGAGTTGGGCAGTTTGCTGGCGCTGATGCAGGAACTGGATCATAACGGTCTTTCAGGGTTGCTTGATCCGCTAAGACAACGTTAGCGGATCGCCCGCTACCGGGATTTGCAGGCAGCCGTTGGCGGGCATTGGTAACGCAGAGGAGTGAGTATGCGTGGCGGAATTTTTCGTGCTGTTCGGACATATGTCGTTGCGGCGGCCATTGTGGGGATTGCTGCGGCACTGGTATCAGCTATATTCTTCACTCAGGATAATCTGCCCTGGACCTCATTTTTGACGGGGATATTGGTCGCGTCCGTGCTCGCCGAAGCGGCTCGCGCTTCGCGTTCTGAATGGTTATTGATGCGTCGTACGGCACAACTCGCAGCCATGAAAGAAAAATTCGAATTTGAATCGAATTTGCGCAAGCTGGCCGATAAAAAAATATCCGAAGATAAAATTCGCCTGCATCTGATCGATGAAACCCTGCCGACGATGATCGTGCTGATCGATGCCGATGGCCGTTGTCGATACCACAACAGGTCTTTTCGCGAGTGGTTGCACCTGAAGGCAGAATTGATAGACGGCCGGCATTTGAGGGATTTGTTAGGTTCCCGGGCATATGCCGGTATTGCGACTGCGGTTCAGCAATCGCTGGACGGGCAGGCGCTGCGATATGAGCATTTGCAGGAGATGTCCGGCGGGGCCGTATATCGACTGTCGGTTGAACATGTCCCTTTATCAGATGCGGCGGGTAAGATCATCGGCTTCTATTTTCTGGCTGAAGATATCACGCAGCGCAGAGATCTTTCTGGGACGGGTAAGCTTGAATCAGGGGAAGCGTTACCGGCAGATTCCGGTGTACACGTGGATCAGGATATGTTTCTTGATGTTTTTTCCGCGCAGATAACCGGGCGGGTGGATACAGGGAAACAGTTGATTTTGGCAATCCAGAATGGTGAATTTTGCCTGTATTGCCAGCTAATATCTCCCCTGCCGGTCAAATCCGGGCGTACAGCGCATTATGAAATTCTGATTCGTTTGATCGAGGAAGAGGGGGGGATGGTGCCGCCTGGTGCTTTTTTCCCGCTGGCTGAGAGAAACGGCTTGATGCCGTATCTGGATCGCTGGGTGGTTAAACATGTGCTGGAGTGGGCTGTCAATCAACAAAGCCGCGATAATGAATCCATCTTTTTCATCAATGTCGCCTCTGCCACGATAGGAGATCCGGATTTTGCAGATTTTTTGCAGGTTACGCTCGATGAGTTGAGCATGCCAGGTTCCCAGCTGTGCTTTGAAGTGACTGAGTCTGATCTGACGTTGCGGAACAGCAGTGTGGCTGAATTTATTCGTCAGGTCAGGCAATGCGGGTGCAGTGTGGCGCTGAGCGGGTTTGGCAGAAATAATGTCTCATTTGATCTCATACGCGGGTTTCAGGTAGATTTTTTGAAAATAGATGGCTCAACGATACTCAATATGCTGAGTAATCCTGTTGATCTTGCCAAGGTCATTGCGATTGATCGCGTGGCCAAAAAAATCGGTGTGAAAACGGTTGCCGAGCTGGTCGAAAGCGATGAAATTGTGGCCAAATTGGGGACGCTCGGCATCGATTTCGCCCAGGGTTTCGGAATTTCACGCCCGCGCAGGCTGGGCGAATGATTGCCTTGTGCATGAATAATTGGGAAAGGCAGGTATGGAAATTTACAGTTACTGGTTTTTGCTGGCATTGACCCTGCTGGCGATGGAAATGGCAACGGGTACGTTTTACATGCTGGTGCTGGCCATCGCAATGGCGGTGGGCGGTTTGGCGGCCTGGCTTTCTGCCGGTATGGCATGGCAGCTGATACTCTGTGCGCTGGTGATGATTGCAGGCGCGATGATTATAAAATTTCGCAAAACAAGCCCTGAGGATGAAGCTGTCAGTCTGGATGTCGGTCAGCCCGTGCAAGTTCTGGAATGGTTTGACAATGGTTTTGCACGGGTTTCATACCGGGGGGCAGAATGGGATGCTGAACCCGAGACTGCAGATATGTCACGCAACGGTATTTTTTATATCAAGGAGTTGCGTGGATCCAGTCTGATTTTGACGCACAATAAGCCGCAGCATTGAGCCTTTTTATGCAAAACCACTCGCTTCATTCATGTAATGACTCATCACGAGGATGACGGTCGGGTGTAGGATAGTCGTAAGTGATGATGTTATCGACAATCACTTTGCCGTAATTATTGACTGGACTGGCAATCTTGCCGTGTTCTTCAGGAGGAAATATGGAAGTCTCATTGTTTGTACTGGTTGCAGCCATCATCTTTATCGTCAAAGCGCTCAAGGTGGTTCCGCAGCAAAATTCCTGGGTGGTTGAGCGGTTGGGACGTTTTCATGCCGCGCTCTCCCCCGGCCTTAACATTGTCATTCCGTTTGTTGATCGGGTCGCTTACAAACACATGTTGAAAGAAGTGCCGCTCGATGTACCGAGCCAGGTGTGCATTACCCGCGACAACACACAGCTGCAGGTGGATGGCATCCTGTATTTTCAGGTGACCGACCCGCGTCTGGCATCCTACGGCACCAGCAATTACATCATGGCGATCACGCAGCTTGCCCAGACCACTCTGCGCTCGGTCATCGGCAAGATGGAACTGGACAAGACCTTCGAGGAACGCGACGACATCAACCGTGCCGTAGTCGCAGCTCTGGATGAGGCCGCCACCAGCTGGGGCGTGAAAGTGCTGCGCTATGAAATCAAGGATTTGACGCCGCCTAAGGAAATCCTCCACGCCATGCAGGCGCAGATCACCGCTGAGCGCGAAAAACGCGCGCTGATTGCCGCCTCGGAAGGACGCAAACAGGAACAGATCAATATTGCCACGGGTGAGCGCGAAGCCTTCATCCAGCGCTCCGAAGGCGCGAAGCAGGCCGCGATCAATAACGCACAGGGCGAGGCGGAAGCCATCAAGGCGGTCGCTGCGGCGACCGCACAGGCGATACAGCAGGTGGCGCAGGCGATTCAGTCACCGGGCGGCATGGATGCGGTCAATCTTAAAGTTGCGGAAAAATATGTGGACGCCTTCGGCCATGTTGCCAAGGCAGGAAATACGATGATCCTGCCCGGCAACATGGCCGATATGGGCTCCATGGTGGCTGCTGCGATGAGCATCGTGAAATCGCAGAAATAAGCAGAGGGCATGTGGATGAGTAAACCGACTATGCCTGATCACGCACGACTCGACCGCGTTGTCGCTGAGGCCCGAAAGCAAAGCGAGTTGCGTGAGGCGGGCTACCGCGAACGGGCGCTCAAGTTATATCCCTGGATATGCGGGCGGTGCGCCCGGGAGTTTTCCGGGGTGCGTCTGCGTGAACTCACGGTGCATCACAAAGATCACAATCACGACAATAATCCGCCGGATGGCAGCAACTGGGAGTTACTCTGCCTGTACTGTCACGACAATGAACATTCGCGCGTGCTCGAAGAAGCTAACCGGAACAGGGTGGCCGGGGACGATCATAAAGTGGCCACTCATAATCCTTTTGCCAGTTTGCAAGGACTGCTGAAAAAATAAAGTAATCAGGTGGGCAGCGCTTGCTGATCACCCGGTTGATGCTCGTGCAGCTATCCGCAAGCAGGTCAATATGACGGTGGCGGTTTATGGCGCGCATACTCAGATTTGAGCCTATAATTTCAATTCAGGACGTATCGTTCGCACACCCTTATTTTTTAAACTTTTGAGGAGGCCGCATCATGGGTTATGGACATTGGATCATGGATCACTTCTGGTTTGCCGCTATGGTTAGTCTGCTGGCAACCTTCGGCATTCATCTGGCAATTAGCCGCTTGCTGAAACCTGCCCGCAGTCAGTCAAAATGATCAGCATAGTCAGGTAAGCCGCAAAATCGGAGTCAAAAAAATAGGGTCAGACTCGAATTGTTTTTTCGGCTGTGTTGACTTAAATTCGACTCAGCCCCTTGTTTCGACGCATACGGCCGGTGCAGCGGGCCGCTGTTTTGCACGTTTCGGACTTCAATCTTAGCGTCATTTCTTCGCCATCGTTTGCATGAGCGCTGACATCCGCACTGTGCCGGAGTTGCTCAGTTGCGCTGATGTTTTTACCACAATGATTTACACTCACGTCCTGAACAAGTGCAGGCGCGGGTTGTTTGCCCGCTGAATCGATCAAATGTGGGGTTTAATTTGCAAGTTACCAAGGCAGGCGTGTTGCTCAAGGTCAATAATCTGGTCACCGGACTGCACAATGGTGTTGCCATTGTCGATGGGCTGAGTTTCGAGATTGCTGCGGGTGAGACTTTCGCGCTGCTGGGCGAATCGGGTTGCGGCAAGTCGATGACTGCGCTCTCGCTGATGCGCCTGTTGCCTGATGGGGTGCGCAATCAATCGGGTTTGGTTGAGCTTAACGGTCTGTCGCTGACTGATTTGTCTGAACGCGAGATGCAACAGGTGCGCGGCGGCCAGATGGCGATGATTTTTCAGGAGCCGGGCTTGAGCCTTAATCCTGTGATGACGGTGGGCTGCCAGATCGCCGAGGTGCTGGCGCTGCATGGTTCGAACACCGGCAAGGACGTTATGCGGTGCTGCGTCGAACTGCTGGATCAGGTCGGCATACCGGATGCCCTTCGGCGTGTGAATGAATACCCGTTTCAGTTATCAGGCGGCATGAAGCAGCGTGTGATGATTGCGATGGCGCTGGCGGGAAATCCGACGTTGATGGTGGCCGATGAGCCGACCACGGCGCTGGACGTGACGATACAGGCTCAGGTGTTGCAACTGTTGCGCGACACGCAGGCCCAAACTGGCATGGCGATGCTGCTGATCACGCACGATCTGGGTGTCGTGGCCGAAACGGCGCACCGCATTGGCGTGATGTATGCGGGTCAGATCGTCGAGATGGCGACGCGTGGACAATTGTTTGCAAAACCGTTGCATCCTTATACACAAAAACTGTTCGCCGCCTTGCCGCATGCCGGGAGCCGGGGTCAGAAGCTTGCTGCCATTCCGGGTTCAGTGCCTGCGCTTGGCAGTGTGCAGCAGGGGTGTCGTTTTGCGGCACGCTGCGATCAGGCGTGGGAATTGTGCAGCAGGCAGACGCCGGACTGGACTTCGCTGCCGGACGGGTCGGGGGTGAAATGTCACCTTTATCAGAATCAAGCATTGAGGCATGATGATCGAGAAAACGGGATTGAGGATAAATCGCCTGATCGTCTTGGTGATGTTATTCCTGACTCAATCCTCCGTCCACAATCCTTGCTGCTCGATGTTAAAGACCTGTGCGTCCACTTTCCCGTCCGCAAAGGTATCCTGCAGCGCATAATCGGGCAGGTCAAGGCGGTCGATGGCGTGTCGATGGCTATACCGGCAGGTCGCACGCTGGCGCTGGTAGGTGAGTCCGGTTGCGGCAAGACCACACTGGGCAAAGCATTGCTGCAACTGATACCGCCGAGCGCGGGCAGCGTGCAATTTGACGGCGCTGAATTGGTCGGCAGTAAAACCCGTCAGCGTGCGTCGATGCAGATGGTGTTTCAGGACCCTTATGCCTCGCTGAACCCCAGGATGCGCGTGGCCGAGATACTCGAAGAGGGGATGAGCGCGGGTAATATTGGTGGCAACAGCGCATCGCGTCAGGCGCATATTGATGCTCTGCTGGACAAGGTTGGCCTGCCGCGCACGGCCAAGTGGCGCTATCCGCATGAGTTCTCCGGCGGGCAACGGCAACGCATCGCCATCGCACGCGCACTCGCCGTGTCGCCCAGACTTTTAATCTGCGATGAGCCGACCAGCGCGCTGGACGTCTCGGTACAGGCACAGATACTCAATTTGCTCAAAGACTTACAGGATGAACTTGAACTCTCATATCTGTTTATCACCCATAATCTGGCTGTGGTGGAATATCTTGCGCACGAAGTGTGTGTGATGTATCTGGGGCGTATCGTTGAGCGGGGCACCTCGGAAGAGGTGTTACGCTCTCCGAAGCATCCCTATACGCAAGCACTGTTGTCCGCTGTGCCGCGCATCGATGGCATGTCTCGTGATTATATCCGCCTGTCAGGGGATTTACCGTCCCCGGCTAACCCGCCGTTCGGCTGCCATTTTGAGCCGCGCTGCCGCCATGCGATTGAAGTTTGCCGTGCTCGCTATCCGTCGTCTACCCATATTTCGGCAACCCATATTGTGCATTGCCATATATCAGGAATAAACGGTAATACGAGTTGACGTGCTGCCCCCTTTGGATTAAAAAGGAGGCAGTTTGTTTTGATCGTGTAACTTAACTTTTCAGGAGAGCAATATGAGTACCAATTCAACAAGCGTGCCGGGCGATGTCAGCAAGGAAAAACTGATGCAGGATTTGCAACTGGTCGTCTCTGATGCGGAAGAGTTGCTGCGTGCAACGGCAGGTCAGGCAGGAGAAAAGGTGAGTGCAGCCCGTGAACGTATTCAGGACAGTTTGACTTCAGCCAAAGCACGTTTGGCTGTGGCTGAAGAAGCGATGATGGAAAAAACACGCGAAGCGGCTCGTGCCACTGACGAGTATGTACATGATAATCCCTGGCGTGCTGTTGGTATCGCAGCCGGCGTGGGTCTGGTTGTGGGTATGCTGATTTCGCGCGGAAGGTAAGTCATGCCTGATGCGGGTTTGATGGGGTCGATCAGGCGATTGTTTTCCACGCTGACTCAGATTGCGTCCACCCGGCTTGAACTGCTGGTCAATGAATTGCATGAGGAGCGTCTGCATCTGGAGCAGATGCTCCTTTCTTTCTTTTCAGCTTTATTCTGTTTTGGCATGACTATCATGTTACTGACGGTGTTTGTCGTGGTGCTGTTCTGGGACGATCATCGTCTTCTTGTGCTCGGGGCGCTGAGTGCCGTATTTTTTGCAATCGGCGTGATGCTCGCCATACGCTTGAAGAAAATGGCGCAGGTCAAATCCAGGCTGTTTTCGGTGAGTCTGACCGAACTTGCAAAAGACAGGGAGCGGCTGGGAAATGAATAAGCGCAGGCTTGCGGTCATGCAGCGACGCGAGATATTGCTGGAGAGGATATCGGTGCAACGCGACCAGTTGTCAGTGATTGGGCAGCGCTGGCAGCCGGCGCTGAAAATTGCGGATCAGGGGATTGTTGCGGTTGGTTTTCTTCGCGCGCATCCTGTGCTGGTAGCTGGGCTCGCGGGTCTGGCTATCGTGCGTCGCAGCGGCGCGGTTGGGTTGATAAGGGGTGGTTTGCGCCTCTGGCGAGTCTGGCGTTACGTCAGTTCCTTTGCCAAAAAACTGTAATCAGTGAAATTTTGCCAGTTGCCAGATCAGATTATTTGTCCTGATTAGCCAGACGAATTTTTCCGGCTCGTGATGATCGATTGGCGGCGCGTTTGCTTTGCGCTAAACGCCGGCTGCTGGTGCGATATGTGCTTTTTGTTTGTACAATATTCAAAGTTTGTCCGGCTTTGATCCGATGTAAAGGGGCATTCCATTTCTTTAGATTGGCCGCAGTGACCCTGTGGTGGCCGGCAATTCCATTGAGCGTTTCACCATGGTGCACAACGTGTTTGATCGTGGGTAAATAGGCCTGCCTGCTGTCCTTGACAACCGGATGCAGGTGCATGTTGAAGGGCTCAAATTCACTGTCATCTTCTTCAGTTGCGCCATTGAGGGGGACGAGCAGCGTCTGGCCGGAGCTTCTGCTGCTTCGTTCAGACAGGCTGTTAACCTTTTTTAATTTTTCGACCGAAAGGCCGAAGCGGGGAGCCAGGGTGGCCAGGCTTTCGCCATTTTTGGTCTGATAGGCTTGCCAGCTGACCAGCGGTTTGTCATAGTTTTCCAGATTGGTGCGGTACGTATCTATTTTATCGACCGGCAGCAGGATAAATTCATTGTTGTCCTGCAATATAACCGGGCGGTTGTGTGCCGGGTTTAACGCAACAAACTCTTCTCTTGAGATATTGGCCAATTTGGCGACCAGTTTTACGTCGATATGTTGTGCGGAGGTTACGGCCGCAAAATAGGGTTCATTGGGAATCGTTGGCAATGCCAGTCCAAAACGCGCCGGGTCGGCGATGACGTTTTTAATCGCCAGCAATTTTGGCACATAATTGCGCGTTTCATTCGGCATCGTCAGACTTGCATAGTCTGTGGGCATGCCCCTTCTGCGATTGCGTTCCTGAGCGCGTTGAACTGAGCCTTCGCCCCAGTTGTAGGCTGCGAGCGCCAGTTCCCAGTCACCGAACATCGTGTGAAGTTTATCAAGGTAGTCAAGCGCGCCCGTGGTGGCACCGATGATATCGCGGCGACCGTCATACCACCAGTTTTGTCGTAAACCGAAATTGCGGCCAGTGGAGGGGATGAATTGCCAGATGCCTGATGCGTTGCCACTTGAGTATGCACTTGGATTAAAGGCGCTTTCTATCATCGGCAGCAGTGCAATTTCACCCGGCATGCCGCGACGTTCGACTTCGGATGTGATGTAATAAAGATAGCGGTTTGCACGTGCCATCATGCGGGCTACATAGTCGGGATGAGCGGCATACCATTGTTCGTGCCTGGTCACTAACGGGCTGTCTATTTCCTGCATGGAAAATTCACCGCGCAGGCGTTGCCAGAGATCACTGTTCCCCTCGGCAGGATCGTATACCAGCGTCAGTTCGACATTATGTGCATTGGTCAGAATGACAGACGGCTCTGCTAAGGCCGGACTCAGTGTGAGTTGATCTTCAGCATATGCATTGGCATATGAGGTAGTGAGTATCAGCAATAAAAGCAGTTTGAACAATTGCACGGTACCGGGGGGAAGGTAAAATCTTATAATCCTATATGAATAGCTGCTGAAAGGCCAATGAAAAAAATTATATTTTCTACTCAAGCATGTTTGATTTTACAGCGGATTCTTCCAGGTCAGCAGTTTGGTATGATGACGCCCCAGGAACGAACTGTCCCTATCTATTCATGTTAAGTAAACTCAATTCCGTACAGCGCGAAGCCGCAATGTATCTCGATGGACCTTTGCTGGTGCTAGCTGGCGCCGGCAGCGGCAAGACGCGCGTGATTACCCACAAAATCGCGTATCTTGTCGAGGAATGCGGATATCAGGCGCGCAATATCGCAGCGATCACTTTTACCAATAAGGCCGCGAATGAAATGCGCGAGCGGGTAGGGCAGCTGTTGCAGGGTAAAAACGCCAAAGGGCTGATGGTCAGCACCTTTCACTCGCTGGGCATGACCATCTTACGCGCCGAGGCTAAATTGCTGGGTTACAAGCCTCAGTTCTCGATTTTTGATTCCAGTGATACGTGGAAAATTATCGGTGAACTGACCAATTCCGGCGACAAGCAGGAGATACGCGATATTCAGACGCAGCTGTCGAACTGGAAGTCGGCGTTTATCTCTCCCGAGCAGGCTGTGGTGGTGGCTGACAGTGCGGAAGCGGAAGCCTGTGCGCGTATTTATATGCGTTATCAGGAAACCTTGCGCGCTTATCAGGCGGTTGATTTCGATGACCTGATCCATTTGCCTGTCGTCTTGTTCAAGAGCCACCCTGACGCGCTTGAAAGATGGCAGCAACGGTTACGCTATTTGCTGATTGACGAATATCAGGACACCAATGACTGTCAGTACCAGCTGACCCGTCTGCTTGCCGGCAAGCGTGCCGCTTTCACGGCGGTCGGGGATGATGATCAGGCGATTTATGCCTGGCGCGGCGCGAGTATTGAGAATCTGCATAACCTGCGCACTGACTACAGCAGCCTGCGCGTGATCAAGCTTGAACAGAATTACCGGTCCTCTCAGCGCATCCTGAAGATTGCGAATCATCTGATCAATCACAATACCAAGGTTTTTGAGAAGAATTTGTGGAGCGATCACGGGATCGGGGATCCGATCCGCATTTATGCTGCGCGTGATGATCAAAATGAAGCGGAGAGCGTGGTGATGAAGCTCATTACCCATAAATTCGAGCATCAGACCAAATATTCGGATTACGCAATTTTATATCGCAGTAATTATTTGTCGCGCGCTTTTGAAGAGCAGTTGCGCGCCCAGCGGGTGCCCTATACCGTCAGTGGCGGCAGTTCGTTCTTCGACAAGCCGGAAATCAAGGATATCAGCGCGTATTTACGTCTGATTGCCAATCCGGATGATGATCCCGCTTTCATTCGTGCGATTACCACGCCTAAACGCGGCATCGGGAATGCCACACTGGAAAAGCTTGGCAGCTACGCAGGAACACGTCACATCAGTCTGTTCGAGGCGGCATTCGAGGCGCAAATCGGACAGTTGTTGCCGGAGCGTCAATACGAAGAACTGATGACTTTTTGCAATTTCATCAACCGGCTGGAAGACAGAGCCGAATCCGATCCATGCGGAGAATTGCTCGATGAGTTGCTGCGTGCAATCAATTATGAAACCTGGTTGTATGATTCGTCGGATGCGAAGCAGGCTGAAACAAAATGGAAAAACGTCGAAGACTTTGTCGGCTGGCTCAAAAAGAAATCGGAAGCGGATGATAAATCCCTGATTGCGATGGTGCAGACCATTGCGCTGATCAATATGCTGGACGGCAAAGACAAGGAGCCGGATGCGGTCTCCTTATCCACGCTGCATGCCTCAAAGGGGCTGGAGTTTCCTCATGTGTTCATCATTGGTGCAGAAGAAGACATCCTGCCGTTTCGCGACAGCGATGCAAAAGGCATCGAGGAAGAGCGCCGCCTGATGTACGTGGGCGTTACACGCGCCGAGCGCAGCCTGCAGATCAGTTATTGCAACCGGCGCCGGCGGGGTAAGGACTGGGCGCTGTGTGAACCCAGCCGGTTTCTCGACGAGATGCCGCAAAGTGAGCTGATCTATGCAGGCGGTCATGCCGATGCGGTTCAGGTTGTGACTAAAGATGAAGGAATGGATAAGCTTGCCAGACTCAAAGCGATGCTCAATAAACCGGTCGAGCCATCATGAAAGATACACAGAATGAATTAAGGTGTGCTGCGCTGTTCTGGCTTGTCGAGTGTGATCCGCTGCGCAAGGCCGCAGGGGTGCGTCAGCTTGCGGCAAACTGGGCTGCTGGGATGATGGAACTCGATTGCGCGGCCGCGTTAACCGCTTCTCAGGCGATTCCGGGTATTCCCGGCAAACCGGAACTGGTTGCGCCCCGAATGGTGAAGCACCGCTCAATGGTGACGCAGGAGGGGCGGGCGATACTGATTCATGCGCTGGTGCATATTGAATTTACAGCGATTAACCTGGCGCTCGATGCGATCTGGCGCTTTGCAGATATGCCGCCCTCGTATTACGCAGACTGGCTGAAAGTCGCCGGTGAAGAGGCGCTGCATTTTTCCTTGCTGTCCGCTCATCTGAATGTGCTGGGTTACGCGTATGGCGACTTTCCCGGGCACGGCAGCCTTTGGGAAATGGCGGATAAAACCCGGCTTGATGTACTCGCCCGCATGGCGCTGGTGCCGCGTACCATGGAGGCGCGGGGGCTGGACGTCGTACCGTCGTTGCGGGATAAGCTGGCGCAGGCGGGTGATATGGCGGCGGCTGACATTCTGGATATTATTCTGCGGGACGAAATTGGTCATGTTGAGATCGGTAACCGCTGGTACGGTTATTTGTGCGGGCAGCGCGGTCTGGAATCTCTGGAAACCTGGGCTGCGCTGGGATTGCAATATGCGGCTCCGGTGCTGCGCGGCCCCTTCAATCTGTCAGCCAGACGAGCCGCAGGATTCAGTGAAGCGGAATTGTCCGCACTCGGTATATAGGCCATTTGGCCTATAGGTTATTTTGTATTTAGCCATTACTATCAACAGGTAATGATTGATCCTGAAGTCCTTTAATTTAACTGTAATCTGTTTGATGTAAAGTCAAAAATTCACCGGGGGGTGCTTATATGACTAATAAGGTTTACGAAAATACCGTAATTCCAGCGCACACAAATCGATCTTGCCCGCAATGCCATTCCACCTATCTTGATCGGGTCAAACGCCGGCTGATTGACCGGGCCGTAGGTGTCGTTGTTCCGCTCAAACGCTATCACTGCGCGTCTTGCGGCTGGATCGGGAATCTCAAGTCTTGTCGTGACTAATGCGGGTAACACCTCTGCGGTGATTGATTGCGCAACCGATCGTAATTTTGATTGATCCGTATTCACTCGTGTGCAGACAGGCTGCCTGATTGACGGCGTTTTTCGTCGCTATTCGGGTGGCCGGTTCTGTTGTGTTGCCGGATCGCTTTGTTAAGTAGGCAAGGGCATGGCACAATTGCGCCTCACTCTTAAAAACTAAACTTTAATGCTGAGTTACCGTCATGCCTTTCACGCGGGCAATCACGCCGATGTTCTGAAACATTTCATTGAGGTACAGTTGCTGCGCTATCTGGCGCAAAAGGAAAAACCGTTCTGGTATATTGATACGCATGCCGGCGCGGGTTGCTACGCATTGGACAGCGGATACGCCACGCAAAATGCCGAATATCTGAGCGGTATTGCACGCCTGTGGGCGCGCGATGATTTACCTGCCCCGCTGGCCGACTATGTCGCCCTGATCAAATCCATTAACCCCGACGGACAGATGAAGTTGTATCCGGGCTCGCCTTTAGTCGCGCAAGCGTTGCTGCGCGAGCAGGACAGAATGCGGCTGTATGAACTGCATCCTTCCGACAGTGAACTGCTGTTTGATAATTTTAGCGGACAGGGGGTGCTGATGCAGACTGCGGATGGTTTCGGTGCGCTCAAAGCCTTGTTGCCGCCGCCGCCGCGCCGTGCGCTGGTGCTGATCGACCCGCCCTATGAAGATAAACAGGATTACCCGCGCGTCGTGAGGTCGCTGGGCGAGGGGCTGAAGCGATTTTCCAGCGGCGTTTATGCAGTGTGGTATCCGCAGTTGCAACGTGCTGATGCACGCCAGTTGCCCGAACAACTCAAAAACTTGCCGGTGAAAAGCTGGCTGAATGTCGCCCTCAGCGTGCAAAGTCCGAGTGAAGACGGCTTTGGTATGTATGGCAGCGGCATGTTCGTGCTCAATCCGCCATTTAATCTGCACGGTATATTGCAGCAGGTGATGCCGTATCTGGTTAAACAGCTCGGGCAGGACGAAACGGCGTCGTTTACGCTGGAACAGCAGGCCTGTTAGTGGATTTTTACGTTATTCATATTTAATTTTGACGACAGGCAGGTGAATGAAATGGCGAATGCGCATACATGGAATTTTTTCCGGGCGGGTGGATTTGATCAGGTTCAGCTCGATACGGGTGCGGATTTGCTGGCACTCAAAGATCTGGATCAAAAATTGTGGGTCGCGCTGAGTTGTCCGACGCGCGGCATCGAGTTTGATACCCGTACGCTGGATCTGATTGATACGGATGCGGACGGGCGAGTGCGTGCCAACGAAGTGCTCGCGGCCATTGCATGGACCGGAAGCTTGTTGAAGAATGCGGATCTGCTGGTGTCACGTACCGATGCGCTGGTGCTGTCCGATATTGACGACAGTACGGCAGAGGGCAAAAATCTGCTGATGTCTGTACGTCATATTTTGAAAAGTCTGGGCAAGACGGATGACGCACAGCTTTCACTGTCGGATATGGTTGATATTGAAAAATTTATTGCCGGATTGCCAGTCAATGGTGACGGTGTGATCAGCGTCCAGAAAATTTCCGATGCGGCTTTGGCTGCGACAGTCGGGGATATCATTAAATGCGCAGGTTCTGTGGTCGATTTAAGCGGGGACACCGGGATCAATCAGGAGATTGCTGATCAATTTGCGGCTGATGCCATCGCTTATTCAAACTGGTACGCAAAGGGCGAATCTGATGATCTGATTTTAGTGCTGGGCGATCAGACAGAGGCGGCTGCGGCTGCATTTCATGCGGTAAAAGACAAAGTCAGCGATTACTTTACCCGCTGTCACCTGGCAGCATACGATGCGCGTGCAGCTATTCCGTTGAGCCGTTCAGTAGAGGATTATCAGCAGCTGGCGGCGCAAACCCTGTCTGCAGATAATGCGCTGATTGCTGCCTTTCCGCTGGCAACGGTTGCGGCCGGTAAACCGTTGCCTTTAACTGAAGGCGTCAATCCTGTCTGGCAAGCCAAAGTGGATGCGCTGAACGAACTGGTCATCGCCCCGGTGCTTGGCAAAAAGGATGCGCTGGAGGCGGCCGAATGGGCTTTGCTGTGCGGAAAGTTTTCGGCCTTCGAGGCCTGGCAGGCTGAACAGCCTCAATCCAGTGTCGCTCAACTGGGCGTTGCACGCATACGCGAGATACTGGCAAGCGAGCATAAAGCGCTGATCGATGAACTGATTGCTCAGGACAAGGCGGTTGAAACTGAGGTCAAGCTGATCCATTCTGTGGAGAAACTATTGCGCTACAAACGCGATTTATTCGTGCTGGTTAATAATTTTGTTTCTTTCAGAAATTTTTATACCGGGCGTGAAAAAGGTATATTCCAGATTGGCACGCTGTATCTTGACGGGCGCAGTTGTGATTTGACCGTCCGGGTCAACGATATCGGTAAGCATGCAGTGTCAGCGACGATGAGCGGTGTGTGTCTGGTCTATTGCGATTGCGTGCGCGGCACAGAGAAGATGAGTATTGCGTCAGCTTTTACGGCGGGCGATTCAGATTATCTGATGGTTGGGCGCAACGGTGTGTTCTATGATCGCAAGGGATGTGACTGGGATGCGACGATCGTACGCATCATCGATCACCCGATCAGTATCCGGCAGGCGTTCTGGTCGCCTTATAAAAAACTGACCAAGGCGATCAGCGAGCAGCTGCAAAAAATTGCCACCGCCAAAGCACGTGCGGCTGAGTCTGACATGATCAAAGGGGTGGTGGATAACGGCAAGCTGGTGGCTGGCGGGGCAGTCGTGCCGCCGAAGTCTGCATTCGATGTGGGTAAATTTGCCGGTATCTTTGCGGCGATCGGTCTGGCAATCGGTGCGATCGGCGGGATTCTGGCCTCTGTCATTGCAGGCTTGCTCGGACTGAAATTCTGGCAAATCCCGCTGGCCCTGGCAGGCATCATGCTGCTCGTTTCAGGGCCTTCCATGGCGCTGGCCTGGTTTAAACTCAAGCAGCGCAACCTTGCGCCGATCCTGGACGCCAACGGCTGGGCGGTAAATGCACGTGCGCGGATCAATATTCCGTTTGGCACGTCGCTGACCGGACTGGCCAGCCTGCCTGCCGGCGCCAACCGCTCACTGTATGATCCGTTTGCCGAGAAAAAGGTCGTATGGCCGTATTATCTGCTGGCAGTGGCGGTAATCTGCTCGCTGATCGTCCTGTGGCGGTTCGGTTTTTTCGGACAACATTAAACATGTGCAGGATGGTGTTTCGATTTTCGAATTGGCTTCGGGCGGCAAGTGAGGTTCGATTTGCTCTCGGACACGCATATTGAATCCCTTGAAAACTGAGCTGTTTGATCCCAAGCCGATCCTGGACAGTTTGCCCCTGTTGCCGGGCGTCTATCGCTATTACGACAGCCGGGGGGCGGTGCTCTATGTAGGTAAAGCCAAGCAGCTGAAAAAACGCGTCTCTTCCTATTTTCAGAAGAATAATATTTCGCCGCGCATACGTCTGATGGTATCGCACATCGCGCGTATCGAAACGACGGTGACGCGTTCTGAAGCGGAGGCACTGCTGCTTGAAAACAATCTGATCAAGTCGTTAAAACCGCGCTACAACATTTTATTCAGGGATGATAAGTCTTATCCCTATATCGTGCTGACCGGACAGGCGTTTCCGCGACTGACTTATTACCGCGGCACGCCCAATAAACAGCATCAGTATTTTGGACCCTATCCGAATTCGTATGCTGCTAAAGAATCTATTCAACTGCTGCAGCGAATTTTTCGTATTCGCACCTGTGAAGATAGTGTCTTCAATAATCGCACCCGCCCCTGTTTGCTGCATCAGATTAATCGCTGTACGGCACCCTGCGTTAATCTGATCTCTGCCGAAGATTATCGGACAGATATTCACTGTGCGGTGCTGCTGTTGCAGGGCAAACACAGGGAGGTTGAGAGTACGCTGACCGCTGCAATGGAAAAAGCGGCAGAAGATCAGCAATACGAGCAGGCGGCGGTGCTGCGCGATCAGTTGCGTGCGCTGCATACCGTTCAGCAAAAACAATTCGTTGAGTCAACGGGTGGGACTACGGATGCCGATATTATTGCGTTAGCAAAGCTGGGCGATCTGGTTTGTGTGAATCTGGCAATGGTGCGCGGCGGACGTCATTTGGGGGATAAGAGTTTCTTCCCTGATCACGCGGAAGAGTTACCGGTGAATGAAATTGTAGAGGCATTTATCGCTCAGCATTATTTGAACCGTACAGTGCCGCCGTTGCTGGTGCTCTCAGGCGGCGCGGGTATGCTGCTTGACGAGCCCGATATGCTGGCGCAGTTGTTAAGCGAACAGGCGGGGCGTCAGATTAAGATCAGTACGGCGGCCAGTGGCGAGCGCAGGCAGTGGCTTGAGATGGCGCAACGCAATGCCGAACTGGCGCTGGGGCAGCGGAAAATGCAGCAAGGCGGCCAGCAGCTGCGCCTGGATAAGCTCAAAAGCTGGCTGGAGATGCCCAATTTGCAGCGCATTGAGTGTTTTGATATCAGTCATACGATGGGGGAGGCGACAGTGGCATCCTGTGTGGTCTATGAGAATCTGGATATGCGCACGGCTCAATATCGTCGTTACAATATCAGCGGCATTACACCGGGTGATGACTACGCGGCGATGCAACAAGTGCTGACGCGTCGCTATCAGAAGCTCGCTGAATCGGCATTAAAGGGGGAAGGCGTACGCCCAGATTTGATTCTGATCGATGGCGGCTTGGGGCAGTTGCATGTTGCGATGCAGGTTATGCAGGAATTGGGGCTGGATCTGGCGCTGGTGGGGGTTGCCAAAGGCGTTGAACGCAAGGCGGGTATGGAGCAGCTGATTTTCCCGGATGGAAGTGCACGGCAACTGCCAGGCGATGATCCCGCGCTGCATCTGATTCAGCAGATACGCGATGAAGCGCACCGTTTTGCGATTACCGGGCATCGCGCCCGGCGCGGAAAAGCACGTACTGCATCCAGTCTGGAAGACATTGCAGGGGTGGGCGATAAGCGTCGACGCAACCTGCTGACACACTTCGGGGGCTTGCGGGAAGTGACTCAGGCGAGTGTCGAGCAACTCAGTCAGGTTGAAGGAATCAGTAAATCGCTTGCTGAATATATTTATCAACAGCTACACTAGTAACCATGAATCTAAATATCCCAAATTTGCTTACCTGGTTGAGAATTTTACTCATTCCGGTGTTCGTCACGGTCTTTTATTTGTCCGACAGTACGTTGAGTCCGCATTCCAAAAATTTGATCGCGACCGGTGTGTTTATCCTGGCATCGGCAACTGACTGGCTTGACGGGTATCTTGCGCGAAAATTGAATCAATCTTCTGCATTCGGTGCGTTTTTAGATCCGGTCGCCGATAAGCTGATGGTGGCGGCGGCGCTGATTCTGCTGGTCAAACTGGGACGTGCGGATGCGGTGATTGCATTTATTATTATCGGGCGTGAAATTACGATCTCTGCGCTTCGCGAATGGATGGCCAAGGTCGGTGAGAGTAAAAGCATGGCGGTTTCCATGCTGGGGAAAATAAAAACGACATTTCAGATGCTGTCGATCTCCTTGTTGCTCTATAACGAGTCCTTGCAGGGATTCGATTGTCAGTTGATGGGTTCGCTGCTGCTATATATGGCCGCGCTGCTTACCTTGTGGTCTATGGGCTACTATTTAATGATGGCGATGCAACGGTTGAAAGAAATATGAAAACGAGATTGCATTATCGGTTTGTATCTGTATAATGCGCAGCCTTCGGGGTGTAGCGTAGCCTGGTAGCGCGCCTGGTTTGGGACCAGGATGTCGGGAGTTCGAATCTCTCCACCCCGACCAGG